>Ga0335072_10000150_pt1 | contig 147134 bp, 119 predicted proteins | sample Lox_Sample_21_FD_206725 | JGI IMG/M metagenome (GOLD analysis project Ga0335072, IMG submission 206725) | Soil microbial communities from Loxahatchee National Wildlife Refuge, Florida, United States - Lox_Sample_2.1 | ecosystem: Environmental > Terrestrial > Soil > Wetlands | place: USA...
AGCGTCTGCATCGGGGGACTCCACAGTGAGGCTGTGGGACCCGGTCACGGGAGCGGCCTTGCAGACGCTCAAGGGCCACACCTCCCTCGTCAACTCCGTCGCATTCTCTCACGACGGCAAACTGCTGGCGTCTACATCAGATGACAACACAGTGAGGCTATGGGACCCGGCCACGGGAGCGGCCCTGCAGACGCTTAAGGGTCACACCTCTCTCGTCAACTCCGTCGCGTTCTCTCACGACGGCAAGCTACTGGCGTCTGCATCGGAGGACTGCACAGTGAGGCTATGGGACCCGGTCACGGGAGCAGCCCTGCAGACGCTCGAGGGCCACACCTCAGCCGTCAACTCCGTCGCATTCTCTCACGACGGCAAGCTGCTGGCGTCTACATCGCTGGACGAGACAGTGAGGCTGTGGGACCTGGCCACGGGAGCGGCCCTGCAGATGCTCAAGGTCAGTGAGAGACTCGACAGCATATCTTTCTCTAGAGATGCTCAATATCTTGAGACTGATAGAGGCTTGTTCAGTCTCCAGTCTTCCTCTAACCCATCCCCTTCCCAACTACCATCTTTACGTCAAATATTTGTAGAGGGGGATTGGATAACTCGAGATCGAGAAAAACTTCTTAGACTTCACTCTAACTACAAAGTAAGGAGTTCAGCTCTGCACGATAATACACTTGCCATGGGACATGCATCAGGTGAGATAACATTTATCGAATTCAAATCTTATTTAGAGTAGGAACTGTACACACTCATGAAATGTGTGCCTATATACCCATGAGATGTACGCCCGTTGCGGAAAATGATTTTGTCCATCTTCCATAACAAAGTTGGGAGAGGATTCCTTGGCTAATGCTTTGGAAAGCCTGCAACTCGCAGGAGAAGCGCAGCCTTGGCCGTAAGGCCTTTAGCCCTCAATCTGCGCTTTCTCACTCTCATCGGTGACATATGGTGGTAGGGAATTCTTAGTCTGATGGTCCGAGAAGGGCGGATGGACGACTGTCGACTAGACGTTACTGAAGCAAGAGCTTCTAGACTCGCTGGAATTACTTCGCTTCGCGGGCTTGAGTAACGACTGGGGGGTAAACGATCTGGTTTGACCTGCGAAAATATGGAACTCTTCTCTAAAGATCAGATTAGGTATGCCCTGGACATTTGCACTTGGGCCAACAAAAAGCCGTTCAGTCTCGTGGGAATCGAAAACAGCCAAATCGGACGAAAGGAAAAGTTTCAGCACGTCTACCATCCACTTACTGTCTAGCGGTGCAGACGGTTCAGTGTGCTTCCAGTGCTGCTGCCTGAAATTGCCAAAACTGCCAAACTAAAACATATAATTAGTAGCCAATGCCCTTTGCCGTTTTCGCCATTTTATCGATGGTTGGTCTTCAGAACGAACCAGTGAAGTCCTTGCGTCTAGCCATCAGTCGATTCAATAAGTTATGGCAACGGGGGTCTCATCGAAGATCTTCGTCATACTTGCCAGCGCCCTTGTGCACTACGCTGGTCGACCGTCCAGGTATTTCAACGCCCCCAGACGTTTCCTCTTGGTCTGAGATGCTCAGCATTGGGGCAGCATTCATGGTTGACGATCCGTCCGTAAAGCCTTGTATGTGTCCAGTTGCAACGCCATTAGAATGGATTGTAATGTGGTTCCACTGGTGCTGTGGTTGGTTTTGCAGTGCCTGAAGTACAAGTACAAGGTCCGCCGTCCGAGGCCTCCTCAGCAACGCCTGCAGCGTCTCTGGACTATGTACGCCAGCAGCCATCACAGCGCCCTGCCGAGCTCCGTTATCCGACACAGTCAAGTGGAACTGTGGCCGAGACGTGTCCGTGCCAAAGAGTGTGCTACTTTCCTGCCCGCCTAGGTTCCGCGTGATGACGACTTGGGGCTGAGTGATCTCAGCAATCCTCTGAGCTTGCGCCAGACTTTCGAGACCACTCTTGTGCCTGATCGGCTTGGAGGAGGTCTCGTAATGACGCCCAGCCCCGCTGAGAGCGTGTCGTACTTGGTCCAATTGATCTTCTAAGTCTTCCTTCGTACCTTCGATCGACTTTCGAAGTCTTGCGTGGTGGCATGATCTTGACTGGGAAAGTCAGTAGCTGTGCGTAAGAACAATGAATGGAAGTGTACATGTTGATTGACGCAAATGCAATACTTGGCGTGGACTTGTAACTGGCAAGCCGCTGCTTCATATCTTGGAAACTCCTTTCGCGGTATTGCATATTGAGCCAGTCGCGAACACTGTCCCAACCGTCCTTCGCGTGCTTGGTACATTCATCCAGCATCTCCCGCATCTCCTGACATGTCGTCGTGCAGCACTGCATCGGCTGTCGGAGAGGTTCGAACTTCGTGTCGTCTTATGACCCTTGTGCCTGCTCACGGACCAGGCCGAGTACCGCGACGAGAGAGCCTAGGTCGGTCTGCACGTCTTGGATGGTTCTCCGTTGACTCCTGAAGCTAGAAACGGCTTCGTATAAAGACTTACTCGTGTTGTAGGCGAAAATGGTGAGCGCCAGTACGCTAGATGCCGCTCCGATTGCTTCCGCCATCTTGGTCGTACGGCACGGAGGATGGGAGAGAACTCTGAACGAGCTGGCGGACGTGGCGAATAGTTTAAATGCTGGATATGAGTTCTTAACTGGGCGGGAGCTGGTATCGTACTGATCGTGGCCGAGATTGAGCGGGGCCCAATCACCTGCCACCATCACATGTACCTCACGGGCGTGCATCTCATGGGCGTGCACCTCATGGGCATGCATTTCATAGGGATACGCTTCACGGGCATTCACCTCATAGGTGTCCTTGCCACGGGCATGTGTCTCATGGGCGTGTACCTTATTGGCGCCATCTCATGGGGGCATATCTCATGGCCATGCATCTCACAGGCGTGTGCCTCACGGGCGTGCACCTCATGACCTGCATCTCACGGGCGTACACCTCATGGGCATGCACCTCGTAGGCGTGTACCTCATAGTCGTACACCTCATAGACATGTACTTTATGGACGTGTATATTCCAGATCCCCCACCTTACAAACGGTGGTGCGGTGGTCGATTTGCTGAGGTCTGAGTTGCGCTAAGAGATAATGTTGGCGCAGCTGTCCGGCTAATACCCCACCGTACAGCGGGGTCTTCCCGGTCGCAAGAGCCCGATAATACGGAGTACGCTTTCACGATGCTCCTCGATCTTAAGATCCAGAGGTCGTGCTATATCATAATACTAATGGTCCTCGTAGCAGTAGCTGGCGGCACATCTCCTGGCCTCGGCCGCTCCATCGTCCGCGCCCTTCAAGAGCACCCCGATCACACTCCAATCGTGCTTTCCCGCCTCTCCTCTAAGACCCCAAAATGGATGGAAGACATGGGCGTCGACGTCCAGAAAGTAGACTACCATTCTCAAGAATCTCTTGTACCCACGTTAAAAGATGTGCATACTGTAAGATCTACCCCCAATCCTTCCCCTATGCAACTCATCGTAGGGCAAATGAAAGCATCGAGGTCTAAACATTATGCCTAGATCATATGTACCTTCGTCGCAACAGACAGCACCTGGCTATCAATCCAGCTGTCTCTGCTCAAGGCCGCCCTTACGGCTGGGGTTAAACGCTTCGCCCCTCCAGAATTCGGCTGTGGGCCCCTTGCGTTCCCGTCCATCACCTTGTTGAAGTCTCAAGTTGAAGTTTGGGAGGCCTGCAAAGAAGCTCAGAAAGCCCATCCTGGAATTGAATGCGCGGGCTTTGAGGTGGGACTGTTCATGAACTATCTTGGTAAAGGGTGTAGCAATGAGAAAGAGGCACTTGCGGGAAACCATGACGATGCGGAATTTATTTACCGTATGCACGATATGAGAGCTTTGATTCCGCTCAAGAGTAATGGAACGATTCCGCGGATCACGATGACTGAGATAGGCGATATTGGACGCTTTGTTGCGGCGGCTTGTAGTCTACCGAAATGGGAGAGGAGTTTTGGGATGGTGGGAGAGACGTTGAGGATGGATGAAGTTGTGAGATTGATTGAGGAGGTTAGAGAGAAAAAGATGGACGTCGAATTTAGGACCCAGGAGCAGGTTCGGAAAGATAAGGAGCGGGAGACGAACCCGGGTAGGCTGTTTTGGTTAGAGTTGGAGGAGATGTACTCGCGGGATAGAGAAGATGAGGCAGTGATAAGGCCTGTTTTGAATGAGCTTTGTCCGGATGTCAAGCCCATGAGCGTTCAAGACTATCTTCGTAAGTACTGGGCGGAATCATGATCATACGTTCTCCCGCCTCCACGATTTGCGGTAGTTGTTCTCTCTAGGCAACGCGATCTTTGCGGCTTCGTACGGGAACGCACTCCAGGCGGCTACTACTCAGCCTAGGGGCGGACGTCAACGCGCTGGCGTCGACGTACAGGAATCAAGGGCGATGTAAAGAGGCGGAAGAGCTACAAGCACAAGTTCTAGAGGCAACTCATGTTCAGCAGTAGGATTAAATATGGCTCATAGCAAATGGTTGGTTCTCGATGATATCAGTCGACCACAGTTTTGCAACCTCCGCAGATCACAGGTTGCGGTGAGCGCGGTGAGGGAACAGATCCGTAACGAAGTCTAACATCCATCCCAGAGTTACCGAAATCCCTACGTACCCGGATTTGCTCAAGGTACCGAGAGTAGTTTGCCAGTTCAGTGGTGATGTGTTTGAAATAGTGCGTCATTGGAGAGCTGTTTACGGTGAGCAGCTCAATGGGGCCGAAAAAAATCAACGCCTTGGCAGCGGGTCACATCGGCGCCTTGAGCGCACCCGTGGGGTGAACATAGGTAAGGTGATCACCCCGGATTCACCCCGGTTCACCTCTGCGGCACCCGACGGGGGGTGGCCCGTGGCCGCCCTATGCTCACCCGCCATAACAGGAAGGACAACATCGAAGCCATCCTCCCCCAGGTTCTGCTCTCCCCCTACTCAACGGCACGCGCATCGGCCACTTCCCCCTTTCCGTCTCTTCCCTTACATGGCATCATACCCCATCGAGGAAGTCTTCCTGGCTAAACTCCTGTCCTGCATTTCGGACAGGAGAACCATTCGGAGCCGTCCTCGGAGAGATCGGTATTGATATAGTTGTGTAGACACGAAAAGAGTGTATGAGGAGGCAGCAGGGAGGCAGCACGAGGGGCTTCGTGGAGGAGGTGTGCTTGGTGTGGCAGATGGTTTGCAGGCGATGTCTTCGCTGACGAAGTAGGCGATATGCTGAGCGGCGGCGGATTGACTTAGCATAAGGACAACGCGAAGAACTTTTTGGGCGCGGCTTGGGCGGGAGGGGGAGCGGCTGGTGATGATTTTCGAGCAGGAGAAATCCCCTAGCTCTTGCGTTGCGAAGGGGTGGTTCGATATGGGGAATGTGATGCAAGATGGAATGGAATGTTGAAATAAGAGGCTAAAATAGGGTTGAGAGATTTGGAGGAAAATCCTGAGGATGGTGCAGGATATGGGAACGACCTTTAATGTGAAGGGGGACGGAAGGGAACTTAGGGAAATGACCTTGGGACAAGTTTACTACCCCTTAACTACAGCGAGCCGCCGTGTAAGGCCGCTATGTGAGATATTTTGCTTCAGCTTGTGTTTTGGCTGTCTCTGGCGACCACTTATGTCCGCGAGTCTGGTCATCTTGGACGGATTAAGATCTCAAACAAGGTGATAGCTCGTTTGCCCGGCGTTGGTTATACTGACCTATCTATCCATTGATACGTTTGCAATCCTGCTCAAGGCCTTGTTAAGCGACCGCAGCTAACTATCCGACCACTCGAGTAAGTTCGTTATAAGTACGCTCGAGCTTGGTGTGCGGTGCTTCGAGGGGTTCTGTCCCATTCTCTTCGAATATTGCCAACTATGAATCCTGCAGATCGATCTGAACTTCTCGTAGTAGTCACTACGGCACCCTGAAACCGCCCCTCAACGCTGGCAGCAGCATGTTCAATTTCCTAGCCCATCGCGCAGAGCCTCAAGACTGCCTCCCAAATCCCTCTCAAACCTTATGAACCATACACGGAACTCCTCCATTCCTGTCTGAAATGCTTCCAGGATCTCAAGAACAGCCTACATTTCCGGGTCAAAGGGATTCCTGACAGACCTCATCTTCGGAAAATTCTTGCGGCTCGCTCACTTTTTTTTGTTTTAGCTTGTTGAGGCGACCGGGCTTGATCCATCCAAGGATCTTGCGCGGAGGCTTTATGTTGTGGGCTTTGGTGAGGGCCTTCTGGGCTGATGTCTCATCGGCAGCGGAAGTGTCGTCCGTGGCTTTGGCATTTGGTGGGAAGGCGTTGTCAAGGATGTCGAAATAACTGGTCCGAGAAGCACAACGGCGACATTTTGGGCAAGAAAATGTTTGCAGTGAAACGCCTGGCTTCATCGGAGTAGTGTTGGCCCATTGTGAAAGACAGGAGACATGGGTGACGAGGTGACAGCAGTAGCGCTCGATGAGATTTTCCCCCGCAACGAACCGTTCTTGACAGATTGGACACTCCCCGTTCTTCTTGGCGAGCTTGACGGCGAGGAAAGCATCGACGTCGCCGAGGCGGCTCTTTCCGTGCAGATTTTCTGGCATTGCGACCCTCATTCGCTCTTCGTCCGAAGTGGCGTTGAAAATCAGGCGACGAAGCCTCGTTCGGAGGTGGACAGGCTAGGAGCTTGAGGACTATATCCTTAGAATTGAAGAAGTGTGCAAGAAACAAAAGTTAGGCAGCATGGACGACACAGAAGTTTGATGATACTTGCATTACAGGATTCGGGTCGAGAGTGGCGTTGGAAAATATGAGGCTACGTGTTGCCATTCATGCATTAAGGGGTCAGTCTGGAGCGAATCAATAGAGGTGTCATTAAACTAGGACAACAAATCTAAAGAAGAGAGGAAGAGCAGAGCCACTACGTACAAAAGACAACCTGTGTGCGCTAAGTGCCAAGGCCGCACCTAAACCAAGCCCAAGATGCCGGCGGATCCGTAACATTGTGAGAGAAGAAATAAAACGAGGATATTACCTGATCTTCGTCTCTCTCTGGATCCAAGCTTCCATTTGCGGCAATAAAGGGTCCTCTGACATGGTCTATACGGTATATCAAGAAGTATATTTGGCTATGTAATCTAATCACACGCACCGATTCCCGAAAATAGCGCCAGCGTTACCGAAGCCGATGGGTCCAGCCCTTACCTACGGATCATGCGTCCTCAATTTTGAAGCGAAACGAGAATCTTGTTCTCGTCTTTAAATTCCGCAGAAGATCTGGGCCATCCAATCCATAACGGGATCCTAAATGTCGGCAGGAGGCCTCGGATACACGTTGTAGCTCGATTGCATGTCATGGGGCGCGACGCCGCTGGCACGCCAGTCAGCATTAGAAGAGATAATTTGTGTAGACTGTACCATGGAAGGACATCTGGCAATCTGAAGGTTCGATTCTGTAGTACTGGGTGAGGTGGGTTTGCGTAGGTCGCACAGTGAAAGAATGTTTAACAGTACGTGGATCGATTAGGCGGCAGTAGGTGAGGTTTCTTGCGCAGCGGACATGGTGAAAGAAGGTCTAACAGTACGATATCTCCATTCTGGGGTACTAGATGAGGTGGATTGGGCAAGCAGTACAGTGAAGCAAGGTCCAGGTGTCGATTCTATCGTGGCAGGCGGACCCCGCGAAGACTCCACTGAGAGATCTTGTTCAGCAATCACAGAATTCGGCTCTGTAGTGTCCGTTTAGCCCTCTTCACGCCTGCCCATGTGTCTTCCACGGTTTCCTGGAACCCCACGACCAGAAATTAGGTAGCGTCTGTGTTGCTGTTGGGTTATATAGTGAGGAGAGACGTGCAAGATTTGGAGAGTGCGTTTGCATTTGTGTGTTGTACTTGTACTGCTGAGGTACCAAATGCGACCCAACTGACTGATCTTGGACCGTAACAGGTGCGGCTGAATGCGTGGGCTTGAGGAGATCCGGTCGTCTCTGGTCGCGGCTAGCTCCTTGCTGATTGGTTCTGTGCTCAGTCGTGTATTTGGCTGTTTCTCCCGATTCCTGCCAAAGCTCTCTCGCACTGCAGGCCCCGTCGACAGCGGGCAATGTAGAGTAAGACTGACAAGGTCCGTCAGACGGCAAGTCAATTCCAGATCTAACTCTTGCAATGGCCTCCCAAGCCTCGAATGTGTACCCACGTCTGTTGTCGGCATCAAGCTCTGCCTGGGGCCACTGTGCGCTCCCGTTCGCAATCCTTGGCGAAGCTCGTTGGGTTGCTCCAGGTAACCATGCTCTGGCTCGGGTGGGGTTGAAGGTGTTTATATCCTCAGAGCCCCTACCCAGAGATACACGATATGCTGGAACAGCTCGACTTTCGTGGCGATAAGCTGCGCCTGGCTGGCGGAGGACGACAGGTATAGGCCGGTAGAGCCTAAAGAAAGCATCGACAGCTTGGTTGAAGGTATCTCGATGCATGGTACGGTGGCATCCCAGGCAGGAGAATTGATTCTCTCTATACATTGGCGGCATCGGCGAGGTAACGGAGCTTTCTCTCTCCATTTGGTTTGCCCACATAGAGAGACAAGCCACATGGGTGAGGAGGCTGCAGCATGTGCTCTCCGCAATCTTCTCGCCATACGAGTAACACTCGCAACAGATGGGGCATTTGTTGTTCTTGGACTCTGAGAGGATCGAAACGTGAAGGTCATCGAGGCGGTAAAATTTGACTTCCTGGATTTCGAAATCGCGAAGTGGATCATAGAAAGACATATCTGGGAGAGATCGGCCGGCGGCTTCTACTTGAGCAGAAAAGTAGAATCTCTAACACAGATCTGGTTATGAAAGCTGGTCAGCAAGTTTTTATTGTAGGAGATTTTAAGTTTCCAGTGCAGGGGCGAGGATTGCAGGATCAACGAAGAAAATAGGAAAGAGAAGTGTGAGTACCTTGAACACCCACCATAATTAGCTCATCAGCCATGCGATTGAAGCTAATCGGCTCTGGTTTTGTTCCATGGTTATACCTAATATCGCCAGCTCTTAGCCCAAACCCAAAATATGTTGAAACCATGACAAACCCAGCCCCCTACGATGTATATAGCTGTAGCTCTCTGCCTGCCTAGACAGTCCTCCAAAAAGGAATGCTCATTCAACCTTTTAACAAAATATAGGTTGGGAACGTTTGTTCAGGTATGCAACCTGCAACTTTCATCACTGTCTCCGTACACTGTCTCCCATCTCGTGGGAGATTGGAACCGGGCACTTTTTTTCGGTATTTCCTGAACCTCTCCTTGCCAGCTAACATGCTGTTAGATTCAAGCTTGTCAGCCGTTATCACGAGTGTTGACCTATATCTCGGCTAGCTCCAAATTGAAATTTTGCAGAGCACGACAGAGTGAGTACTCAGTTAGCTGCTCGTATAGCTCGTTGCTCAATTCATCCATTCGCTCATCCATCTCGCAGATCAACATTTCTATTTTCTCGAGGCATCCTAATATTTCTCTCGCTAACGAGGATATCGGCGTCGTTGACCAAGTGCACAAAGGCGGGGTTGATATTCTGCTCCAGCCTTCGAATTGCATTCATCATGCGCTCTCGAGCTTTCGCATCCATAGCAGCACTCGGGCAAATTCGAAGAATTTCCCAGGTCTAGAACTTCTTTTCGCCAAACTTCCCACCCGTTTCATCAGCAATATCGTTCCTGGTGTGCTTCCTTTTCGGCTTTGGCGCCATGAAGATACGGCAGGACTCCCAATCTGTCGCTTTGCCGTCGACAAAAGACCTGAGACGCCTGCCTTTGTGCCGTCGTCGACCCGACGGCGCTCTCCGCCGTGTTGCCATACCTTCGAGACCTCTGAACTGTTACGTTGATCAACGATCATGACCTGCTGGCCGCGCTTGTACGTCTCATAATTAGGATCGTTGACAAGAGGGGGTTTGGGGATTGTGGACTGCGAAGGGAACTCGGAATCCCCCGTCACTGCTATCAGAGTCGTAAGGATCCATTTGGTTGACGGCGATGCGGTCCACTAACATTTATAGGTAAGAAAGATAGGATAAGAGTGTGTTAACGCGCTGCCCGCCTCCATCTTACCCCTACGGCTACCTTTACGCCACAACCGTCCCTTACCCGCCCCCCTCGAGGCTACTAGCCCCCCGACCTCCCCCTCGAGGCCTCGGTACCCTCGCCAAGTTGACCTCGGTAACTGAGATCACTGTGTGCAACTACCAAGCAGACGACTGGCTCTGGCCATAGTACCGTTCACTGTTTTGCTCTCAATTTCCCCCCTTCTCTCACGGCGACATTGATCTGCACAACATTGCTCATTTTCCTCTTTTGGTTCATGCTTCATCCCGGCCCGGCTTTCCTCATCCACCCCTATCGACTGGCAGCTTACGGGTTAGTTGACTTCTTTCAGCTCTGCAGGCAATCCAGATACGACTTCCACGGTCCATTTTAACGCCGTTCCGCTCTGTCGTCTACCTCCCTCTTATCCAGAACAGCAAACGCGGCGTATTGATGGTACGACACAAGAACCGGCAGCATCATTACCTCAATATACACACCGACTGCTTTCTCTCACCCGGAGTCGTTGGGATATTACATTGGTTAGGTAAGGCCAGTGCATGAGTCACTCCGTGCACATTAGTACGCTGTAACTGGTTGCGTCCATGGGCATATTCGCCGTAGTCTCCTGAGTTTAACCTGAGATGAAATTGGATATTCTGCTTGCTTCGATTTCCTCTAGCTCTCTCTTCCGTTACAATCAACCCGTCTGTGGCGTCGTATCTTGCCAATCAGTTTCACCAGAGAGATTGCTAGATGTGGCATAAATGGTCCCTATGGAAGCAGTGCAATCATCCATGTTAGCGACTGCATAAATGACACCTAACATGCAAGGCTTAAATTGCCGCTCTGCGGCTGGGGAGATTCCACCAATCGCTGCCAGCTGCTGCTATCCCCCACTTGCCCCTGTGCCGCGCGTGCGGCTACCTTCCTGACTTGGGTCTCCTTGAATCTAGCTACGCACGGTCAATTGGGGAGGGTGGAACTGTTTGTGCTTCGTAGTTTTAGGAACCCGTTGAGGATGGAATGTTGAGGCAAGGCCTGTGGAAGCGACCGCAAGCTGAATTCGGCGTCTGTGTCGTACAGAGCGAGAAACCAGGGATTGCTTTGCTCTTGTCGCAGTAGACTTTAGGGAGAGTGTCTGTCCCAATCCTACCATAGCAGAAACAAGTAAATGATGGCTGGCCTGCATGCCATGTGAAACATCATAGCGCACAACACCCCACAAGACAAAGCCACCCTCTTGGCGCCTGCACCCTGGAGCTGGAGGGGCTGTGGGGCTCGGGGGCTGGGGATGATGGTTGGGGGATCCACAAACTCGATGAGTAGTCCGCTGGGTTGTTCTCATAAGAGATTTAAGAAGTGGTGTGTCACTTCCTAAGGTGTTCCATTATTTTCCCTGAGACCTGCTTGTTGGCGCCCTTTGAAGCCCTTTGCTCCATTTCCTCAAGGCATAGAGCCTTTCTCATCTGGAGCTTGGAGTATGTCCGTCAACCCAAAACCGCGACGTGTGAGCATGAATCTCCCACAGAATAATTCACAGAAGGTTGAAGGAGCAGAGGGACATTGTCTTTGTGCAAGCTGCTCAGATATGAAAATTTCTAAGCGTCAGTCGACCGAAATGAACCAGCTCTCTCCAGCATCTGAAATGCCAGTCAAGACACAGTCCACTCCCGACGTAAGCTTGGATCTGAAGAAAGACAATGGCAGTGTTTCACCTGCAACCAGAGGAGAGAAGACAAATGACACGTCAACCCATTCAAGAAGGGCGAGCTCAACCGGTCAAAAGCAGGGGACATTGATGAGCTGGCTAAAACCGTCCAAAAACACCGGATATTTGAAGACGGATATGGCACAAGATATAGGGGCAGATATGAAAAGAGAGTTAGGAACAGAGACGAAGAGACATATGGAAACAGACGCAAAGACAAATTCGAAGACAGCAACCAATCCAGCCTCAGAGCAAGTTTTCCATGTTCCCGAAGCAGCTCAATGCTTTACCTTCCGGGCGCCTAGTCCTCTCGGTGGAGCATCTTCAGTTGTGAAGCAACCAGCTCTGAGTCAGGACGTGAGGCCACTATTCGACTCTTTCAAGGCAGCGTCCTCGTCTAAGCCATTGACAACCACCCTCCTTGAGGCGGCAAACCCAGTACCTCTGAGTAGCGGGACGCCTCAGCATCACAGAGTCAGTGAAGCTTCCTCTGTGACTCCGTTCATTTCAAAGTCTCCGGCAGCTCCGTCATCATCTTATCGCCAGGAAGCAGCTCTTTCCGGCGAGTTTTCTGATCAGGACTTCCATTCCGACCCATCTCCTATGCATAGTGGAGAAGCAGCCTCACGACCCAGTGGAATGCTCGATTGCAACAAAGCTACATCTGGTCTTTTGACGAAAGTCGAGACAGCCAAGAAACCTCTTCGGCCAGAAATGCCGGTTCGCCCTACCGAAAGTGACAGAACCCAGTCGACAAGTGATATCAGAGCAGAGAAGCAAGGAGCTCAGCACCCCAACACCCAGCGACTCCTGAGTCCGTTACCAACTGCATCCGTCGGGTATCAATCGGCACCACCCACAGTTTTGAGCACACCCTTGCCAAGTATAAGGCTAGGGTCTCCGGGTGCAGATGAGGACTACAACGGTTCTCGAGTCTATCATTCCGCATCATCAACAGGTCTAAACGCGGCCACACCGAGCACTGGCGTGCGAAGTCCAGGTAGCGAAGAGGGCGATGACTTCTGTAGTAGCCCCCCACTGTCTAACGGGGGATCTGACTTCGAGGATGACTCTCTTGCCCTGGTCCGATCAAGTCCGTCACCAGGCCAGGACCGGGAATCTGTGTCGAGCGCTATGATACGCAGTCCATCGCCAGGCGGCCTTGATGTGATCTGGGCATGGAAAATCACCGAACGAAGGAAGAAGATATCTCAAGCATTCTTCTGGATTGTGCACAACCTATGCCGAGACTTGACCAAACCAGAGATACCAGAGGGCTACATTTATGCTTTCAAGGTCGAAGACCCTCAAGGGAGAGGTTACGTGAAAATCGGAGTAACCGGCAACATCAAACGGAGAATGAAGAACCACAAGACTTGCTACGGAGAGTGCGAGCGGATTTACCCCCCAGAGGGCGAAAAATTCGTTCCCGTTGATCACGCCTACCGTGTGGAGAGCCTGATCCATGCAGAGCTCGTGAAACATGCAATGTTGCTGGAGCGGTGTCCAAGGTGTCGACAGAGACATAATGGCCATGGTGAATGGTTCGACGTTGAGGAATGGCACGCCATTGCGGTCATTCGGAAATGGAGTGAGTGGATGAATAGCTCGCCCTACGAGGAGAAACCTTCAACTGGGATAAGTCGGGAGAGAAGTCCGGGGGTGTCGGCGGGGGCGAAATGGCGATTGAGAACATTGGACCACGATATCGCGATGAAGATCTGCTGGCCTTTGGATCCATTGGCATCGACCACAGATGACGATGGGATTGATGAAGTTGGAGCGGGCATGCGACTTATCACCGTCAGCTAATCTGTCTATTGAACTACCACAGCAGCTGTTACATGGAGATGTACATGCATTTGGCGGCAGGAATCCCACTCAGATATATATCCCCTCTCTTAGCGTCATGCTATATTGGCATCTGGTCTCGTAGGTCGTGCTGTATGGCATATAAGTTCAGTCAAACGATCTTTAATTTTGCCTCGACTACCCACTTCCACCTGCTGTGAGCTTAGGCATTACTGCTCTTTCATATTCTTCACCATCAACTTCCCTCACCTCTCCACCAATCCAACGTCATCTGGTACGAACTCACGCCTTTTCCTTTGCCTCGCTCAAAGCTGCCTTTGCAACGCCAACTTGCATAACAACTCCCTGCTGTCCATGCGCACAAATACTTGGAAGAATACACCAGCTCAGCCTTTGCGTAGTGTTCTTTAGGACTGTGGCGACGACCATGGTCTCTCCGACAATCGGTTTGTAGCAGTCGACGGCGTACGCGATGGCGATCGTGGGAATAGTGGTGACGGAGAGGCCTGTTATGCTGTATCCGAATACCAGGATTAGTTGCCACTTCCATTGGCGTTCGTAAACAAGACCCTCGACTACAATCCCAATTATAAGCGCCCCACACTCTTTGCATAGCACATCATTGGATGGCAAGCAAAGTTATTCGACATTTTCTAGCGGGCCGTGGGCAGAGATGAGATGCTTGAGTGCACGATGTTGTGCCGTCGGAGGTAGATGCTGAGGAAGATGAAGAGGGATAGAGCTGGCGGAGGGGAGCGGAGCCGCTCTTGTCGGCGGGGGTGAAGGCCCTCTTTCGCAACATGTAGATGAACGGTTCTGGAAAGGCGAGGCATCGCTCTGTGATGTCAAACAGGAGTGCAGCCATCTAAGGCGAGAAGGTGATTGAAGCATTGCGGGTCATTCATTCTGCCATATTCGATTTCGTGAGTCGAAGCTGCGTGCTCTTCGTGGTGAAATGTTGAGTTTGGTAGGCTCAAAGCCTGTAAATCCGTGCGGCGTAGATACAACATGACGACTGCTTCTGTGGACTAAGATACTGCACTGGTAGTGTAGTTGTTGTCTGACAGCGTCCTAGTACCTGCCCATCCTTTCGGACATCATGGCTGCGCCGAACTTGCTCATCATAATAAAAAACCCCAACACTAGGCATACTCGAGGTGAATAGAACGGCAATCCAAAGAGTGCTGATATTATGGAAGGATTTACGACCGTGATGGAGCAAACATATGCAGATGCGAAAGCGGGAGAGGGTGTGGGAGATGTTGAAGAGTAAGTTGAAGGAATTTGTGAAAGATAAGAGCTGATACAGGGCTTCAGAGACAGAGATCGATTGAAATAGGATTAGATGATCGTAAAAACAAAATTTCCGAAACACTTCTTCTCCGGCGTGATCTGGTAAGATTCGTAGAATCTCTCCTCGACTTCAGCCAGCTCGTCTTCCACATCCATGAGAAACACTCGCCCAGGCTGTGAACTTTCAGACTTTGCCAAATGCATGTGAGTATCACCATGGGAATCACCATCCCGACCCACCTCCTGATCTGTTCTGAAAGCACCAAAGCGACGGAAAGTGCCTTTCAAGTCCGTAGGTCGCAATACCAAGCCTGCAACTTCGGGATATGTAGGTGTTTCCTCCTCACAGATTACGGCGACAGGAACACAGAAGAATGGGCCAGGGAGGATCCCCTCATCGGAGTCATCGAGTTCGGTTGTGTCAGGCATCACAACAGCAGCGCTTTCCAAACCTCTAATTGATGGATTGTACCTTCCAGCTTCATAAAAGGCGTCAGGGGCGAAGGACAGAGAGCAGGGAATCAATCGTGCTTTGACTCGAAGTCCTTGTGCGGATTCCACCATATCCTCATCTGGGATATCGAGTATAGTGATGAGATTTTTGGTTAATTGATCATTTGTGTGGACAAATGCATCGCGTTCAACTTGCCCATTCACAGAGGCCCAAGACCAGGATGGTGCTCTGTACGTCTTCGGTCTTTCAGTGGGTATCGAGATGGTCCAAAGCAGCTGTCGCGGTAAATGGAACCCCCATAATCCAGCGAGATAAGGGGCCTTGATCCGAGTGGCATACTTGTTCTGGAGGCCTGAAATGGCAACAAGCTTATCGCTTTCGAACGTCAATTGTCCTAGGGTATAAGCCTCGACGATGTCAACCCAACTTCGGAGAATCTGTGGACATGGCCCAATATCGTTCCAATCCTTTGAAGACGCCCAAGACTCGGGATATGAATGACCGGAGGTGATTTCACTACTTTTGGCCGCCGGCTGGGGTTCTCCCTCTTCCGGGAGACCAGATGGGTATATCTCGCTGGCCTTGAGCGTGTTGCATTCCCAGAAGATCTGATGGGCAGCAAAATGAACCACTCGTGGGGCAAGCAAGCGCTCTTGAACTACCCAGGCTCGACGAAGGAGGGGCGAATCCGAAACCTCTCGCCACCAAACGGTTGGGTCATAGCAGTCGTAGTACCCCGGAGCCATGCCGGCCCAATTGCTCTCTTCCCTTGGATAAATACTGTCGTAGGTTTCCACATCACCTTCTTTGGTGTCCTCGAAACTCAGTTGACCCATATCCGGTACGTGAACGTGAAGACGCTCAATATAGGCCGGATTGCGCTGGACGTGCATCAGCATGCCTCCATGGCCATCTCTTGCCGCGGTGGCTGCCAAATTGCAAACACTGCCTTGATAAATCTCACCCATGACTGCAGCCTGTGATCTCCAATCTTCTACAGAATCCTGCAAGATACACAGGCTATCAATCCAAAGAAAGCGGCATCCAAGATTGCGGGCAATATCAATTGCATCTTTGAATGTTCTGGGAAGGCCATTGAGGACTATCTCTCGTCTCATGCTTTCGTAGTTGTCAGCCGTGAGCTTCAAGAGATCGATATTGCCCCAGCAGTGGCTCAAGGTCATGTAGTCGGCCTCGACAGGCACTTCCTCAGCTTTAGCCAGTCGGATGGTCTCTGCATCGCCCTGCCCGATGTCCAGTATTCGGCGGAATTTCCACGGCCCAACAAGCACAGGCTGTGCACACTCTCTGTGCGAAGTCTGACAATCCTTGATCCAGGTACTGATTAGGTCAAATGAAGGCTCACTAGTGTATCTGGAAGGTGGTGGAAGCTCCTGTCCTAGAGACGTCTGATCTGGAGTACGTCAGCAAATGGAAATCGTTGTTCAGGAAGTGTACAGTCCTTGCAGACCTTTAGATCTAAAGAACTCGACATGGTATGTAACTGTGTCGTCGTCCGTTGTGATAGTGCCGGCGAGCTCGTAGTTCCCGTCCTTACGGTTCCATTCGTTCATGGTGTAGAAGACGGGTGTGGTATCTTGGAATTCCAACTGACGGACTTCGTCTGATACTTGATACCATGCCATCAAGCATAGCTGACATCCAGCTTCCGCCGAAGCCTGGAAAGCTTGCACACTTTCATGGTGTCTAAACTTCAAAGCACCATCCAGACAGACGACATCGCCTTTTGCAGCGAGTATGTCTTGGCATGAAACGCACAGCATGAACGTCAGACCAAGTGAAGTTTGTTGTTATCTCTAAATAGAGGTGGTGGAGGTAAGCATGAACTGCCGGCTCGTCCAGATTATCGAGCAACAAGCTGGGGAAATGTCTTGTGTACTGGCGTGATGCGGGGGCGTGATGCGGGAGCGCGATGCGGAAACGTGACGTGGCAAGATTTTGATATTCTGAGCAGAGAATGTCGGAGCTTGAAGTGTGACGTGAAAAGGTAAACTAGGGTGGGTATCTGTTGAGATCGGCGGTAGAAAACGGCGGTAGTAAACGGCGACTTTTGGGCTGTTTCACCATCCTTTCTTAGCTCCTTAAATTCAAACCCAAGGCTGAGCCTTTGAAGGCACTCCCATTCCTTTTCTTTTCCATTCTCGAACCACTTCCTTCACTTTAAGCTAGTGATGACTCGTTTAGCAGGCAAAGATCCTTTCTGTGCACTCACTTATGAATGAAGGAAAAGGAGGATTTCAGGTGTCCGCTGAAACGTGGCCCCAAAAAGGAATGCCAGCTTTTACAGCGAGTCGTGTGGGAGGAGGCACATCTTGCCGCCGCAAGCTCTGCCCAGTGCATTTATAGACTTCTAATGTCGGACGAATTTGTATCTCATTGGTGGGCTTGGAAATATCCTCCTACTCCGTAGGCTTCATATGAACCTTCTCGCAAAAATTGTGCAACGTCATCTATCTCATCCAGCTTCTTATGCCAACGCCCAAAATTTTGATATGGTCACATCCAATCCAAGTTTGTATCCCCCGCCTGCCCCACCCAGTCGCACCGACACCCTCTTGTCTGCCATGCCATGACTAGGAAATGGGGTACGTGTGCAAACGATAGCTTGGAAGGCGCGTCTACGCCCCAGAGCATGAAGCTCCACAATATCTCTGGCAAATTTTGCAGCTTGGAGCTGCCGAGCCTGTACAGAGTCATCCAACTTTTCTTTATCGCCTAAGCCGCTATCACTATAGAATGGATCGTCGTCATCCTCATCGCCATGCTCCTCTGCTTTTCTCGGCACCGCTGCTGTACTTATATCTTCGGCAAAGGGAAGCCCATCCGCTCATACCAATATATTCACCCAACGCCGGGGCTCTTCTTTCACCCAATGCTCGATTTGCTGATCTTTCCAAAACGCAGACTCGTAATTCAACGATATGTGCAAGGACATGGCACAGCCCCTGACCAAGCCCTCCAATAACTACATTACATAATCCGACGGTTTGCGCCTCTTGGATAAGTCCATGAACAAAAGCGGTGATCTCCGGCACGCCATCGTTGTAGATCAGAATTTAGGCATCACCACCCAAAGTTTACGTGATGTTTTGCGGCATCTAGATAGGCTCAACCCTGATGCAAACCACTGCGCTGGGTTGGGGGCTATGGATAATTTTAAGGTTCTTCCCTGCAGGCTATTTCCAGGCCTTGTCCAGGGGCTGGAATTCCCGAGCCCTACGGCTTGATGACAATCTTCAAGGAGATAGCTTTCTTCATGATTACGAACCTTGCGACACAAGCGGAATTGCTCGTGCCACTCCCGACCAAGTTGGCCTTCGAAGCGTTGGCTTTTGATGTTTAGGAAAGCCGTTGCCATGAATTTTTGTTAGAGCTAGCTCGAAACGGATGGAAGAGCGCACGTCAAGATCCTTCCAGGAAGTGTTTCATCAAGATTAGACCCCGCTTAATGTATAGGACCTCTAACCTTTAGTTCCTCAAATCCTGTCTCTCGCACATCCGTCATCCTTTCTACTATGAATTTGTTTTTCTCATCATGATATTCGCAATCGGTTAAGAGCTTGTGCATTGTAGCACCTTTCGTTCATAATCATGAAGTAACCTCCCTCAATGGAAGACCACAGTGCCCATCTCTTTGGGCCTGGATCCCCCAAACTCACTTCCGCTCACTCCCCGTGGGCCTCTTTGCACGGAAATGAGACCTATCAGGAACCATTTGTGTTTTCACAGACCCTTGGCGACACCTACACGCACAAAGACCAGAATCCCAGATTCTCGATCCCAAGGAAACCGCTGAATGGCGCCACAGTCTCAAGCCATAGCAATGTCGAGCTGGGCAACCTCAAGTCTGGTACCCAACAAGACCGACACCTGTCTGATAGTCCCTCCAATGCTCGCAAGCCTACAATTGGTGTATTCCACGACTGGTGGGCCGAAACCCTCTGCTGCCTTATCATCATCGCAGCGATGGCGGCTATCATTGCTATTGTTTACCCTCACCAGAACCTGCCTCTACCTGAATGGCCCTACAATATATCGATCAACTCTCTACTCGCCATTATTGTGGTTGCCATGAAGGCTGCCATGCTCCTCATCACAGCAGAGGGTTTGAGCCAGTTGAAATGGGCCTGGTTTAAGAGGCGACGGCCTTTACAGGACCTGACGAGGTATGATAGAGCTAGTCGCGGACCCTGGGGCTCTCTTCTACTGCTATGGACCCTCCGCTCACGCAACATTGTGGCATCAATCGGCGCATTCGTTACTCTAGCGGCACTTGCCATTGATCCATTTGCCCAGCAAGTCGTTCGCTATTACCAGTGTACTATACCCATCCCCGAGGTAAATGCCACCATACCTAGGACCAATGTGTACCAAGAGATGGGATACCATCTGGGAGCCGGCTACAGCACAGTCGTCCAGGGCATGCAATCTGCTATTAATGGTGGTATCTTCAACCCTGGCCTTGCCAGTGTTCCTTTCCATTGCCCTACAGGCAATTGTACCTTCAGTGGCCAATACCATTCCATTGCATATTGTAGCAGCTGCTCTGATATTTCCGAAGATCTCAGCCTTCAACGAATTAACACGACCTACGTCTCGCAAGCTTATTCCAGCAATGGCACCATAGTTAATCAGACCATTCCAGTGACTCTGTTGAATACGACCCTCCCATCTGGATTATACGCCTTGTCATGGCCAACTGACACGATTGATTCAAATAGCACCTACTTCGTCATGCAAGGTAGTGGGGTAGACGGGTATATCGAAATGATCTTAGGCCTTCCTGTGGATTTTCTTCTTGACAGCAGCTACCAGAGAGAAGGATGCTCGGACGCGGCAACAAACGACACTTGGTATTGCAAAGGCTATGGTGCTGCTAGATGCGAGTTGTCCCCATGCGTCAAGACATACAAAGCAGACATCAGTGGCGGCTCTCTTGTCGAAAGTCTCGATGGTCCTGCAAACTTATCGTTTGGGGAGGTTGGTGAGAATGCATTTGTTAGCACAGTGCCTGCAGATTGTTTAAATTCTCGACAACGTCAGTCACTTATTGAATTGGGATATTCTATAGCAGAAGATACCAGCTGGATTCCTTACAATGTCTCCATCGACACGTTCACTGGGGACTGGGATACAAGCGAGAATCTCAGCAATGCTTCCAAGGCGATTGTACCCAAGGAATGTATCTACGAAATTTACGCGCCGAGCCAGATGAGCATAAGTTATTTCCTCACGAGCCTTTTTAACGGCGCAATCACTCCCGACGACAGTGGAGGTGGATTTGGAGGACCAAGTGTTCTGCAAGCCCTGTATCAGTCTGGTAATATCACATTCGACATTGTGAAGTCCACCTTCCAGAACATCAGTGATAGTATGACGGTTCATGTTCGTAAGTTTCACCATCCCTCTCGGCCACTTCTGGTTTCGGTCGTCGTGTTGATTGTTTGGACCAGGCCAGAACGGCAATCCAAATTACAGCGCTCCTGCCCTCGGTGAGATACTCCAAAACGAGACGTGCGTGCGCGTGCGCTGGGGATGGCTTGCATTTCCAGCGGCGTTGGTGGGCCTGACGCTGATGTTCTTCGTCGCTATGATCTTGGAGACGAAATTTGGAGCGCATCACAGCCATGACTGGAAGTCTTCGCCACTACCCTTGATGTTCCATGGCCTGCACGAGAACACGCTGCAAGAGCATGAGACGAACCAGCATATACGAGTGAAGGGCATGGAAAGGACGGCAAGAGATGTACATGTGAGGTTGAGTCCGTCAGAAAAAGGTTGGAAATTTACAAAGCTGGATTGAGTTGAATCTACTTTGTTCAAGCCAGTTGACTTTCATGCTTATCCTGATGAGAATGGCAATGACATGGAATGTATTCGCTTTTTGAATCGGCCTTTAGTAGGAGACAGGCATCTCAAGGGGCACCTTCGAGACCAGACTTTCTCCATCAAGTACTACCGCCATATCTGCTAGTAGTTGAACTACCCTTGGACACCTAACTTGGTACTGGACATCAACCTGAAACCCAAGGCAACGGTCAACTGACGGATAGCCTTGGATTATGCAAGGCCGGAGAAAGTTACGAGGCTCGCACATCTTCACCTCTAAACGGTCTCAACAGGCCGTACAACCCAGGCCTAGGGGTATGGGCTTGGCCTGGTTGCGCCTGTACTGGTAGGCTTCCAGATGAGCTGATTACGATTGGAACGGGGGTGTAGCGGGTAATGTCAGAAGAGGAAATATCGTCACCTTCGGTGTCGACGCCATCATCGTTCCAGACTGCCCTCTCCGCCGAGCTAGCGCTTACATGAATGAAGCTATTCGACTAGGCGTGCTTCTGTAGTACTGGTTTGCAGGGTCCTTGAAAAACTCCGCCGAGGTGGTGGTCCCGGCCACGCCCGAGTAACCGCACTCTTAGTAGCACCATATGCGACTAGCAGTCAGGCAGCCCTTGATACCGTCGGAGGGCCTATGAACATCAAACACTTTCAAAACTCTGCAAGCAAGCTATCGATCGTGATCGAGAATGATGGTTGAGTAGTGGGAGTACTTGGTCATCTCCCCAAGGAGTCATGCCTACTTAATGCATCCTCCCACCAACTCAAAGGTTGTCTAGGTAATATTCAGAGGCTCTCAGCACCAGAAGCGAACGAAGAATAAGGCAAGGGCTAAAGGAGATGACTAATATGAGGCGTGAAGGGATGGTATGAGCATTGGGTCGTCTCTATGATGCAAAATGTGATTATGGCGGGAACTGGCTTGTAAGGCGTTATGGGGGGCGAATACAGAGGCGGGCACCACAAACAGTTGCTGGCGTCGTTTTCTTCACAAGTTTCGATACGTGTCGTTACGAGCCTCGGACTGGAAGCAACAGGCGTGTTACAGGCGCCGTTGCTGGTAGCCTGGCCGTTATGGAGACTAGAGCCACTGTTGCCCCGGTACCATCGCCCTCATTGTGTCAACGCTTCTAGGCCACTCGTAAGCGCCGTTCCAGCTACAGTAATTTATCTCCCCCAGAGACCGTATCGTAACACCCGTATTATCGAATCGCGCTAGCAACTGTTTTTGGGGTGCCACGCCTCTGTACGCGATACGAGTCTATGCATCCAATTGGTCAAGTGTCAAATGTGGGTCGAAAATCCCACCGAGGCAGGCTGTCGCCCTCCATCTTCCGGACTTTCGGACGACGAGCGACGCGCACCGGCGTATCCAGTGAACGTTCTGTTAAATCCCACATTTTTCGTAGGGAGATATTTTGTCGCGATTGCGAAGCACATATTTGACGCGCCTACTAAAGTCCGACAAGATGATCGCAGATAACGCTGAGAACCACTACGATGTGATCATCGTCGGAGCTGGCATCTCTGGCATTAACTTCGCCTACCGCCTGCAGACCCAGAACCCTGAGGTTAACTTCACCATCCTAGAAGGGCGGGACGCGATTGGCGGCACCTGGGACTTGTTCAAATACCCTGGCATACGCTCTGATTCCGACCTGTACACTTTCGGCTTCCCATGGCGGCCATGGACTGAGGAAAAAGCCATCGCCGAGGGCCCACTAATCATTAACTACATCAGGGAGTCTGCTTCCATGTATGGCATCGACAAGGAAGTCCAGTTCAGGCACAAGGTCAATTCCGCCAACTGGTCGTCGGCCGAGCAAGCCTGGTCGCTCTCCGTCAACGCGGACGGCACGCCCAAGACGTTCCAATGCCGCTTTATGCTCATGTGCACTGGCTACTACGACTACGACCAGCCCCTCCCTACCGTCATCCCCGGCATCGAGAACTTCGCTGGGAAAGTGGTGCACCCTCAATTCTGGCCCGAGGATCTCGACTACACCGACAAGTCCGTCGTTGTCATCGGCTCCGGCGCCACGGCGATAACCCTCGTCCCCGCTCTCGCCGAAAAGGTCTCGCATGTGACCATGCTCCAGCGCTCCCCCAGCTACATCCTCTCACAGCCCGCGACCGATGGCCTCGAAATCCTCATCCGCGCCATCTTCCCCGCCTCCTGGACTCACAAGCTGATCCGCATCAAGTGGCTCGTCGTCCCCTACCTCTTCATAAGTTTCTGCTACTACTTCCCCAACCTCGCCAAACGCATGCTGCGCAAGGCGACCATGGACCAGCTGCCGCCAAGCATCGCGCACGACCCTCACTTCAAGCCCAGCTACAATCCCTTCCAGCAGCGCATGTGCTTCTGTCCGGACGGCGACTTCTACGCCAGCTTGCGCTCGGGGAAGGCGAGCGTCGTCACGGGCGTGGTTGAGAACGTGACGGAGAAGAGCATCAAACTGACCGACGGCCAGGAGCTGCATCCAGACATCATCGTCACAGCTACGGGTCTCAAGATCTGGCTCGCCGGCGGGGCGAAACTCACCGTCGACGGCCAACCGTTCAACATCAACGAGAAATTCCTCTGGAAGACCGTCATGATGCAGGACCTCCCCAACGCGGCGTTCGTGGTCGGCTACGTGGATGCTTCCTGGACGCTCGGCGCGGACGCCACGGCGCAGCTGATCTGCAGGTTGCTGAAGCAGATGGAGAAAGAGGGTGCGGGCGTGGCGATTCCGCGGCTGGAGAAGGGAGAGGAGGGGAAGATGAAGGAGATGCCGGTTCTGAGGCTGCAGAGCACGTATGTGAAAAGAGCAAAGGGCGCGCTGCCAAAGGCCGGAGATGGGGCTCAGTGGAGGGCGAGGAGTACCTATTTCAGGGATATGTGGGAGGCGAAGTTTGGGGATTTGAAGACGGGGATGCAGTATATTAGCGTCAAGGAGTAGATGTTGGGTCTCGATGACGAAGGAGTAACAGACGTTTAGAGAGATATAGTTGATTGCCAGGTAAAAGCGAGTTTATATCTAGGGTCCTGTTAGATGAAGGGCCATGTTGGGAGAACGCTTCGCAAGAAAACCCTGCCTGCTATAGCTTATTGCGTGACCTAAGGCTTGCTAGTCGGACCACTACCAGTTTCCACGAGATAATCGCTCCAATCAAAGTCAGTACGAAGATCTAGCTCCGCCAACAAAGCGTCTTCGAGGTCCTGCTGCAGGGCGCACGTGTTTTCGGTATCCGTATCGGGCGGCAGCGTGGGAATTTCAAGGGGTTCGGAAGGAATGATATCCGAGTTTGGCGGCAGACTGTTATATCCCGAGTCTGTTATTGCTCGTGAGGGTCCCTCTCCGTTGTACTTGAATTGTAAGGGCCCGTCGAATGCATTCTCGAATATTGCAGGTTCAGGCTCAATGTAGAACACCGATAGAGACTCATCTCGCGACTTGGGTTCAGGTAGCGATGGCTCTCCGTGACTTACTTGACCTGTAGCATCGTCCATCTCAAGGGTTTGTGTGGAGGATTTTCCCTTTGTTTCCCATTCTCTGAACAGTTGGGCTTGGCATTCGTGGATGATCTCGGCAAGGACTCTCTTGAGAGATTCTTGGATAGGAAGCATCTGCTCGTCAAGCCTCGCCTCAATCGCATTTTCAACCCGGCTATAGAGGTTATTTCTCAAGTATTGTTCGAAAGCCGCGTGGTCCCGAGATGAGGACGATAGAGAAGTATCATCCTGAAAGCGATGCTCGAGTTCGTCATAGTCTAAAGTTACCATTAGTGCTGTCCAGAGACGAGTTTACGAGATTATATCATTGGAGACTTACAGGGACTGGGAAGATTGGGCTCCTCTGGAAAGAGCACTCTATAAACGTACTCCCATCGTTCTCGCTCGCTCTGGCCTAGAAGTGCTTTCTTGCGATCTTTCAAAACCTTAATCTTCTCACGTGGGATCCACTCCACAAGCTGAGGCTGCACCTCGCAAGGCGTTTGTTTACGGACATGATCTGCAAGGTCCTTTTCTGTCTTCAGGCTCAACCAGCACCTCGAACATTCAATTGGAGCGGCGTGTACGCGGTATAAATGTTCCCTGTTTTATCAGGGTTAGTGCGAAGGAAAGGTGGGGGAATGCTTACTTGAGCCTTGGAAGGTCATCCCATCCAGGACCGCTGCATCGCTTGAACTTGCGGGCCATAGCTTTGTCGTCGTTGTAAGGACCGTAGGTTTTCGGCTCATGTTTATTGAAGGGACAAGCCAGGAGTCTAGCTCTTGCAGTCATTGAGGAGGCAGAAATAGGCTTCTTACGTCGCTTCTGACTACTATCATCCTCGTCTTCGGAAATTGGGTCATAGTCCTGTCCCCGTTTTTTACCAGCACTAATCGATGACTGGGTCTGTGATGTTTGTTCAAAGGAGCTAGACGGCTTTACAACTTCGGATGACGAGGTGCTTTCAGAACCTTCGCTCCGACAACGAAGTGTGCCCGAAAAGTTGCCAGATAACATGGTCTGGACTTCGTTCATGATGTTTTCGAGAACACGTCTTTTTGTACGGCCTGTAATTGAAACATCGCTGTCGATATCCTCGTTGGAGTTGGTTTCTTGCGGAGAGAGACTTCCGTCGTCGCTAATACTTAGAGCAGATCCCTCTGTACAGGCGCTAGACCCATGGTCTACTTCAGAAGACATTAGAGATGTCGGAGCAGGAGGCTGGCCATCTGGACACGAGCGAGATTTTGCAATGTTGTGCAAGTTTAGCTGCTCGGCGGAGTCAACAGTGTGCCGCGTCTCACCTGCAGGGATATTGACGGGAAGTTCAGCTGGTCCTTCTAGGCTACCCCCTATCTCTCTATGCAGCACGTCGACAGGGGTGTTCGATTTAAATGTACAATCAATGCCTTCGTCTATAGCGGTATCGGTGCAGGCATTGGAAGGCTTGAGTTGCGACTTGCATGGGCAATTCTTACAATCCCAAGATCTGAAGCCACTAGCTACGACGATGTCGTAATCTAGCCCTTTCCAGTCACTCCAAGCGTGACCCCCGAGGCGTGTCCTCATCAACCATCCGGATGCATCTGGATTTGTCACTGAGGGAACTATGAACCTGCGTTCTTCGGCAACCAGAGGTGTGTGTTTATAAGCCGATAGGTCCACAAGATGCTGGGGCTGCTAAGTTAGCCAACATCGGAGGTCAATGGATTAGGAGCGGACATACTCTGGAATCTTCGATCGCAATTTTATGAGCTTCGAAGATATGGGCTATTAAGTCAGCTTCAGATAGCCCGTTCAGCACGTAGACTTTGTGAGTCTCGCCGTCGTAGATCGTTTTCGCATTTCGTGAATCGAGGTCACATAACTCTGGACTTGCAGAATGAATGCACCCGGCGACAGAACAGTAGTAGGTGAAGTACTTGGTAAGTTCGTCTGAAATCCGACTAGGTTCACTCGTGGCGATAGCGTAATCCTCCTCCTTGCAAGGTGGCAAATAAGGGAAAGAGCTGTTAAGCTCGAGCTTTGGACGGGTTGGCAGACTGTCTTGCGGTAGGATCACTGCTTCTGTAGCGACACGCCGTGGCGGGTTTCGTGGACAATCTTTGCATCGTTCATGGCCACATGCCGAACAGTTCGATTCCTTAGGCTGGAATGAGTTTTGACATTCGTGGCAGCTGTAACGAATCCGTACTCGAAGTGGTCTGCTAATTAGACAGGGATGAAATTCTAGGTGGTCGGGGGAGGTGACGGCTTCTTGCTCAGTCGAAGGCGCGTTGTCGTGTGCTTTGTCGTCGTGTGGCGATTGGATCGGCTGAAGTCTGCTGTTTTCACTGAGAGCATAGCCGCCACCCGGCCCGAAGGGTGGATACAGTGAATGTGTGGGAGCCACTTCTTGTGTCTTCCTGGGATCATGGCTGTAGGAATGCGGCGGACTTATAATTCGATGATCGACTACGCTGCCGTGAGTGATCCCGTCACGATCATGCGCTTGACGGCTCGATGGATGTGCGACGGGACTCCAAGCATTAAGTCCGTCTTGTCGATGACTCTGAGCTAGTCGCTCACTGGGCCATGGCGATTTGTATTCTGCCAAACTTTGGCTTCCAACATAATGGGGTACGCCAAGAGCCTTGTTGGGTGGCGGCAGAAGAAGAGGTGAAACTGTACTAGGCCTTGCAGTAGGTTGGAGAGGTGCGAGAACAGCATTCGGTATTGGGAGCTGGTGGCCCCATTGGGAAGGATGGCCAAATCCATAGGCCATCACTGTTGGAATACGTTTCGGACTTGGGACCTATTGCCCAGTTACAGGATGAATCCACCAAGCAAGGTCTCGTACGGGAATATATCCTCTGGTATCGCAGTCATAGGACCTGACCTCGGGACCGCAGATATTGGATTCCTTTCCCGTTGGGGCCGTGGAACAAGATATTGAGCTTGGGCCAGCCTTTCGACGGTATGACGGTCGCCAGCTGCATGTCAAAGTGGCTTCGTATGATTCCGGCGATCCCAAAGTCGATCCCAAAGTCAATCCCAAATAGAAATTGGCCAGAGTGCAAACTGGGTTAAGACCTGCAGAGACGAGTACTTTTATTCAGCCCAGGTGCAAGGCATCGAACACCAGAAAGGTATTCGGTCAAGGAAGCTTGGGATCAACAGACATATGTGATATGTTATCTAGCAGTAAGAATGAACTATCCTTAGTTTGTGCTACCAAAGTTCGCCGACTCATTGTGCAAGCAGCTGTACTGGTAGAATGAGCGCAAATTACAGAACGGCCTATGCCCGTGCGGCCCCTGACATGTCCGCGCGCAGATGCGCACGGCCCCCACCGAGCGCACGGAGCCGCAATTCAGACCCACCACAATTTTCTTAGTCATCCATTCTACCAGCGCAGAGACCTTGCCATATCTGCTGCAGGAAGTTTGCATGAGATGGCTACTAATTAGTTCGTCGAGAAGCCGGTAGCCTTCACTTTCAAATGCGAACAAGTACAACTTCTATTTGAAACAGGTTTTTGGGATGTTTGGATATGGTGGAGGATCTTGCATTTTGCGTTGAAAGGGTACCATTCTGTGCGCAGATGCGTCGAAGGCCTCGCGCAGATACGTCGAAGATTCGATGCTCAATTGAGCACTACCGCAGACACATGTCCCTCACATTGCCTGAGCAGTCGAAGCAATGTATAAGACTCTGATAAGAAGAGGGGGTTCCCCAAAGCAAGTCAGAATGCAAATGCGGTATTCTTAATGCCACGACCCAACTGAGGTTACGAAGCCAAACACTCTTTCCTGCCTAATAAGACATCCTTTGTGAAGTCATCCAAAGCTCCACTCCATCAACACGTCCATATCACATCTTGCAAGTAGCCTAGTGACTTCACTCGAGGAATACAAGCTAATCCTTGGACAGGGAAACATCAAGATTTGTGCACGATGCCTCAGGGAACCCAGAAATGCCAGCCCGTTCATCAGCTCGCCCTGAATGAGGCGACTCGATCAACCTCGACAGACCACAAAGCCGCAGGCACGGCCGCGGTGTCCCGATGGCTAAACTTAAGCCCCAGCCAGGACCCTTGGAGCGCTGTTGCAAGAATGAATGGACCTAGTGCAGGAGGTACAGAGCCGAAGTGGAAGATCTAGCATTCTTGAGAGCTGAATGCGATTTGAAGATGCTGTGCGTTGGGCAACGAATATCCTTCCTGGAACAGTGGTTTTGGATATGACTCCCGATTTCGTGGTTTACCTTGCTTGCAGCTGTGTCAATGTGTGATTGTCAGCTGCGGTGTGTCTGGGTAGAGGTATTGTACTGAGGTGGTTCTGATCTGGCGACAACGTATTTTCGATATCTCAAGGGAACACATAGAGAGCGTCACTGTCGCATGACTCCAATAAAAGGTAGACTTGAGAACATAAAGTCTGCTTGTTCATCTTAGAAGTCTGTCCGTTGAACGCAACACCCGACCACTTCCCCGACCTTTCAGCTCGACAATCAGATCATCGTCTTTTAGAGTTGCACACACATACCCCCCCATTGACCACTGCTATGCTCGCCAACCCTGCACAAAATCATGCAATCGATCAATCACAACACCAAAAACTGCATTCACGCTATCCGCAATGACCTGATCGAGTACCCGGGCCGCCTCCTCCTCACTGACCTCCAAGTGAAACCTCTCTTTTACTTTCCCTACAGCACCCCCAACCCCTCCTTGCTCTTCCATCATGCGAATATCCGTCACGGAACTCTGCACCATCAGACTGAACAGATTCAGCACCAGGCTCGAGCTCTTGCGTAACGTAGTGTAGGCAGTGAAACAATGCTGCTTGAATTGCGCATACTGCGGCGACCCTGTCCCGCCAAGACCTTCGACCATCTCTTTGCAGAGTTTAATTAGTGGGGCGAACGGTTTCGGGTCGCGACCGAGAATGAAGCCGAAATCAATGTGGAAGAAATGTCCACTCGGAGATAACAGGAGGTTGTCGAGATGCCGGTCGCCGACGCCGAGGATGTATGTGATGACGCAGTATCCAGCGCAGGAGCGGACATAAGCGTCCATAGCCTCTTTCCGCACACCCAACGGGCCGGTCTCATCAGGATTGTTGGCACGGAGGTAGGCGAGGACAGACCCACGGTATTTCTGGCTTATAGCCGAGAGGGCAACGGAGGGGATGAATTGGACAGCGCCAGCAAGGGGAGAAGTAGCGAGGATACGGTAGGGTGTGAGTTTGAGGTCAAGATTTTCTTTCAGGAGCAGGTTATTCATGAGGGTGATGATTTGGATGACGAGTTGATCCTGGCGTAGGTCGTCGCCGGTTTTGAAGATGATAGGATATTTGTTGTGAAGGGTTTGAGAATGTGATTGGGAGGATGCTGTTGAAGACGAAGGCGAATCAATGTTCGTACGGAAGTTGATCAGGAGGGGCGAAAGTGAGGATTTGAAGACGTTGGCTTCTTTAGGGTAGACTCCGGTAACGGATATCGACGGGTCAAGCGGGAGAGGGAGTGGTGGGTCGATCTTGATGAGTTCGTTCTTCGGGTCAGCAAGGTAAGCTTTCAAGCGGTCTATCTTGTGCATGCGATTCTCACGGCTAAATCGGATGTCCTTGCCAATCTTTGAGAGTACGGCAATCAGTTCACCCTGACGCAATAGAATCTTGCGCTGTTCGGGATGATGCTTCTCAAGTTCGGTCATGAAGTGGTATTCCACTCGAGCGAAAAGCTTGCGGTGGGCGGCGTTGGTATCTGGAGTCCGATCGTCACACTCCACCATCAGATACCAGTGAAGATAATTCCCGAGAATGAAACTCTTCGTAGCTCGGTCGACAAGGAAATTGGCCAGAGACGATTCTGGCAACTCTTTATCCCCATCGTAATGCTCGAACTTGAGCGCTTGTACGAGCTGCAAGAGATACTGAAGCAATTCTTCATCTCCAGCCTTCCTCAAGCGGTCAACTGCATACCCACGAACGACAGGATTGTCGAAAGTGGGGCCAAGAAGCTCCAGGGCTGCGTCGACATCGATTTCGACCCAGTTTGGTATCAGATCAATCGCTTGCCGAGCCTCGTTCGGGCTGTTCCAATCTGTCGCCCTCACAAACTTTGTAAGTGCTCGCTTATCTCTGCTCAGGTGATGGCGGAACTTCCAGACGACAAATTGCTCCTCCGAATTGAGGTCCTGGGTTGGACCATAGGACATGATCTCATTAAGCTCATCTCGAATCTTAGCATTCGGCTTCTGGTCCCGGTCCATCGGTGCATTGCGCTCGCTCTTCGCCAGCCGCCGATGTTTCGTTTCACACGGGTTCTCCTTCTGAAATTGCTCCGGGTCGTAAATGCGAATCAGTCGATGTTCATCGTCATCTTCCACGTTAAGTCCACCAGCTATGCCAGGTCCGAACCTGACCTCGGGAGGTGGCTGCTTCAGCGCTGCGTGAGACGAACTAGAAGTATGCATGAATTCTTTGATGGTCTTGGAAGCTTCATACTCGAAATCGGCAAAGACAATTGGAAAGTCCCACCGCGGGAATTCCACGTATAATATGAATCGCTCTTCATCGTCGTCAGTACTCTCCGAGTCGTCTTCGTCATCGGATGTGTTGGCATTGTGATTTGCGGTGCCATTCTGCTTGAGAGCGGACGTGTCTTTGGTAGATTTGGCGTCCTTTTTGGAGGTCTTCCGCAAGGCCGCTCGTTTCCGCGCGGCATCCTCAGCTTCACGAGTCTTCTTCCCTACTGCTTGGAACACAAGCTTGTCCAACCAGTCTACTCGTGGTATTTCGTTCATCTCATGCTTTTTAAACAGCTTCTCTAATCGTTCTAGCTCCTCTTCCTCGGGCGTTTGGGCGTGCAAATCTTCCTTTTTCCGCCGACGTTTCGGTTTTGGAATGTGCGGCGTATTTGACGGCAGACTTCCATCTGCCGCTCGATGTCGATATACTTTGCATTTCTGACGGCCCTTTTGCAGAGTTCCATCCTTGTCGAACAGCGGCACAGTGGTTCCACCAAATGGCACAGCATGATTGATGGGGTCGTTTTCTGGTAACGGAGAAAGATCCCAGATTGTGATGGCAACTTGAGAACTTATGGGGCAGTCTCTGATCATCACCGGCAATTGAAGCCATTCATTCCAAGTTCGGCTGTTCTTGAAATACTTGTAGGACGTTTGCATGGGCACTCCCAGAGGCTTTGATTCTGCCCATAGCTGCACAGTGACGTAGAGATCAAAGTTCGGATTCTGAATGGATCCGATATGTCGCAGTTCCGGATGTTGGAGTAATGTCGAGTAAGGGAGTGGCGTCTGCTTGCCATCAAGGTTGTTACTTGAGCTTTGTTAGAATTTCATCAAACATATCATTCCCCACAACTCCATTTTCAGTGACCATGTCTTCTATGGGGGGGTGTAAAATGAAGAGACCTCTGACTTTTGGGCTTACCTACATCTTTATGTGGACGGGGAAATCTATCTGCCTGGAGGTTGCAAAGGTATAGGTATCCATCAGTTTGGTTTGAGCATCATTCCGATGCTTGACTTCCGTTCCAAGCCAAGCTTACCATCGCTCTCTTCAAAAAATTGATGTTCCCGGGATCTTATTCGTGTTAAGCGTCCACTACGGATCGAAATGCGCAGTGTCAGTCCGCCGCGAAGGCTTCAGAAATGCCAAGCCTGAATGCGCGTCAGAATCCACTGATCACGTCGCGTCGCAGCTTTGGGAAAGTCACTTTGAACCTTGCAGGTCGTTCACAACAGCTCGGAAAAAAAGGAGAGCTATGAATTGCTGATAAGTTCTTTCCTGTATGAGCATTTGATAACCCTATCTAGCCTACTTCACGAAGGCCAAGTTTGTTGGTTGTATTTCTCAACTCCTCCACGACATCTACCACCGCAGCCCGCAGTGAAAATGACTCGACCCAACGTACAGACTACTTCCTCCAACACAAAAAGCGATTAAAACTCTAGCCCTGCAAACACTTCACGTCGTGTTACGTCAGAGTCATCAGCGTCTCCAGGTCTCTCATTCTCGTCAGACAAGGAGAATCGAGGCCAGTCAAAGGACCCCGAATCGAGAGGCGCAAAAGAAAGTCGACAAGTAGCAAGATGGCCAGTTCATCCTCAGCAGCATCAAGCAGTTCGAATGGGAAGAGGAAGCTTGGCGATAGAAATCGCGACCTTTCAAGTCAGGCTTTGCATCGCAGGGAACTCGAGGAACGGGTGGATAGACAATACTTTGACCCAGATCAAGATGTAGAAGAGAGGAGGGCGACGCGCAAAGGCATGCGCGACCTAGCGAAAGAGTTGAATGGTCTGTTTCTCTAATAGCAGTGTTCGAAGCATCTTGCTAACTTTGCCTAGACTCACGAGCAGAATTCCTACAGCCGAACTCGACAGGCCTTGTACAGACAATCAAAAAGTCGGATGAGTACTTTAAGAATGTGAAACAAACTTCTGATGCAACGATCGACTCACGCTTGCTAGTCACAGCGTCCGACCTGACATACAAAAAGACCAATGAGATGGCCTTGGGGGACTCGTCCACCGGCGTGGATGTGGATGAATTTGTATCCAAGTGCATCAGCTTCATGCGACGTGCCGGAAGTCCAGCTGGTGGGCCGAATGCAGCAAATGCTCGAGATCGGTCAAACTTCGCCGCTCCCGGTGGGACACAGTCAGAACGGCGGCGGAGAAGACCTGGCTTTGAAGAAGACGAGGATGACGACGATCAACTAGACTGGGCTCATTTGGGCCGCAACGCCTGTTTTCTATACAACTCTCGCCCATGTTTATCGGGCTTCCTCCTTGGACCACTTTCCGTTCAAAAACGTGTTCGACAACAAACTCAACGAAAGGCTCGAGAAGCCCGTGCAAACCCAGCAAATGCAGTGCGACCACAGGAGTTACGAGACGAGGACATGGAAAAGCAGGAGACTGCTAATTTGACTGTCGTCTGTTCGGAAATTCGTAAGCTACTCGACCGAATACAGGTTACGGGAGAGAAAGCTGTCAACGCTATATTTAGCATGAACGAAGACATGACTGATGAAGAGGCCCAAGATCTGATGCGAGAGCACGGCCTCGCAGATGATGGCCAAGTACCTCTTTTTGACTTCTGCGTCAATCCCAAAAGCTTTGGGCAAACGGTGGAAAATATGTTTTACGTAAGTTTTTTGATTAAGGAGGGTACTCTCGGTCTCGGTTTTGATAGCAGAGGTCTGCCCACTCTGGGCGGAGCTAAGAAGAAGACGTTGGAGCAGAGGCAGGAGGCACCGAAGAACCAAGCTGTCTTCACACTTGATTTCGATATGTGGGAGGCTATCATCGAGAGCCATGGGATACAGAAGAGTCTGATTCCGCATCGCAGGGAAGAGGAATACGATGATGGGACGAATCCTGATGAAGGCGGCGGTTGGTATGACTAGTTATGCATCCATTTCGCGTGTACAATATCGCATTTGAGGCGATTTGTTCGGCATTCTGTAATGGATTGTACGGCCAAACTTGTAACCTATCCTTTCGATCCTGTCGGAATATGGCTTGTCCAGCAGGTCCGAACCCTTGGACGACTGAGTGAAGCCCTAGGACTTTCGAATAGCCCATGTATCTGCTTGGAGCGATTCGTTGAACAAGTAGCGAATGCTTCAACCGATTTTGTCCAGTAGTTTACGCCTCCTCCTGTCTACCAACTCTTCCTGTACTTCTTCAAGCGTGGGTAACCTCCACGGAACCCCATCACCAGCATCACCAGGCAGAGGCTCCCAGTCTTTGTCCTCATCCGCATTGTCCCCTTGCGCCGCCAATCTCTCCTCGGCCTCCCTCTCCTTCCTCGTCTCGTGCTTCAACAATGACCCATCCTCTTCATCCAGCCCATACCCGAAGTACGCTGCATCGACATTCTTCCTCGCCATGTCCTGCCCCGCCATTCTCTTCTCGTCATCTTCATCCCCTCCTCTAACCTGCCTCTTGGCTGCTCTCTCAAACATCTCCTTGACGCCCGGCAACTCCTTCGCCCGACCAAAATACCGATACCCCTTTCCCCCTCCCGGCACCTCCCTCCCCTCTGCATCAAATACCGTTCCCCCACCTCTCATATAATTCGGCCCACCCAATTCTCTAATACGTCTCTCCCATCCCCACTTCTCCTTCATCAACTTGTTGATCTCGTCATTCAGGTCTCTGATCTGGAAATCTGACAACGACTCGTCCTGGATGCGCGTCACTTTGCGTGAGACTTCTTTCAGGACTTGGCCCCGCCATTTCTCGCACACGGGTATCGAGGAGATTGTTGATGGGGCTTTGGGACGGCGCTGGAGGGCGGTGGAGAGGATTCCGGACTCGGCGGCTTGAGCGGCGCGGAAGCGGAAGAGCATCGACTGGGCTTTCTCGGAGTTGCGGGCCATAGTTGCGATGGAAGGTTTGGTTCTGCTGCAAGGAAATGCTTCACAGGATGTGGAGGTGTAGGTCCTGCTTTGAGGATGCAGTACCGCAGAAGATATCGAAATGGACAGTTTCCCGTAAGTTGAGGGCTCAGTTTATGAAGGAAAAGTCTCATCAGAAGTTCACAAATTGTGGACACGCGCATCTGGTCTAATTCGCGAAATTCCGCACTGCCAAGAGTTGTAAAGCCTGCTCCGGGGCTCACCCTCCGGTCCTAGGGTGACGCCGCCCTGAGCCACGCGAGCTGGCGCGCGTCCTAGACTCCTAGAGTGAGACTCACCCTTCAGGGCAACCATCTATGCACTGATAAACCGCGTTGAGATTCCATTTATCGTCCGTCGGGAGACCAATGTCGCCATTTCCAGCCATCGGATGCTCCGCTGTGATGGATGAGGTTGCCGCAGCCGTTGTAAGTGTGGCAGGCTGAGTCTGACGACGGGTTGTGCTTCGCAGCAGCGCTCTGCTGAGTCAGCGACCATCGCTGCAGGAGGTTGAGACTGGTGCGTACTCTAGTTGCTCTGTTGGCCCCTTGCCCTCTTGGTGGAAAGGGTTAATATTGTTCCGCGCAGCAAATAGATGTACATAGGATGGGTTGGAAACAACTGTCTTCTTATCTACCTACCTGAGGAGAAGAGGACATCTATATATGTACGCTCGACCTTCCTTACCTCCTTGCCACCTTGCTACCTGGAGCCTGCCCAGCTGAACCCTCAGCTACCTCCGTATAGCTGAACCTGTACGAGCCAGCGAGTAGCAGCCGAAGTGCGGCCTACTCACAACAGATAAGAGATGTATTGGGGCTTCCTACCGCAGCTTCGCAGTGCATTCTTCACGTTTTTCTACTGTCAAATCAGGCCAGCCTCTCATTTCGATATAGCTATGAGCGGAAAAAAAGATCACCACGATCATTTAATGTCCAGATTTGAGATGGACTGGATTGATATCTTGCACTGTGCATCCATCGTCTTTTCTCCATCTCGGACTTGCATCTGCGTTCGTGTCCGTACAATATCATGTGCCTCGTACCTCAATTGGTTTCTTGAATGGTCCGTCTCCCAGTTGAGAAATTTTAAAAAGGTCCCGCACCCGTTCGCTTTGGTCAGCGTCACCATTCACCCAGGGATCATTCAATAGTTCCTTCGCTGTCCTCCTCTCCTCCTGCACCCATTTCAGCATGGAGCGCATGAAGTTCAAAAAAGGCGTCTTTAGTTGCCCGTCAAGCTGTGTCTCGGATTGTTCGAGCAACAGGGGTGGAAGAGGCGGGCTGCCCTTCCAAGTGCCTGAGATTAAACAAATCAGCTAAATTTGCAGCGGAGGATTTCCACGAAAAGGATGTTGAAGTACCGTCTTCATTGAATACCTTATGAGTATGTTCACTGCGTTTCCAGAATTCTACAGGCGGGACACCAAGGTACGCAACCATTTCGGAAATATGGAAGCGGTTGTTGTGCTCGCCTTCCTCGTCTCGGCCGTCGAAAAGATGCTTATTTTCAACCAGGTCCCAGACCTGGACATGAAAAAAGCAAGTGCATCAGTTTCCTCATGCGAGATGACCCTCTTCTGCGTGTCTTACTCCGGCTGGCTTGACCCCTGACCCAACCCTTCCCCGAACACTAAGATGCGCCAATTCCCAAATTCTATCGTGGCAGGGGCAGCCATGTCCGTCCCCGTCATCGACATGGTCGCCTGTCTGGTACAGAGGTCCTAAAAATGGGGTTGAAACCTGGCTCCAGGAGGTGGCCAAGTCACCGGACCATTGATACTCTTTCCCCTGGCACCCAGTCTCACTGGCAAGTCAGGCGACTTTGTGGCACAGAGAAGTAAGTTTCCATCGGCGCGTTGACGGCGACGCACCTCAGCCGACATCGCGCTCCGGCTCCTTCTCATCGGCACGCCAGACGAACCTGACTATTCTGTGGGTTGTCCAATTGGTCGCATCCGCGACATGGAGGCGGAGCACTTGTCGCAGACGAGCAGCACCTATCAGCGTAATGACCAGGCCCATTACCAGCTGGAGGCAGCCCACCAGGCTATTCTGCGTCTCGCAATCCGACGAGAGTGCCGAGATGAATGCCGAGCCTCCAGGATTTCGAGGCTTGGGGAATGGATGACGTCGAAGCAAGCGTTGGCAGATGTTTGCAACTGAACCTTTACATAGTGAGATATTCTGAGGTGAAATAATTGCTTGGTTTCCAACTAAACAGTGATACGTACAGACCTTTATTCTTTCCAAGTGCCGGATATGCTGCGTCATCACAGTTTGGCAGCCGCGGGCAGTAGTAGGCACACCTACAGGCAAACATGAAGTAACTTTAGGTACCCCTAGGCACCTTCGAGTTGGCTTTCCCGGCGTGACGCTACAACGTCAAGTAAGTGGAAAATCGCGAGAGCTGAAAATGAGCAACACCAACTCCAAAATAGGTTAGTGCAACCTGACGCATAGGCCCAAGTGATCAGGTAACGTGAGACATAATGAGACTAGACCCAGTGGCATATTCGAAATACCTCGGAACTAAGGGCGCCGCTCCTTAGAGCTTTCACGTGAACTAGCAACATAGGTTGGACTCGAGCTTCCAGAAGAATGTGAGTCACGTCTGGAGGAGCGCTTTGAGGGAAAGCTCGTTGGTCCCATGGTTGACTGTGTGGCGATTCGGTCTCTCAATTTATAAGCGTATTTGCGCCAGCTGTCTCGCTCACCCCTGATTCTTGCAAGGTCTCGTTCCAATCGCTCACACTGTTGTTCGACGACCTTCTTCGTCCTTGTAGCGTTCTCGTTTTCATCTCGTAGTGTTCTATTTTCCCTGAGCAGGTCATTATTCTTTAAGCGGAGTGAAGGAATTTCTAGTTGTAGGGCCTGCTTTTCTCTTCTCAATTTGCCGTTCTCCGTCTTCAGCGCCTGATAGACTTGTTGTAATTGCTGCGTGTCTCGTTTCTGTTCTCTGTAGGCCTGCGCGAGACTGTCCAGCTGGGTTTGTAGCCTTTTCATTTCACCCTCTTTGCTGTGGTAATGGCGACTCCATTGACTGCAACGATCTTGCAGCTGCAAAATTAGAGCCCTATCCTTCCGACTTTGTTGCTCCTGTTCCTGCAGGCGAGACTCTAGCGATTCAATGATGTTTCGATCCTTTTGACGTTGCTGTTCATCCTCTTGACGTCGTCGTTCATCGCTTTCATGGCGACGTTGCAAATCCGCAATGCGTGCATCGGCTTGCTGCCCCCGTTGCTCTTGCTCCTGCAGCCTTCGTGTCAACTGCTCAACATGTCTTTGGAGTCCTGCATCATAGTGTGTCCCTCGCTGAGCTGCATTCAGCACCGGTTGTGTCCATTCCTCGGCGAGGATGTCGAATATCGAGTTCCTTCCTGTCTGCCTTTGGGGAAGAGGCGGAAGCCATAGCGTTGCTCTAACCTGAGGGTCCCCGAATAGGGCCTCCTCGGTCTCAACCTTAGCTCTTGCACGCTGCTGCTCGCTGAGGAGGTGCAACTCATTATGAGTATGGAGGCTCTCGTGCTGTCGTGTAGGTCTTGCTCTGGCGTGACTGCGGAGGAATTAGACAAAGAAGGCTTAGCGTGTACGTTTGGATGAACCCACTGTACCACGACCAAGATGACATTAAGCGTCGATGTTGCAAATATGATTTGGCTTCTATGTAACACCACCAGCTGCTGACCGAGAAATTCCATGAGCAATTGATGACATCGAGTTTTGTAATGGCTTCCGATGCGCAACATGACATTTCTCGTCGCAGCGATGCCGATTTTGCGATAGCGAGAATTGAGTGCTGTGATCGACTCCCGAAGGCGTGCTAAAATGGCCGTGCCATCGTTTGAGATTAATCCAAGGATACGTAGCAGAGAAGGAGAGAGGGCGACGTTGGGATCTCGCAGCGACGGTTGGATGATACTCCATGCGCTCGCAAATGCGTTCACATCGTCGGAGAAATTTGCGAACTCACGGTCCGTCGAGGTGTTGCTATCACAGAAATTCAATAGCGAACGCCCAACGTCAAAAGCTGTCGCTACCAAGAAGGCAATGCCCCGCTCATCCATCCCACCGGGCGCGAGCCTGCGGCGGGTAAGGCGAGCAGGGGTGTGCCGACTGCAGCTGAGGTCCGCTTTTGTCCTGCTCCTAGACAGGTTCGCCTTTGCACATTGCGCGGCTGCGCAACTGCAGGTTTCCAGCGGCACATCGAAAGCATGTCGAATTGAGCAACGTAGAGCGCTCACCACCAACTTGACTGCAACGAATGCCCGCAGAGTTCAAGCCGGCCAATCACTGCCCGTACTATGATAGGCTAATGCGCGGGCGTGTTCGCAGATGCAGCTCATCACTTCGCAGCGGTTGATAGCAGTTGCCTCATCGAAACAGGCCTGGATAGCTGTGGCAAGTATGCTCCTTGGAAATGGTGGAATGTAACGCTTGCAAATCAAGCATTCCCATCTTCAGGTAACTCAAATGGTGAGTAGAAACGATTCCGTGGGTGAGTGAGAGAGGAATTACCTCGGATTTGACCAGCCGCAGTCTCACAGGTACGGCGGGAGGCGGGGAGTATCGGGATACACAATTGGACGGTTTAGCGGTCGTTTACACAGTTCGGGTAGGGGCGGCTTAGGTGCGGGGGGTTGAGACTGACATCCCCGCCAGCCGAGATTTTCACTCCAATGCTGATCGGGTTGACATCCCCAAACCTGCATTTTGGCTGTGAAAACGAATTTTTGGCATGTTTGTAGCTAGTCAAGATTGAGCACTAAATGAATAACTGCCACGGGCGTGGGGTGACTGCTACTTACAACGATTTGGTCACCAATTACGACCTTCAACTGCGCTGTTTGGGCTTGCGTGCAGGGCCACTGCGTCCGACAGCAGCACCTCCTTCGGCACCTCCTGGACGATCCTCCCGGGCATCCCGCTCAGCTGGTTCCAGGCGCGCTATGGCGTGCAATTGGGCGCTAGTTCCGGGGGGGGGGCTCTGAGATTTGTCGTTTTTGAGCCGTTTTGGCAGCGGGTTTGGGGACGGGCTTCAAGTGGAGCTTCGGTGTTTGCTGCCGGCGGAGGTGCTCCTGTTTCGGTATCGCTGGGGGCAGTCCTGCCACCTCCGGAGGTGCCTCTGGGGCAAGGAGGCTCCTGACGCTCGGGAGGCTCTCCAGGCTTAAGATCGAGATATTGGAGAGCCTACGGGGACTGTTCCGGGTACCAGAGCAAGGTCATCTCATAGCACTGCCGTGGCCCTGCCGTTTTGGATGGCGCTGGATAGTCAGTATCCTTAAGCGCATCAGGGATCAGCTGTGCCTCTCAGCGAGGTTAGTATCATTGAATAGAACTCGCAGAGGTGCTTACAATGATGTAGACAGCGTCAATACCAGCGATGGCTTAGTGGGTGTTGCAGTTGAAATTTGGCTGGCGTTGATGTCAGCCTTAGCCGCCGCACTTAGGGCTTCTGGCAGAGCGCTTTTCATAGGCAATCGTACCATAGAATATGCCGCTCTTCACCATCCTCCATAATCAACCTCGCCGTCGACCTTGCCCTAAGAATCTTGAGATAGAGTCTTGCCTTAGGGATATTTTTCCCACACATAAATCACCTGCAGTCTCGAAATGGCATGGCAGGCCAAATCTGGGTGCGTAGAGCGAATACTTTGCTCTGCTTGAGCCAGGGAACAGGAAGGCAAAGCAGACATTTTGTCGAAACATGGATGGGTGAAAAAGTATCCACACCTGGTCGGTTTCGAATAAGCGATGGAGTCTGATGTGTTGAATGAACCAATACAGAGATCGCTGTATGAGTTAATCGAAGTTATGGTGTCTGCCAGCCATGTACGCACCTCTTTATTAGTCGCCGCCTCACTTCAGGAGCACTCATGAGTGCCTTTAAGCACTATGATAAAACGCCCAAATCCTCACTCACTGCGTTGAATTCACAGCAACTTCCCACACAATTCAGCCAACCTCATTAGGAGCAGATCTATGCCTCAATAACTACACGGACTGTGTGTACAGCCCTTCTTTCTGCTATAGGCCACATTTCGGTTGCAACTCGCCGGTTCGTACAGACCCAGCTCTACAGAGGTAGCTAAGGGTTCAGCTACGCAGGGGTAGCTAAGGGGTCCAGCTAGGTAGGTCCCAGTTGGCAAGGTAAGGTGGCAAAGTGGCTAGGAAGGACAAACGCGCGTACATAGACATCCACTTCTCAGGTAGGTAGAAGACAAGCTCATCTATCTCACATATTCGGCTAGATTCTAATCGCCAGCTCGGCTTGCGATTACCTAAACACCCGAACATCTGACAAGATAACATGTAGTACAGTACTGCCGCTCTTTCACTCAGGCTCTAACATCAGATCCTACCTGCTACAACTCTTTGGCGATTTGAATCGTCGTCGTCGTGATGATCTTAGTCTCCATCCTTTGGGCTAGGGCTCAGTCCGTCGTTGTTCCGACTCCTGCATGATTGGTCAGAATCCTATTCCCAGGAAGGTGAGCGAGATGGGTGAGGCTGGAACTGTCCTGCCACACAAGGTGGGCGGCTTGATGGCGGCCATGGACGTCATTCCCCGTTGCCGCCCTCAATTAGTGTGTTAAGGACTCTGACCATGAATGTGATGAAGACAGTGCAGTTGCGGCAATGAAGTTTTGCAGCTTAAATCGGTATCATGTGAGGCGCTGACCAGGGAGAAGTTAGGACGAGAACGGCTTAACATTGTCATCAGCGCAGGCCTCCTCATTATTCCTGACATCCTCTCTCACAACCTCTGTACGACAATGGACTCTCGGCCGTCGCCTCTCCCACAATGATTACACGGTGACCTGCACCTGCCCAATGGGGCTCGAACTGGCAGCGGTAGAAGGGATGCTGGATGAGATCCACGAGAACATTCCGCCCAGTCGCGACCAAAATGGATATACATTGGGTTGGGAGGCACAACATCGTCGTGGCGGTTATGCCAGCGATCGGTAATAATCGAGCAGCCTCGGTGGCGATACAGCTACTCAACGACTTTCGACCCATCAGGTTCGAGCAGTTGGTAGGGATCGGGAGTGGAGTGCCAGGCGAGGAGGACGACGATATTCGACTGGGCAATGTAGTGATTAGTAAACCAACAGCTACATTTAGCGGAGTGGTACAATACGATATGAGGAAGGTCACGGTAGGAGGTATATTACGGCGAACGGGAACGTTGAAGCCACCTCCTATAGTACTAATAGCAAATGTTGAGCGGCTTCAGGCCCAGCAGATCCGGAGTAGCGGTTAGATTCCGAGGCATTTAGCGACAATGTGAGAGAAGTACCCGAACATGCGAAAGAAACAGTACGAGTACCAGGGTGAGAAACATAACCAGTCATTTGAGGCGACGTACGATTGTGAGGGAGGTACCACGTGCCGGAACTGTGACCAAACCAAGGTGATGAAGCGGCCCTGTCGAGATGACACGGACCTGGTAATGCGGTGATCGAGGATGGGCGGACGCGGGAGCGTCTAAGGAAAGATCTAGGTGTACTCTGTGTGGAGATGGAGTCGGCGGGGTTGATGGACGAGTTTTCGTCCCTGGTGATTCGAGGGATATGCGACTATGCTGACTCGCATAAGAATAAGCGTTGGCAGCCTAGCGAAGGAATTGCTCTATCATTCCAGCACAGGAGGTAGTAGTGACAACCAAGGCAGCGGACGCCCTCCAAATGTCGAGAGGTACGCCTGATCTCTAAAACTGTCTCCCCATGGTACTTTCGGGGGACCTTTCTTCACTATCAGTGCTTTGGAGACGCCCTCTGCATATGAAAACGGCCTGTTAACCTATACACAGTCATTAACAGGGTTGGAAGCTAACTCGACACAAAGCAGGACCGGCCGATAAATGAGCTTCCTCACGATGACGGTGCCGCTTTCAACTCCCGACTTCGGGAGCAAGAACCTCAATGCCTGCCCGAACCCCGAGTCCACATCCTCCAGCAGATCAGGGAATGGGGCGAAAATCCTCGCGGCCCGTGTATCTCTTGGCTGAGTGGAATAGCCGGCACTGGTAAGTCCACCATTGCACCGTCTCTCGCGATTTTGCCGATCAGACACGCCTTGGAGCAAGTTTCTTTACTACCATTGCCGTTCAACTAGCAAGCACGCTTCCCGCTTTTTAAACCCTACCCAGCGCTCTCAACACGCCAGTCCAGCCAGCTTGAAGGTATAGGCCTGGCCGGCCTGGCCGGCTTGCACTAACGGGTATAGCGCCTTCCTAATTGGATTGCGAAGGATATTGTCCTACCACACTTTTCGGCACTCCAGTGCCTCGATAAGGTCGTCGCTGAGAGCATTCTGATCGAGCCATTTAGCGCTCAGCCGGTCGAGAAGCCTGAACAAACCTGCCAAAAGCGCCAGGCATCGGGCTGCTGCCTAGTCGGCAAGACCGACATATGCTTAAGCCCTACACCTAAGGAGTATGGGATATGGGGAAAAGCGGCGACTTCAAATTACTGTCTCGGGCCTAGCACTTTGACCACGCGACCCTCTTTGTGGTGAGCGGTTAGAACAGTCCCGACCAATTCAGACGTTTAGTTAGCGTTTGACAAATCAAATCGCGACACATACTGTCAAAGGGATGAATGTGAGAGCATGGCCAAGGCGCGCATCAGGTCCTGTCTCAAGGGTAGATTGGTAGATAGAGGGTGTTATCCCGTTAGAGATGCGCTGCAGCGCACCCCCTCATGATTTGTGACTCAAGATCCTAGCTCTCTATCATCTAGGTGTGTGTGTGTGTTGCTGTTAGAGGGTCCAACGCACGCTTGTCGCTGAGTGATTCGCTCTGTTAGAATTTCGCCGGTCTCTAGTTAAAGCAACACTTGCAATCAGACGTGCCCAAGGTCATGTACCATAATAGGGGCTTAATGCCAAGCAGCACGTTCGCAACTAAGCTCTAGCTCGAGCCGCTCCACGACAATAATACTGCGAGCCTTTTTTCCTTTCTTCCACCCCCTTTCCGATATTCTAGGCTTGCTCAAATTTACCCACTCCGGAGGTAGTGTTGACTTCAGCCCTTCTTTCTAGGCCGGCATCTAGCTAAGTGTGCAATATTCGAGGCAGCAACGCTCGACAGGGCTATCGCCTCATGAGTTTGCTTCCACCAGCGTTCTCTACTGGCTGTTCCTCGCTGAGTATGCGCCTTGACTTCATACCCAGGCCTAGCTGCCTGACCAGCGACGGCCGAGCTTCCCGCACATGCACAGTGGCCTGCACGAGACCTGGCCAAGCCCTGCAGGTGGTGGATCCAAATCCCAACGGTTTGGCACTCTCAACCCATCAAGTGAAGATGTTAAATTTCAGGTGTGGCTCTGTGCAGGGCCTGGTCTTTTAGGGCGGTTTTGGTGCCACGGTATCCTGCGGGCAGCCGGGCCGGTCTTTAGAGCTGGTCTTTGGCGCTCATAGGCAGCGCAACTCCAGGGAATCTCGTTTTAAAACCATCCCGATGCAGTTGGCAGCAGGTCTGGGGCCCAGGGGTGGTTAGTTCAGAATTAGATCCCATGCCAGAAGGCCAAGGAGAGATTTTTCAGTCCGCCTTCTAACTTAGAAAATTAAGGGGCGAGGAAAGGGCTATGAATAGGTGCCAAGAAGCGCCAAGCTCGAAGTTTTAGGGGGAATCAGGGTTTACTCACTGTGGTGTTGCTATCTGTCACGCAGCTGGAATTAGGCAATGTTGAATCCGCGCTTCGCGCTACAGCTGTACTTCTTTTATTCCTCCTCTCTCCTCGAGCGTCATGCAGCACGGAGGCTGAACATTTGTGTCACCGGCATAAATGTCCCTCTTGCGGCAATGAAAAACCCCACAGTTATCGATTCTCCTCCCAGCCCTTCTCTCCGTCCATGACATTCCCTAGAACGCGCCTTTCGAAATGCCAGCCAGGTTGACACCAACATGGGCCCCATCGCCGACCCCGCCTCCACCACCTACAAACTCGCCCTTGAAGCGTGATATCGCCGACGCGGGCCTCTGCGGCTTCAAGGTGTCTGTTTCAGGCTTCAACACCCGCACAAACGCGTGGACCTGCTCCGCGTCGTCCACATGCATGTGGAATACCGACATCGGCGCGGTAGGCTGTTGCCGGACAGGCAAGTGCGATTTCCACACGTCATGCGTTGAGTCTAAGGCGTTGGGCGGCTGTGGGAGCGCATGTAGTGCGGATACGCTGAATCTGCTGTGGTAAGTTTTCGATCAACGAGGATCTTGTTTTGCGTTGCCACGTTCCATCTTCTGCGGCTGGTTGGTTGGCTGGAACGAATACCAGGCTGACTGGGTGGTTCTCAAAGCACGGATTCGGTGTCGCAATATTGTGCCACCGCGACGTTCGAAGACAATTACTTCGTATATTCGTGTGAGCGATCGTCGTCGTGGTGGTGGACGGTTGCGCTCACGTCGCAAGGTCAGACAGCCGCGCCGAGTGGGATTCCCAGGTTCACTGGAAGCAATGCTGTTGTGATCACATCTTCGTCTTCTTTTCCTGCATCTAATTCGGCTTCTCCCCCTCCCAAGTCCAACAATGCCGGCGCCATCGCTGGGGGCGCCGTGGGTGGCCTCGCTGTGCTTTGCCTCTTCGTCTTGGCCCTTGCGTTTCTGATCCTGCGTTACAGACGGCCGCTCAGAGTCGTCCAGCCTGCCGACGCCGATGGACAATCATCTACGCTCAGCCCTATCCCTACACCGGCAGAGTTGTCGCCATCACCCGCGCGGGCAGAGTTGCCGGCGGACAAAGTTGTCGGTGGACATGGAGTAGAGTTGGATGAGAAGCTGCAGGAATAAGGGGGGCGGTTAGTCGTGATGCATACCTGAAAAGAAATATTCGCCGGTATCTAGGATCCTAGAGAATCGTTTTATTTCTAGCCCGAACTCCGCGTTTTCATTTCACACCTCTAACCTGGCAGCGACATACTTGGATCGAGGACGATGGAAGGAGGCGAAAGTGCTGAAGGTGCAAGTAAAGGAGATGAGAAAGAGGGTGCTTGGGAGGAGCATCCAAACACGCTGACCAGCATGGATAATCTTGCATGGACATGGGAATGGCAAGGTCGACGCATGAGGATCACCTTGCGCTGGCTCAGATTGCCAACCACAGGACTATCACACTGGATCAGCCCCTTCCACTTGATGGGTGTTTCATGTTTCGAAAGGCTTCCAATCCTCTAGTGGCGGAGAATGAGTGGATTGATCACGCTACCATATCGTTTACAAGTACCGACATCAGAGCGCTCCGCGACATTCAGGGCCGTGCAGATAGCTGGTAGCGGCCAATTTAGGCGGCTCCGGCGCTGTGTCAGTTGCTGCCACGATTCCTACTGCTCTCTTCATTCCCATCGGCCTTCATCTAGACGCCGTCGTCGACGTCACAATTGCGGCAGAAAGATCTGGGTTTGGACATGTTGCCTTCGGTCTGCATCAATTCATTGACATGTAATCGAAATTATTGCATGAATATCACGTATAAGGGGTGGGACACTGTTAGAATAGCATTGGACCAAGCGAATTAGCTGCTGCTTAACTTGTCTGATACTTTGTCTGGGAACGAACGTCCTGTAAGTCGTCATAAATCTCGATCAAACCTCGATCTTGTTCCTCTGATTCGGTGCCCTCCGTCCTTGCCATTGCCATTGTCATTGTTGCATGTCCTAAATTCCTACCTTGATCCAAACTCTCCACACTACTCCAGTTATGCGCTAGCCATTTCTTCTCTATGCACCCGAGGCAGGCACTAACCCATCACTCGGTCCAGCACCACCGGCCTTGTTCCTCGTGATGTCCCACATGGGCGTGTAGCTGTGGTAGTGCGACGCTGAGTAGGATCTGCGGGGTGATCGCCAATGCCCTTCATGACGACGATCTTAGTTGCAGGAAGTCGAGTCATGTTGAAGGGGTTGATGCCAACCAGATTTGGGGAATTAGCGTACCATGTTCCAATACAAAAGCTTGGGGTAAGGGAAGGAAGGAAGTAAAGAGAAGCTCACCTCAACAACGATCCATCGGAGGTTCGTGGTCGTAGTTCTCGACGCCCTGTGGCTCCAAGGATTGTAGCTGTGGTATATTTGGATTCTTGGTGGTGCTCAGAAGGGTGCTTGTGGTGGGGACTTGCACAGTAGACAAGACGCCCTTCTTCTGCTCGAAGTTCTCTAGGGTGAAGAGTTGCGGTACGCCATAGTTGTTGAGATAGGGCTACAGCAAGGGAAGCGCCATTTGCTGCGAGTTGCCACGGCGCTTTTTCGTCTACAGGAATCTTTGATGATTCCCAACATTATCTCATAGAGACGTGCTAGGGGGCCAGTCTAGAGCGAATCATAGAGGTGTCATCAAATTAGGACATCAAATCTAAAGAAGGAAGATAGATGAAGCAGGGCTACTAGGTACAAAAGGCAATCCCCTGTGTGCGCCAAGGCCGAAGACATGCGTCGAGCGCAAGTAGCCGGTGTTCGTAACAAGACGTTGCTCAACATATAGCCGATTCCAGGCCGGAAACGCCAGCTGCTGATGTGCACGGCAATATCCTGCTGGATCCGTAACTCCATCCCAAGAAACCAGTGGAAAGCCGTGGATATCTGCAATGCGGAAATAAGGGAGCTGATCAGTGGCAGGTATCTTCTGGAATAAAGACACCTGGAGGGCATTCTCGTCATTAGAGAACTACGCAATGATTTCTTTGCGTGTGGGAAGGGATTGGCCAGGGATTAGGGGTAGAAGACATGGTAATCACGGTCTGCGAAGCTTGAAGATAAAACCGTTGGATCAGATGGGAGAAATCAATTCATGTCAATGAAGGGCGGCAAGTCAACTTGGTGAGGGATCTGGAAGTTGAATAGGGAAATTTTCAAGGCGATGACTATCTTCTATTACTATGCTTCAAGGCTGAATACGGCGCCCTCTACCCATAATAGGTCACGGGCAGGAATCATCGGCTAGCCACATGCCAGCCATGTCTTGGAGCATCACCGTGTTATGCTCTAAAGCCTGAAGAGGAATAGCCCTCGAAGGTGGGGGATTGCTTTCATTCTTTCCTCTCTAGCCAGATAGCACCTCAGCAAACCCAACAACACAACCCCCAATGACAGTCAGATAGACTAACCAAAAGCTTTCTACACTACGTAGGACTTAACAACAGGCTATTGCATGAGCATGTGATTGACAGCAGTTCAGAGAGAGCTGTCCTAATCATGACTGCAGCAAATCGAGACAAAATCCACTTCTTTCGCCAATGTGGAGGTGCTGAGAAAAGAGAGTTTGCGTTTGCGTGCTGCTGAAGAGAAGTGTGGGGCGGGGGGGGCACACAGGACAAATAGCAAGCCATGATAGGGAGCAACAATTGGCCCAGTCCATGCTATGCAGTTTGGGCAGGAAAGCTCTGTGTAACAACAGTGTGCAAGGTGTACGTTGGCTGTGAGGAGGAGTTGGGTGATTCAGCGGATTGGCTAGATGGTTACCCAAAGAATGGTGGCTTGCTGAAAGATCATGCGGGGAAATGTAGAGTTGCCTGAATCTGCAACCTTCCTTCGAGCTGAAACCTGAGGTCCCGTATTCCCCTAGCTTTGTAAAAATGGCGTCCAGACATCCTCAGCAGCATCTGCAGCTCGTGGAAGTCCTGGTGGAGCTTTCACAGCCTTCTCTTCCTTCTCAACGTAATAGCGTTCTGCAAGACAGTTTCTTGGCACCATCCCTGGGAATCATCACACGACCCTCGCGCTGAAAATGCTCTGGTTGAGTGGCTTAGCTGATCATCTCAGGAGGACTCTCGACTAAGAGCTACTATCACCATCGTAGACGTACAGTGGAAAATACCAACGTTAGGATCCTGACTTGCCTGGACAGAGTATTTCGCCTACATTCACAACTGTCAAGCTCAATCGATTCATCTCCTACTTGTACAAAGTTCGCCATAGTAGCTTGTATCGTTTATCTCCAGATATAGGTCTCTAGAAAACATCAAGATGCCTCCTCAGCCCATCCCCGTTCTTCTGATTCCGTTCCCTCACTTCAACACCCTCGACCTGAATGGGCCGCTCGAGGTTCTAGGTAACGCGGCCCTGGCCACGGGCACATTCGCCATCACAATTGCCGCGAAACATGAGATCACGACAGCCGTCGAAAACGTCATGATAAAGCGCAATATTTCCCTTGATGAAGCATGTGCCAGCCTCGAAGCCTACGACATCCTCATCCAACCTGGCGGAAGTTCCGACAGCATCAAGCCACACTTAATTCCGAATGATGGCTCTTTCACTAAATTGCTTGAAATCGTGGCGGCGTTTGCCAAACTGCCGCCATCACCACGTATAGATGGTGGCGAACGCGTGATCATGTCGATCTGCACGGGAGCGCTATTGCTGGGGTATGCTGGGGCATTTGACGGTCTAACGGCTACAACGCATTATTTGGCGCTTGACCAGCTGCGTACCGTTTGCGCCGACTATGTGAAGCGGACTTCTGGGGCAAAGGGAACAAAAGTCGTGCCCATTGTGCCTACAGACGCGATTAGGTATGTGGATGCTGGGACGAATGCAAGTGGGGTTAGAGTGATCAGCTCTGGGGGCATTAGCTGTGGTCTTGATGCTACGCTATATCTTGTTGCCCTGCGGCTAGGAAAGGATAAAGCTGTGGCCATTGCGAAGATGATGGAATATGCATGGAGGGAGATGTAGGAGTGGAAGTTGAGGTTGTGACCTGTCCAATTGCGATTAAGAGTACAACGGTTTGGAGAGGGCTGTCATAAGCATCAGCATTAGCCCGGAAGTCCATCAGAGCTGTCAGTGATACAATCCAGTAATCATGCCCTGCCATCAAAGGCAATAAGCAAGGGAAGGGAAACATGGAATAAGACCCTGCAACCAAAATAGTATTCCTAGTTTGCTATCATTGTCATGACCTAATGAGTCTTGCCGCATTTCTTTTGTAGATGGGTGATGAGCTACACAAGGGCAAATAGCAAGACGTGGTAGGGAACAACGATTGGCCCAGTTCATGCTGAGCAGCTTGGGCAGGAAAGCTCTGTGTAACAACAGTGTTCAAAGTGTGCTTTGGTTGCGAGGAGGGTTGTGATTGTCAGCGGATTGGCTAGATAGTTTACTCATGAATGGTGGCTTTGCCGAAATGACCATGCGGGGATATGGTGGGGAGAAGTTACTGCCACGTACTCCAGTTCTAGTTGCCAAGAGTGTTCTAGATTCGAAAGCTCATGCACCTTCCGGGGAGCCCTTCAGCTACCGCTTTTCAGCGCCACGAGGCCTCGCGAGCAGGGATCGAGGCCCGGCTTTTCTTTACATGTCAGGTAAAGTATTTGCTCTGTCAAATAATGGTATTATGGAATAGATGACGAATAAAATGACATGTGTAGTACGCTGGGCGCCCTTTTCCTCCAATCTCAGCGCAGAGACCGGGGCGCACTGAGTAGGTATAAGTGTAGGCTCCGGTGCGTCAGAAAAAAAAATATATTCTTTCCTCGACTATTTCTCGATTTTGACGGTACAATAAATTTCGGCCTTGTAAATCTCGATCCCTGCTCGCGAGTTGCGAACCCCTCCACTCCTTTTCAGCTTGAGAATCGTAAGCAATGACTGGCAGACGAGGGGTAATGGCTGAGGTCCGCCCTTTTGCTATATATTTCTCAGCCATCCCATATGCGGAGCGCTTCCTCTTTAGTACCATCTCTTCTTTTTGCCGTGCCAGTCAAGTAAATCATCTAAGCTCAACATGTCTGTCGACGTTGACGCGCTGAAGGCCGCTCAGGCGCAGGGGTTAACGGTTGGCGTGGTTCCCAAGTCTGGTCCACCCGCATTGCGTCTCGAGATAGACGACTTCCTTCTAGACGAAGATCTTGCCAACCTGTATTTCCTGGCCCTTGAGGCCTTCATGAGTGTCGACATTTACACGCAGCCATTCTCCTACTACGAAATCTCTGGCATTCATGGACAGCCATATCGTGCGTGGGATAACGTAAACTCAGCCACCTTCGCCAAAACGGGTTCTCCCCCAAACAAGGGTACCGGCTACTGTGCTCACGGATCGGTTCTCTTTCCTCTCTGGCATCGAGCTTACCTAGCCCAGTTTGAGGTACTTACGTCACAGTCACCATGGCTTTGTCGCTGACACAATTTTCTAGCAAGCTTTGTTCCTGCACGCTGCAGATATAGCACCCAAACTCCTGGGTAGTTCTGCAGAAGCCGTACTTGAACGCTTCCGGCTTCCCTTTTGGGATCCTTTCTTGCCTCGTCAAAAGGTGGCCAATGCGGAGACTTACCAGTACGGAATACCCATCATCTTCACGTTGCCCCAAATTCAGGTCCGCCGACCTGAAAATCCGAGCACCCTGGTACCAATGGACAATCCACTGTATAAGTTCAGCTTTCCCCAGGACGACGTGCAGAGCATCGATTTTGCCCAAGGCTTCGCGACCCAGGATAACCCGAACTACAACCCAGTCGTCAGTCAGAACACCATTCGAGGCTATGATGGCACGACTCAGAGCGCGAATCATAGCTTCGTGATTACCACTTTCGACAACAATTACAATCCCAACTCAACACTCGGCAGCCCCGACCCGGGTTCTTTGTGGCGTGTGATGCTTGATAACCAGAACTGGATGACAATGTCCAATCACTTCGACTCTACCAACCGACGAGAAACAAACTACAACCTCAACTCCCTAGAGGGTTTCCACGACGATATTCACAGCTATCTTGGAGCTGGGCCTCATTCTAGCGATGTAGACTCTCAGGGCAATAATATCTGGCCGTCGGGTCATATGTCGATGCCCCCGTATGCTGGGTGAGCTGCATCAGCGTTTGCGGTCTTAATCTAGATGCTGACAGCGCGCAGATTTGACCCAGTCTTTTGGCTTCATCATTGGTACGTTTCTTGAAGTCTAGCCAACAGCTGAGCACTAACTTGTTCAGTAATATTGATCGACTGCTGGCCATCTGGCAGGGAATTCATTCCAATGACCCTGACTCAATCGCTTGGTGGGTGTCCGAACTGCACGTTGATCCCACCTTTGTCGAACCTGCAAACGAGAACGAGACACCAACAACTCCGTTGGTGCCATTCCGTCGGGCGCTCAACGGCCAATCGGAGCCCACCTGGTGGAAGGCTACTGACCTGAGGGATTACCTCAGTCTGGGTTACGATTACCCACAGACGGCTGCAGCTCGCCAGACTGGCGACCTTGCTACAGGACTCACATCTTGGGCAAATACTGAGCTTGGCTGGGCAGTACCCCCAGGATCTGGAGATCCGGCCCAACCGGACCAGCAGCCTCTTGTGCATTTGAAGCAGCAGATTACCGAACCGGTCGAAGCGTTTCCTAGCCCAATTCTCGTGGACGGCACTACGCCATTGGGTCAGGACGATCAATATATCTCATCATCTGCGACAGCGTCATCGACGACTCAAACTCTTCCCGTGTTGTCAAAAATTGCAAAGCCAGCACATGCCGTCAGCAAAATGGTATCTCCGCGCAAGGACATTGCGCAGAAATCTATCAAGAGTGCACTGCCAGCCCACAAACCTGCCTTCGACGATCGCTTTGGCGACCTGGGGAACCTTGTGTCTCAGGGAAAGATGACGCAGTGGAATGCGTCGTTCGGCGTCGACAAGTGAGCCCAACTTGTTTTGCACAACTTACCATTCACGCAGCTAATCAACTAACTAACGTACAGATACGCACTCAATGGCTCATTCACTGTCTACTTCTTCCTCGGAGATTTCGGCGCGGACCATAGCCTCTGGCTTCATGATCCTCACCTTGCCGGCTCCAGTAGCATCTTCGCAAATCCCCGGGCTGCCATAGATAGTGGCGCATGCAGCAATTGTGCAGACAAGGAGGCCCGTGGATTCAAGTACTACGACACTGTCGGACTGACGCAAGCGTTGTTGAAGTACTGGAGGAGTGGGGAGACAGTCAATGGGCTCCGTGTCACCAGTCTCGAGCCTGGGGTTGTCGTGCCTTTCTTGACCAAGAACCTGCATTGGCGAGTCATCGATGTAAGTCTTCCTATACCCAAGTACCCGATTCCCGTTACCGGTGTGGCCAGACCGCGGGATACATCTTGAGAAAACTTGCGACGGACGATATTGACATGCTGGTGTACACATTAGGTTCGCGGAGCGCACATTCCGCGTGAGAACATCTCATCACTCAAGATCGGAGTATACTCTGAGACTGTTCAGCTACCTCGACAGCTAACGGATAAGCCACTGTTTGAAAATCAGAACATGCACATTGAAATCACCAACGGGAGGCCTGGAGGCTTGAACCAAGGCGAGAGCTTGTAGGAGTTAAAACACAGGTTCCTGAGCCTTGGATGTCGCACCGATGGGAAGTGAAATGAAATTGAGTTCCGGTCTTTATAGCAGATTCTAAGTATTGAAAATGTGAGCACTTAGGAAACCTAGACTCCTATCTATGTGACCAAACCCAAACCCGTCGCAGTAATATTCAGCCTAGCTAACCAAATAACCTCGATGCTGTATATGAAAGTCTTTTGTTTGCGCGGGACGATTGTGACGGTGTGCCATCCAAATCGAGCTCAAGCGTGCCCAAGGGGTTAGGTAAGTAAGCGAACGTGGTATGCACTGACAGTAAATATGGCCTATTAGCAATCATTGTAGTAACTCTTCGACCGTTACCTTTTTCCTCTAAGAAGGTTCAGGAGAAGATTCAGAAGAAGAAAAGACCGGATATCCATTTCATTTTCAAGTACCCCATCCCCCAGATCCATAGGCACGAGAATTTGAAACGGGAGGCGTAGACGGGTGTCCGGAATAGCGCGAGGAGGAAGAGGCCGATTTGGGGTAATTGAAGACGGGTGAGCGAAGGTGCAAGACGACAGGTCCTCATCCTGCGCCCGCCCGTCGCTCACCGTCGCTCACCAGGTTCACCAGCAAAAGCGGCGGTGGGAGACTACCGAATCTGCGTTGCGAAGATCAGCCCAGGGCCATGGATTTTAGTCTCGACAAGCATCATATTGCATGGATGGAATTTAGGCAAAAATGGCTCGTTGAGGGAGATACTGCCAAGGCAAGACAGCTTTCTCCAACTCGAACTTTTTGGCACGCTATTGATCTCGTACATGTCCTTGCGAAAAACCATGTCACAGTGGCTCGAACGAATCGAGCGACATGTTTCATTGCAACGGGTACAGACTGCCTCTGTGGCCATTTTGGCCAGCGTCGCAACAACAGGCGTCATATTCGGGTCTTTCGCCCTCAGACGAAGAATTGCGACAGAAGACCTGAAGGCTTCGATTCCGACGTTGGGTGAGAAGCACCATGCGGAGAATGTATGTCATGGCCATGCCGCCTAAACAGCAAGCTTTGTGAAACCCTATCGGACTGACCACACTATTCTCAGCTCACTGAATATGGTACCGCCGCTCCGCCCTCTCTAACAAGCAAAGAGGACGCCCGGAGCGCCCAGATCGCCGCCCGAGCCAGACGAGGCGACTATGATGACGAGCTGATCCTCGAACAGCTCGCCCGCAACCGCGTCTTTCTTAGCGACTCCGGCCTCTCTGCCCTCCGCTCCTCCTTCATCATCGTCGTTGGCCTTGGCGGCGTCGGCTCCCATGCCACAGCTGCACTTGCGCGATCTGGCGTGGCGAGGATCCGAATCATAGACTTCGACCAGGTCACTTTGTCTTCGCTAAACAGGCATGCTGTTGCTACATTGGCGGACGTGGGGACACCAAAGGTGCATTGTATGAGGAAGAGGTTGGAACAAATAACGCCATGGCTTAGGCTTGACTGTCGAAATGAGCTATTCAGTTCTCAGTCGGCGGAGAGGTTGTTAGGGGTGTGGGACTACGAGCTACAGAATGGGGAGGGGAGGAATAAGAAGCCGGACTATGTCATTGATTGTATCGACGACGTTGACTCCAAGGTGGCGTTGTTGCAGTACTGCTATCAACACTCGATCAAGGTTATTTCTTCGATGGGGGCAGGCTGTAAGTCTGACCCAACGAGGGTGTGTGTTGGGGATATTTCGGCGAGTATTGAGGATCCACTGTCTCGTGCTACGAGGAGGAGGCTGAAGATTCTTGGTGTCAAGGAGGGTATTCCGGTTATTTTCTCGACGGAAAAGCCGGGGCCCGACAAAGCTGCTTTATTACCGCTCAATGAGGAGGAATTTGCGAAAGGGGAGGTTGGTGATCTAAGTGTTCTACCGGATTTCCGAGTCAGAATCTTGCCTGTATTGGGAACTATGCCTGCTATTTTCGGCTACGCTGCTGCCACCTATGTCATCTGCGAGGTCGCAAACTATCCACTTGAGTACCGGGCAGGCGAGAAGGGCCGGGACAAAATGTATGAGGGCATGCTATCCGCTCTACAAGGGCTAGAAGAACGCCTTGCGAGAAGTTTTGAGGGGCAAGATGCTGTTGGGTTGAGAATCCCCTTGGGAAAGGACGACATACAATATCTTACGGAAGAGGTATTCCGAGGGAAAAGCGTTGTCAGTGGTCTGACCAATCGACTAGCTTTGATCAGATGGCGAAGGCCTGAAGGTGGATTCAAGATCGAAGGAAAGGACGGGAGGGAGGGGCAGAAGACGATGAGACTGAAGCTCTCTGACCTCGTCTGTATGACGAAGGAGGAGGCACATAAGCATGAAAGGGAAATCTTGACTGGTGACAAAGAGCCGGAACAGCTGTATGAGACTGAGGTCATCGACTTGGTTGCCAGACGCCAGGAAGAGGAAAAGGCCTTCGACAAGTACAGATGAGCAACACGGGTAAGGGCCTTGCCATATCTCCTTACAAGCACTGAGTTTGTATCGCACCCCGACCCGGCCGAGGTTGGAGCTTGGACGTCGAATATTACCTGATGAGGACGATTTCAGTACTACAACCGACTACTGCTGGCAGACGAAGGTCGGAGATTACCGGGATAGTAAAGATTTGGCATGACGACTGTGAACGGCTCATAAATGGAGGCCTAAATTTTCGCTGCTTCCGTGGCACACAAGCCGCCAGAGCGGGTAACACTCGTAACAAACGTGGGAAGGCCATCTCGACGCATTTGGACCATCTCTCAATTTCTTGAGCGCTGCCTTGCTCGTACTGTTGACATTGCAGCAGCTCTTCCTGGCCCACGGCTCTGCTAGGGCCTTGCTCGCCTTCCGGGTGGCTTGCTACAGTGTGTCAACAAAGAAGTCGCAGGGGCTGATAAGGATGGTAATGGCCTATCCAACGCAGGACCAGTATGTGATGAATGTGCTGTGGGAGAGTATGGAGCATCTGCTGCACCACGTACCGAGTGGCTATAGGAGATGAAGAGGGTGATGGTGTAAGACCCGAAATTAGGCGTGAGAGAAGTGGGAATGGCCGGGTTCTGGGCTTGCCTCGTGAGCTTGTGATAAGTAAGCGGAGGATATTCTTGACAGGTCGTTTCAGTACTCAAAGCTCGGAGAGGAGATCAAATCGATCGCTAGGACTTGGCCTTGCTACTGTCGAACCAGTCATACAATATCAGAGATTGTGCACTCTGATATTTGAAAACCTCTCCATTTGCCATGATGAAAGGCTGAGCGTCTCGCTCCCCCCACTGAACCCAGTAGTGGCCGCTGACACCTTGAACGCTGCCTATTGCCAAGAAGGAGCATGAGCAGTAGAAATCCAATGATATCTCCGTCAACTAGGTAAGGCTGCGTGCCTAAAGCTCCTCTCCAAACCAGCCAACAGCTTGCTTCACAAGTCCATCCCACAGAGAGAAGCGACGGCGGAAGAAGCGGCATCTTTGGCAACGACAGCTTCAGTAGCTTGCATCAGAACCCAAGGAACCCAGCATATGGCTATTGAAAGCCTCGTCTTCCTTGTCTCTATCCTTGCCTTCCACTGGTTCTCCAGGACTTCACTTGACGATATGGAGTCTCCTATTGCTGATCTTTGCTTAAGGCGTGCTCGGAAAGGTCTGGGAGGGAGTATTTGACTGTGATTTCAAGAGTGCGAGGCCGAATTTGACTATGTTAGGGGATTCAAAGGGCCTCGTAATAGATCCTCTAGATGCCTGCCGAAGTTGACGAGGGAGAGGTTTGTCACCTGTCGCGCAACAAACACGGCTCTTTAAGGGGCGGATTCTGGCTTGCGCATGGGCTTGTGAAGCAAATCGTCCCTGATCACTTCGTGTATTCAACATCCTCAAGTTCGCCATCTTTCTTCCGTCCTTGCCAAAAGCCTTTCCCATAGCTTACTAAGATTTCCTCTCCCTTGGCTATCCCTTTTGCCCTCTTCCCGCTCTTGCCCTTTCCCGCACTCAGCACGAAGACGCCGATCCTCCTCTCCAGCACCCCATTTCCTGGGTCGAAAAGCACATCCCGAAATTCAGCGTTGGGGCCAGTATCGGATACGCCGCGGTAGTCGTTGATGAACCTAGCCTCATTACCCATGCGAGAGGCGTCAACCGCAATCCCTAGCTCCACGTTAAGCCTGAGGTCGTAATCTGATGTTGGATCGGTGTCCACTGAATCATGCACGTAGCCAAGATAGACGATGATGAGAGTGTCTGGGAGGAGATTCTGCGTCGCGAACAAGCCACATTGACCGTTGGCTGGATGTGACGGATTGCTTATAGGCTTTATGCGGATGAGTTGACGTGGAGCTTGAACTTTCGGGGATATTATCATAAGCTCGGAGGATTCTTTCGAGCCTTTCTCAACGCACAGGAGCGAACGTTCAATATTTCTGGAGTACAGGGGCGAATTGAGATAAGTAACATTTTCCGGCCAGGCTTTGGGAAGGCCTTGAGAAGGAATTGTGGCTTTTGAGATACCCTTGTGGGATTTGAGGGCTTGAAGTGGCATCGAGACTCTGGTAAATACGAAAGACAGCAAGACACACACACACACATAGACAAGAAAAAGTAAGCTTTCTACACAACGCGTCTCTAGGCTTTCCCTTTTCCCCCCGCCGTCATGCCTGCCTAATTGAACGATCAGGCATTTGGCATATTGTCAGGCGGTGCAGGGTTCCGAGTGGCGTGGCAATCTACAGTAACTTGTTGAGAGCGAGCGAATCGTATGCGTGTAGCCTGTGGGTGATGGCGGCAAGGTGCACTCTCGACGTTAATAGATTCAACGATGGAAGAGGAGGGAATTCTGCTCCCCTCTTCCAGATTAGAAATGTGTGGGCTTGGCGCATGCGACTAGCGTGCGCATCTCTGTCCGAGGTGTGGCAGAGAGACGAGCACTCAGATTGTAATTGATGAGTTAGCAGACTATCCATCTGTGAAGTACATGACCATTCACAATCTAACAAGAGAACTGGGTGCATGCCCTGATTCATAGATGAACAGAACGCTGAAGGAAGAATGTCAGCAGAGCCGAAGGACTAGACTGGCAATAGTAGACTTCTCTACGGGTTTTGCATGCGCCTCACATGCATCTGACGTGCGTGCTAGGTGCGTGCGTAATGGTATCTTCAGCTCTACACTCGTACAAAGACTAAACGCTGGAGAAAATATACCTTCTCTCGTCCAGCGGGACCTTTTATCGGCAGGTTTCTTGGCAGGCTTTGGCATAGCTTGACAAAGACTCCCTATCTTCTACCACAGCGTTCAAAAGAGAAGGCTACCATGCCTGCGCTTGGCAGGCCATTGGCCTAGACCTATTTTTGGGCCCTAACAGCGACAGTGTAATGTGGTGTGTTTGGACGGTACGCGGTGGCGTGATATGGTGGTCCCCCAACGGTTTCCGGACGATGCACGCTAAATTAGATGGGGTGCCACTTTCACGAAGTTAGGGCGAGTGTTGACGCGAATGCCAAGCAGCTCCGCATCGACATTATCGTCGCAACCTAGTGGACACCTGCTTTCAACCAATGAATCACGGGATTGAACCGATACAAGTATCACGCCGCAGATTCAAAAACAGGAATCTCGATGTACTAATGACAGACGGCGTGAGTGTCACCAAGTCTGGGCGATTCAAGAACAACAACCATAACCAAACTCCCAACCCAAGTTTGTCTCCTCAGGGATGGCTTGCGCGTTCGTTATGTCACTCCACGCGAGGAATGGCCTGATCAACCACATTGTGGCTTCCTGGCGCAAACACAAGGGAGAGAAGCTACATGTGACGTCCTGTAATGAATGGTATTAAAGCCTGAGCACCCCGCCTGGTCAAAGGAAAGCAAAACGATACACGAGCAGCCACAAGCCTTTGCGAAAATGAGTGCACTATCCTGTTTCCTCCATCCCCACCACGTCTCTCTAATCGACACTCATTCCTTCCGCGCCAAGATCCAGCACGCCGGCGATCCATACTACAACATCGACGGCCTCTCACACAAAGACGTCCTCGCGCCAAAGTTCGATGTCATCGAAACAGAACATGCCTTCTTCATAGTTGGAGACATACCGGGGGTGAAAGCGAAAGAGCTCGTCTCCTTCGAATGGCTTGAGGATCAAACGCTATTTGTCCGTGGTCATATGGATTCGCTTGAAGCCGAACAGAAAGGGGACAACGTCAAAAAGTTGCACATTGAGCGCCATGTCGGCAGGTTTGAACGGTCGTTCACCTTGCCGACTAAAGTTGATCCCAAAAGCTTAGAGGCGACGTTGGAGGATGGTCTATTGAAGATTAGTGTTCGAAAAATAGGGTCTTAAACCACATCCCGAGTTTCAAATAAGGGTGGTGAATCTCATGACGGTTGATGAGCTTATAAGATCTTTCGGAATCTGTCCCTCCACTTAGCACGTGGTAAATTCCCTTGTTTGTTGCTGTACCTTTGGGCGCGGTGTCACCACTCCTGGAGATGTCCCTGGCATGTGAACTAGTCTCGTTCTGACTGACATCTGGGGAGGAGCCCTTGACCTGGTCCGAACTGATACAGCGCCTTCATCCAATCTTACTGTAGCAGGAGCCATGTCATGCAGACCGCTATCGTCATCTGAAAAAATCTCCTGCAAGCCGCATCAATTTCATCAATTGCGTCGGGAACACAAATCTGCCACCCGCTCTGAAATCGCGGGACCATTCAGAGCCACCGCTGAGGCCGATAGGGACCTTTATCTCATAGGCGTGTGTTTCATGGGCGCGTACCTCACGGGCGTGCACTTCATAGGCATGTATCTCATGGGCGTACACCTCATGGCGTGTACCTCATGGGCGTGTACCTCACAGGCGTGCATCTCATGGGTGTGTACCTCATATACGTGCACCTCATGGGCGTATACCTCATGGGCTGTACCTCGTGGGCGTGCACCTCATAAGCGTGCACCATGAGCGTACACCTCATGAGCGTGTACCTGGAGCGTGTACCTCATAGCCGTGTACCTCATGCCGTGTACCCCATGCCGTGTTCCTCATGGGCGTATACCTCACAGGCGTGTATCTCACGGGTGTGCTCTTGTCAGCCAGAATAGCACTGGTACAGCCTTTCGACCTAGTAGCTGCTCCCCTCGGCCACGCCGGTGTGCTCGTATACCAAGTAGGCTGTGCTCTGAGATGCCGAGGTACAGTAAGTATAGTGGCAAGCATTGTACGTATGTTAGGAAGCTGGCCTTCCTGTCATTCTAGATACCTCAGCATCACCGTTCTGAGTCTGACATCTCTTTATGGACATGTATATGTCTCCAAATCCCAAAAGGCTTCGAGGAAAACCTCCAGACCCCCAACCTTACAAACGGTGGTCGATTTGTCGAGATCTGAGTTGCACTAAGAGATAAAGGTCCCTATCGGCCTCCGCAAGCCACCACACTGCCCCCATGCCAGCCAACGCCTTGGTATGATGTCATATATCTCCGGTGGCATATAATTGCTGCGGGAAGCACTGCAAAGGGTCACGCTTGTACATAGGATCAAGCAATTTGATTAGGATCCATATGGGCTATAGATATGGCTATGGTACTGCCACATGTTGCATCCAACCACCCTCAGGGTGATCCCTAGGGCTTTCCTTTCTTACTTGCAGCGCCCGTGTGTAGCGTCACAAATTCTAGGGTCCTTCCACTTCGTGCTGTCAGATTCCTCCAGCCTTAGGGGCACTCTTAACTAAGCGCAAAGCCTTGCTACCGACTTACACTCAACCTTAGACCAAATACTTCCCTAATGACTGGATACTTAAGAAGCCAGTTATCAACCCAGCCACAGCACGATCGAAAGCGCTACACTAATGCTGAGACACGGCATAGTGAATCATGCGGTCAAAAGCACTCGGAACATCCATCTCTGCTATAAGGAAGAAGAACAAGAGAATTGAGAAATTAGCATGCACTTATAGAATGTGTGGCCTATCTTTTGTGGGCCACTCGGACCTCAGGGGTTGCTGTGTGGCATGCAGTGTGGTGATGTGGTGGCCTTGAATGTTCCCGCTGAAATCGACCACCCGCAGAGGTCTGTTTTGGCATCCCCGGCTAGGCTGTCTCACGAATTGTTCGAGTCGCTTTTGATTTTGGTCAATCACAATACTCATTGCTCACAACCAACATTGAGTGCGTCAATTTTGCATGCACTAGCGATTTCCACGATTGTGCTTTCCACCACTCTCCTACTGTAATCCAACAGACCTTGAACAAATGTCAAAAACTGGGTAAGCTTGGTAGTTGGGAGTAACTGATTATGTGGGATGAAGGTAGCTGGCGGCTACTGAATAGAACCAAGGATGGTGTTAGGACCATGGCCCTATTGTTGCCTCCAACGAGCCAATTCCTTGTCTTCCCTGCAAATTCGAACTACTTCCTCGTTGCCATTTGAGCCTCAGTTTCAAATCAACCAGTGGAAGGAAGGACTTAGTTCTCGTAAAAGCCCGTGGGTCAATAAAGGCAGACGCAGGTGCGTACTGTGGTAACCAAAGGCCTCATTACTTTACGCTATTACTTCAAAATACCGATGTGATGAAAAGGCAGGGCTGCAGGTTATAATGCTGTCGTGCTTTTCCAATTTGCCGGGCTGGGAATTATGTACATGAGAATATGTTGCTTTGCTCCGGTATTTTTCCATGGACCTAGGGCCCAACTCCCTTTGAGCGCTCCACCAATTAAAAGGAGAAATTAACAAAGTATTTCCAGCAAAACTCTTAAGGAGCGTGACGACATGGATTCGTGATTCATATCATGATGTGACATTCCTTTGCACGGACAGCAGACATCACCATGCTCTTTTCGAGAAGTCGAGTCCCGAGGAAGCATCTAACTTGCGTAATAGGTGGCTTCAGGGTATCCGTACTTTTCGGTGACCTTTTCGGTGACAGTGGTAATGACCGTCTTGGTAGTGGCGGTGGTGGTGGTGGTGACAGAAGTCTTGGTAGTGGTGGCCGTGGCGGTAGTGGTGGCCGTGGCGGTGGTGGTGCTAGTGACTGTCACGGTTTTCTCGGTCGAGTAACCATACTCGCCATACTCGCCGCGGCCGACAACGCCGGCTGAGACGGAGAGCGCCAGAGGTAAGAGAAAGAGGAGGTTGAATTTCATCGTTGGTTGGTGATGAGGCTGCCTTTTCCCCCTAAGCGGCTGGGAAGAAGGGTAAAGGGCTGGCTTTGGTGGGATGTCCGAGGTGAAGGTCTTGCTGTTCTTGGAACGACAGTTAGGATCGCAAGGGTGTTAAAGAGATCGGTCAATGAGGGTGAGGTGTATTTAATACCTTGCCAGCCCTGTCAGCTCAAAGAGTCAAGGGCTTGGGAGTCCGTAGTGTACGATGCGGGGGACAGAAACGGGGACACACCCTCAACGACACGAGTAAACATGACTGGCCAGGGCTTCTTTTCCTTCAATTCAGTACCTTCAAGATTCAGGCAGAAGCTTTGGGGAGACAGGGCACGCGCATTAGCAGCTCCAAGTGTACCAGAATGATTACCACACACTTTCCTGTCCTCGGAGGATAAACACCCTTGTCAGGCACAGGGGTCGCCGAAATCCTGACTAGACATGTATCGGACAAGAACCGAATGGGCCGATCATCAATTGATGCTGCTGTCCTCAGAAAGCCTTAGAGAGACTTGCCAGCGACCAATCTGTAGGACGGTGTGGCTTTCAAGCTAAAGCGATCGACCGATGAATTTCGGAGGTAGAGTTTTGCTCTGGAGGTCGGGTAGGATGAACGATATGAGCACGTCATTGAAAGACAAAATTCCGTGCCTTTCCTCCCGACTAGAGCAGATCTTGCAAACTTAGTAATGAGCTTTTCCTGTATTGTCTCTCTTGGGATGTCTCAGCAGTTGTCCGCAGTCCAATAAAAAAATTCCAGAGAACTCCTCTCTGGAGAAGCAGTTCTCACTCAAAGGAAGTCAGGCCACAGTAAGCGACAAATCAATTGAACGTTTAACGGCTAGACAGCGGCGTAAGGCATCGATCGCTGCAGGCATTGGTGGTAGACGAACAACTCGCTTACAAGCATAAGGGCAAGGCCCCCCTTCCGCCTGGCATGGTAAGCCGGAAGCAAGACAGGGAAACGTGCCGCACACGTGTCTACTTGGGATCAGTGAGATTGAATTGAGTAGGTGGAGCTGAAGCTTTTCAACTACGGAATTCTTGCATTCATAGACTCGTTCGAGGCTCTTTGGGCCAAATTCGAAGCCGTCTTGGATGTGGTAGAGTAAATCAGAAAATCCTATCCGGCTGTAGCTCTCTGTCCACGAGCGTAGCCCAGGATCCGCCACTGGGTGTTTCAGCGGCTGACCTAGTAGCTTTTTGTGCCTCCGCCTACCCCCCTCTGCCCACGGGCAGATGCTCCGTAATGCTACTGGTAGTTGTGGGACATGTCACTGGCCGCATATGTGTGGCTTTTGGCTTTCGGCGTGGTAATAGCATGCGGCTGGCCGAGAGATCCCGGGTGGTAGCTGGTACCCGACTATTGGTCAAGTTCCAACCCCGCAGATCTGTCTTGGACTTTCGGTCATCACAGGATTTACAGAATTACATTGGGAATTTTTTCTGTTACCAATGGGCAACGCTTAGATCGGCTGCGATTCGATTCCAAATGACTTCAGAAATGCACATTTTGGAAATCATTTAGCGAATGACGATAGCCGGCGCCCCCGGGCATGCTCGTGCGGCACATCAGAGCAACTGCGAACAAAGCTCATGATCGGCACGACAGGGGGATGCTTGTACCAAGCTACGGAGCTTTATGCTGCTCATGGGGTTGACGAGAGTTGGGTAGAAGGGCAGAACGAAGATTAATGCGACTACCAGTAAGAGGACCGAAATGGAGAGAAGGAAGCGGCAGAAGGTAGGCCCGAGTCTCAACGTCAGAACCTGTTCCGTCGGGCTGGAGGATTAAGGGAGAAATGGGGCAGACGGATATTATAGGCTGAAGTGAAACATGGAAGTGGCGTTTGGTAGAGGACGGCTGGATCAGGTAGGCCACTTTCCACATTCGCAAGGGTTTGTGTTTGAATTGCGCCTTTCACCATGTGCATCTAGGGCTGCAGCAGGGTTATGCGGGGTGTTCATTACATGAGCAAGTCAAGACATGAAATAGCCCCACAACATGGGCGCTCCATCACATGCGAACTTCCTAGCAGTCCTTTCTCACTTCTTATAGGCTTAAGAAGCCTCTTTAGAAGCTTCTATGCTCCCTTGAATTTAGACTTGGGCCTCTTGCATTTTAGCTCGTCAACAACCAAGGTTGCAGAGTAGAATGACGAGACTCAAGGTATCGGTAGGTGTAAATATGCAGCTCTGAAGACTCCCAGTTGCTATACAGCTTTGACTGTTGACCGACAACAAGGCCGATACTAACTTGGAATGATTTTGACGATGGTACACTGGAGCATCATGCTGCACGCTCAAATAATGGCGCCACCACGAATAATTAGTGACCCAATAGGTCCAGCTGGCATTGTTCCTGCACATTCTCCTTCAACACGATGGACAGAATGGCTTACGGAAAGTCGGAATTCCTCGTAATGAGCGCTAGGATAGTGAAAACCGTGGTTCCGCAGCTAGATACGATCTTAGCAGACGGATGTCCTTTGCTTTTGAACCTTTGGGTACGCAGATATTGGCCACGGGAGCCACGGATGCGACCGAACCTTTGACTCGAACCTTCCATCCGGCGCAAGCGCTTGAGGATTTGCGAAGACATTGAAACAGCTTGTTGGGGAACCTCTCACCCTCCTTTGCCGCTCAAGGTTGGGATCGCATGAGTTGGTGCCATCTTTCTCTGGCAGGACTAACGAATTAGAGACTGAGAGGGATATGCAGAGTGAGAAAATCACCAATGTTTTCGCGCGAAGGTGGAAGGGCTCTTCGTGATTGGAAATAGGACAAATATTACTAGCAATGACTTTCCTTTTGCCCTAGCCATCTTCAGCGCATAGAGATCATTCGGCAGGCCTCAGAGTGGAGGCATTGTCGCCTTGAAAGCTTCGTGATATAGTTTTTTCCTTGATGCAGAATGTTACTGCTACGCCTCAAACTCTCGCTATGGAATAATCACACCCCTTAGCAGTAAAATCAGCTACCATACTCGGAACTCCGTCTGCCAGAAACACCACCCTGGGAGATATAAGGACCTTTTTCCAGGTAGGATGTGACAGACGGCCTCTGGCATTGAAAATGGCAACTCAAACTCCCGAACAAGCCTCCGTCTACCAGCTTACAATTGAACAGACATCAGTGCAAAAATCTGCCCACGAAATCGCCGATCTCTTTTGTCGCACCCCTTGTCAGCCTTACGACCAATGTAGCAGCTCACCTGCCAAATATAGAAGTCCCTCTACCAGCGGTAATTGTTGTATGCGGACTGCCAAATGTGGCAAAAGTATGCCATTTGCGCCCGCAGAGGGGCCTTGGTCGATAGAGACTGGAAGTGGCACCTGGCTTCCCCTATCTAGCCAAGGTCATTCACCCACTTCATTTCTGCTGCGCCCTGGAGAGAGGGCCTTGGTCGATGGAGACTGGAAGTGGCATCTGGCTTTCCCTATCTAGCAAAGCCACTTCCCGCCACCAGCTTCATTCCAGCTTCTGATGTCACTGGCTTTCATGTATGGCCTTGGTCGATGGGGACTGGAAATGGCATCTGGCTTTCCCTATCTAGCAAAGCTCCTGCCTCTACTAAGCTTCATCTGCTCATGCATCCCGACCTGAGGGGCCTTGGTGGATGGAGACTGGAAGTGGCACCTGGATTTCCCTATCTAGCAAAGCTCCCCCCCCCCCGGCAGCTTCATTCCTTGCTCCATGCGCCCCAATAAGATGGGGCCTTGGTCGAGGCTTCCCTCCAATCAGCTTCATTGCAGCTTCTGGCGTCCTGCATCATATATAGCCTTGGTCGATGGGGGACTGGAAGTGGCATCTGGCTTTCCCTATCTAGCAAAGCTCCTCTCCCAACTAGCTTTCTTGCGCCCTGCTCCATGGCGTTCCAGATAAGCTAAGGCGAGCAGGATGTGACAACATTTGACCCCGCTCGGTGGATGGAAGTTTGATAGAAGTAACTGGGTTGCCGTATTGGGAGAGCTGCGTCAAGCCTCGGGCTGAGATGTTGCAACCTTTTATGCACGCGAAGGGCTGCTGGCGGATGAGACCTTAAAAAGGCATCTGGGCTACCAAATCAGAGGCGCTACTATGACGGGCGTGCCGTTCCACTTGATACGTTTGGTGGATGAGACCTCAGAAAGGCATCTGGACTACCAAATCAGAGGCGCTACTAAGCTAGGATGACAGGTGTGCCGTTTTACTGAGATACGGTTGGTGGACGGAGGCCGGAACTGGCTAGCGGCATTGTCTCTCTGGCAAGGATGCCATTTATTCGTGAGCCCCTTCTGCATTTGGGCGTCACCTTTGGTCGATGGAGCCTTCAACAGGCAACTGAGTTTCCTGTTGGGAGAAAGCATTGCACACCTAGTTTGAAGTCGCATCTGCCGCCCCGGCCGATGGACGCCGCAAAGCAGTAGCTGGATTTCCGCACTGGGTAGATGAAACTGGAAGATCTTCGATTTTCCTTGTCAGATCGACGGGAGAACAGCTTAGTTTCTTGTCTACAAGTTGCTCTAAGGTCAGTTTTGTACTAAATCTCCGGTCCCAAGCAAACCGTTATTTCCACGACGCCTCTTGTCCCTTTGGAGCTCAGAGGGACTAGGAGAGGTGGGACCATCAGATTCTCTTGTGAGGAGACTGTATAAGCGCCCTATAATTTACAAGACAACCCAGTCAGTAACCAGCTGGTTACATCCCCACGTCTGTTCGCCTGCAGTCACAGCCCATAAAAGGATAGATTCAAACCTGAACATGGAGAGTCGTAGGTACTGGGTAAGGCGAAGTTCGCACACGTGCTGTTTATAAAATCCAGGCGAATCAACGTGGCTTCCCCGGAGTTGTACGTAGGCCATCCTATCTCTTTCGTCAGTCCGTTGACCGGGTTGTCCGCGAATGCAGCCCAGGCTCGCATCATGTATGCTTGTAGATGCATCTCCGGACCCGACTCAGGAAGGTCGCTGTCGTCCTGGGAAACGCCGAGGACCATTTCAAGGTCGCTGCCATGGTATGCGCCGCTGCTGGGGTTGGTGTGAAGCCGCAGATTGCTCCAGTCGGCAAAGTATCGGAAGCGCCACGTTGGGACACTGTGTGCCGCCGCACGATTGTCGGACTCGGTCGACATTGGGCATGTAAAATCTTCTTGACTCGTGTTAGGTGGGGTCCGACCTTCCCAGCAGCTGCTTGATTGCAGTAATGTTCTGGCTTCTCTTGCACAGCAGGACGTCTCCTGACGAGCCGCAACCCAGGTAAGCTGATGTATTGTACCAATGTTGCTCGGCGAGGTCATTTGAATTGATGGGGAAGCTAAAGACGTTCCCGGAATAAGAAATCAACCCGCTGACAATTGGGTCTTCGACATAGGCATACGACCAATAGTCTACAGCCACACTTCCCGAGGACTGACCAATAATGACAATCTTCGAAGTACTTCCGCCAAAGCCCTGGATATTGTCACGGACCCACTCAAGGGCCAGCCGTTGATCAAGCAAGCCGACGTTCGGCGTCAATCCAGGGGCGCCCGAGAAGCCGAATATGTCCAGTCGCAGAGACTACCGTCTCAACATGAACAGCCCGACAGCATAACACGCAAGATGGACTTCACGATCGCCTATCACCGCAACAGCGAGGAATCCCTCTCCTCTCTACCGGACGATCATTCTGCAGAAGCCCATGTTTAGGATACGGTCAGTCCTATTCCTTCAAAACTGTATCAGTGGTAGCCGGAGTTGATTCAGCCTTTGTCACGATATGCTCCGGGCTTTACATCGCCTTGGAAACGTGCATGCAGAACAAAGCCCACATGTCCTTTGATGGCTATCCTTTCCGGCTACCACTGTCGAAATTGCCCCAGCTATCACCGATACGTGCTAATAAGGATCCATAGGTGGCTTACGGCGCGCAATAGGGACTTCTCACTTGCACTAACCTACTCCGTGTCCGTTAGCGTACTATAAAGTATCCGCAAAAAGGTCTTTACTGTAGAAAACACCCAGCTAACCAACGCTGCGGAGAACCAGAAGTTGTGGCCTGGCTCACAAGTTCACCCTATGTAGCGATGCTGCTTTTGAGAAGCATTGCATTTCCATTAGATGAGCCAGGAACCACCCCGGGGCGTCATGCTTGTCTACTCATAGGACCAATAACAATCGCCCGAATACTGGGGCGGCAAGGTGAGCAGGATCGTCGTTGCACCCTCCGCGCCGAGGAGCCAGAAAGGGAGGAGGGGGCCAGAAAGGGGAGGAGGAGCCAGAAAGGGGAGGGAATGACCGACGCCGAGCCAGATTTGCCGGGTTTTGGGGGGGGAGGAGGGGGGACCGGACTCTCAGACCATGCATTTCATGACTACGTCTTTACTTAAGCATGACCAAGGCTCGAAAATGCCCTTCCATTATGTACATCCCATTCGTGTGCTATTCTACACCCCATTTCGTGTGCTAGTCTACCTCCCATTTGTGTGCCAGTCTATATCCCATTTGTGTGCTAGTCTATATCCCATTTGTGTGCTAGTCTACATCCCATTTGTGTTCTATGTGCTACATTTACCTTCCTGCCACATTTTGACATTCTTGACCGTCAGACCGCGTTCGTTTCCCGTTCCCCAGCTCGGTTCCCACTCCGATCTGGCTAATTGATGTGTCAGCATAGATTGTGAGAGGTAACAGGGTCACACTGGACTCACCGCCGTAGAAGTCAGAGGCTGCAGAGTCTCTTCCGTCAACCCATGGCTTGTTACCAACTCCGTCCCTGTATAACATGTGTCAGCGATGGTGAAACACAGAAGCAAGGTTGCCAAAACGTACAAGAACCAGCCATTGCGACTCCCGACCGCAACATTGAGAATCAGGTAGAATTTTTGATCGAAAGGTGCATTCTTGTCTCCGCTGATGTACCAAGGGTTGGTCAGTAGAGTACCATTTTCGTATATATCTTGGAAATGGCCGCGTTGCCATAGATCCTGTTTCTTGAAGTCGACGTAGAGAACTTGCTGAAGTCGATTGTCGACCCATGTGTAAAGGTAATCTTTTGACCACTCCAGACCGAAGGTATGGAAGCCTTCGGAATAGTCTGTTCTTTGAATTTTGTGGCTCTGTGTAGTTCTGTAGAAGTTGTCGGTGTTCCACGAGGCACCTGACGTGTTTCAGTTCAACAAGATCACTCTCGAAACCGAGACTGAGTTTCGCTCACCCCAATGGATCGTGCTTGAGACTGTCTCTCTTCCGCCGCTTCCGTAGCCACGTGCGTTACCGCGACTTTCCATAATATCAATCTCGCCACTCAGCGGCCAGATTCCATATACAGAATCTTCGGGCATCATCCAGATTGCCGGCCAGAGCCAATCGCCCTTTGGCAGCTTGGCCACGACTTCAACACGACCATACTGGATCCATTTTGAACCTTGCGTAGTAAGGCGTGCTGACCTCACGGGGTTTATGATTGCGTGGGAGGAAATGTTGGAGATCCTGCTGCATTCATCGGCATAGTATTGGGCAGTTCTGTTGGCTGTGCATGAACCGTCACCATGTTTTGACTTGCCCAAGTTCAGATGATAACTGATCCACAGGTTAGAATCTTTCAGCAGCCCAGGGGCCGTGCAACTACTGACCCATTGTATATTTGGCTTTCAGTAATATCGGTTGTGGCAGTTGTGAAAGTGGGAACGATGTGAAGTCCATCTCCATCAGTAAAGGCGTTTCGGCCATCAGTTGTTGTCCAGTCGAATGAGCCCGTACCAAACCCGTCAAGTTGGACTTCATGACTCCAGATGGATTTGTCGAGGGTGCTGAAGGAATCGTCTAAGACTAGACAATACTGCAAAGGAAAACTCTGTGTCAGTGAACCACAGTCAGACGCAAAATGGGAAGCCGAACCTCGTGCTTGGGAACGCCGACCGCGATCCTCCAGTTCACAACAGCGCTGACAGCTATCGCAAGGAGAAGCCCTCCAAGGATATACCAATTGCCCTTGCGAGGCGCTTTGTATTTCTTGTCCGCAGTCCAAGGTTTCTCAATCCTGCTTTATGTCAATGATGCTCGAATAGTTAGAGAGGGGAACAGATGGAAGAGCAACTAACTTTCCTTCCAGCAGATAAGTCTTGAACTCATGGTTGCGCGTACCGCTCACACGATAGCTGTTGAGGCCTCGGAAGAGATCCTCCTCGGAACTTAGATGACTTGCTTGATGCGCTGCATCGACGAAGGGGTCAGGAGAGTTTGCGATCGGCGACGTCATCTTCTCTCTCGGCTTTGCCCGAGGCTGACAGACACACAAAAGGTGACTGCGAGACAATGATAATGTAGCGGCATTCAACTTTTGCGTAGAGCTGTTGTTGGCAATTCACCAAAATCGATCGGCATGGGTGGCGACTTTCATGTGCTCGTGAGTCGTGAGACATGTGCTCGACGCGCAGAAGTGGGTTAGCCTTTCGCCCAGGCAGTGTCACTAAACTCTAAATTAGTACTGGCTGAACGTTGATCTCGCGTTATTGGAGGCGCATGTCCAGCCATGCCAGCCACAATATTACTTTCGGTGCATGAACCCCCTACAATGCTCAATTGGGACAGTTCAGAAATTGACCGTGAAATTAAAAACCGTTAGCGAGGAACTGAAAACCAGGTTCCAACAAGATAGAGGATATTCTTATCGCACATGAGGAAGGTGCTAGGCGATGTCGCCTGAGAAAGCAGATACAATGTCTCTGAGCAGTGCTGATCCGAGTTGATGATCCCCTGACTGTGAGATATTATTGGTAAAGCAGGCAGAGTCATGGTGGTGATAAGCGATATCGATGATGACCCTCTGATTTACCGTCTAGGTTTTGCGTGGCGAGCTGACAATGTGCTGTCACTGCACATGTCTCAGCCCAGAAAGTGACAATGTGCTGTCACTGCAATGTCTCAGCCCAGAAAGTCTTAGCCAGGGGGATCTCCAAGTTTAAGCTGCGGAAAGCCTTTCTTATCCGGGGCTTGACACGCCAAGGTGGATCTCAGATCTGTTCCTGCAGCAAGAACACATCCAATCATCACGGCAGTCTGAGATTTGCCGAACTCAACTGTCGTCCAAACGAGACGCGCTACGTTCAACGGCTGAGCTAGATGCACGCGACCATGCCTTTGAAATCAGACAATGCGGGACGCGACGATGGTCGAAGGCGAGCAGAATCTTGCATCCGGACAAAGTGCGTAACTTACGAAGGCGTGCTTCAAAAGTGCTTACGGCGCTAAATTCTAATGACATTATATTTGTTTGTGACAGTGTAATTTACGGTCTTTAGGTGAGAGAAGCCTAGGGGCGCTTATATCTATCCCCGAGGATAACTAAACTTTAGAGGCAGAGCTAGGCGTAGATAGCCTATAGCTCTAGGCGTGATAGGGTTCCAATTTAATGTGCCCGATATCTCCGGGGCTGTTGTCAAGGGAAGCACAAAATAAATACTTAGGTCTTTTATGATCCCTAGTCATTTAAAATTAGCGGCGCAAGCACTTTTGGCGCACGCCTTCGTACATGCGGGAAGTCTACTCGTCCTCGGGGGTAATTTTCATTAGTACGACGCCATCGACAGGGGTCGCTCGGCATGCTCGTCGCCTGCGAATCTCATATCAGTACTTTGTGTATCCTCCCTGTGCATCGGCTATACGCTCGTACATATATTCTGGTTCGTCCTCGTAGTCATTGAGTTCGCGTAGGAGTAGGATATCACGTCGAATATCGCGGGTGAGCCGCGGGCCGATCTTCTTTCTGGCAGGACACGGAGTAAGAGTAATAAGGCCTTCTAGAGCTGGTAAAGGTGGGCTTAGTGTAGAGAGAGTCATGACGTGGTGTTGTGTACAATGGTCAAGACGCGTGAGATGCACAGGCTAAAAGCATACTCTACGAGCGAACCCTCCCCTGTCGGTGGCGTCGTACTAACGAAAATGACCCCCGAGGACGAGTACACTTCACACTCAGGGGTCTCCTTGGATGGTACATAGCCAGTACGGGAGATAGCGAAAAGCCACCGTCTTTTTCTGTAAACAAATCTTCTCAGTTCATCTGTAGTTCATCGTTCATCGTTCTTATTTTTTGACAAGGCTCGGTGCACTCGACGTGCTAGGCTGATGTAGAGACCAAGCTTCTTTGCTTCTACCAACAACACCGATGGCTTCACTCTCGGAGGCAGGTGCCTCTACGCCTGTGGAGAGACCTCAATATCTGCATATTTCGCAGCCGAACTCTTCAGGAGTGTCCGTGTCAAGCCACCAGAGCAGGCGCCTGGACAAAGCCAACTTCGATGAAGCACTGAGGCACAGAACGGTAAGAGCTTTCGCAAATGCTAGGAAAGCTGAGCTAATCGAGTCTTAGATGATAAAGTTCCTTTATGGAAAAGGTGTTGCCAATGGTTGGTTCGATATCAACCTGCCAAAAAGGCCACTCGGTGTTCTCCTGCGTCAATCCAATGGCACCTACAGCGTCGAGCCACAGGACCTCCCGGAAACGCTGGTTCGCACGGTTGCAAAACTTGGCGTTCAGGCAGCTTTTGCCATTGCTACGGATTCCACAGAGGCGATCTTCGATGTCATTCGTGACGAAGATCATGGAATCATGCTTGGTGATGGCCTGGATCTCCAAGTCGTCGACTGCATGGCCAACCTCATGCGAATTGGGCTTGCTCAGGCACGAAGATTTCCCTACGCGGCATTAATCAGAAGCGAGAGAATTCTTCTAGTATGGCATGACGAAGTTGACAAGGTGTTGCAACAAGCGTTCGCCACGGAAGAGGAATTGATGAAACTAGTGAGTTCCGACAACCGAGACTGGTGTATGTTGTCTGCCAGCCAGAAGAGTGCTGACTGAACATTTAGATATGGGAGGAGGCTGCTCCTTTCACCGCCGCCCATAACACATCCAGAGCTTTGACTGCGAGTCCTCTAAGCCTGTGGGACAAATCGAAGAGTGAGAGATTCACAACCGAAGTCACAGAGATCTCAGACTTGGAAGAAAAAGAGCTCGAAAAAGAATCCCTCGACCGCCCAGTAAGGCTCTATGGCGCTCTCATCATGGCTTGTTCGATATTCTTCCTGGTCTTCCTCATATTCGGCTACACCACATCTCATCTCGTCCTCGAGATGCTGACAGACGGCGATCGCATGCGATTCGTCTGGATTGCCTTCGAGCCACTAACCCTAATCGTGGCTATGTTCTTCTCTCTGTCTTTGATGACTTATGCCTTCCAGCTTGTTGGGCCCATCACTGGCCTTTTCACCAACACACGATTCTTCTCAAGCAAGCGACCAAACCTCAAGCAAGCGTATGATCAAGGATTCACTCCTCCACGAATCACAATACAAATGGCTGTTTACAAGGAGTCACTGGAGCTGGTCGTTATCCCAACGGTCCGAAGTCTGAAGGCTGCAGTCTCAGACTATGAGTTGAAAGGAGGAAAGGCCAATATTTTCATCACGGATGATGGCCTCGGATACCTCCTTCATAGGGACCCTGCTGCCGCAAAAGCTCGTATCGAATGGTACGAAGCCAACAACATTGGGTAAGCGTCATACACAGCTGTCTGGCAACTCCTTTACTGACTTTCACCACAGCTGGGTAGCCCGACCAATGAACGGCGAGAACGGATACTTTCGTACCGGCCGATTCAAGAAAGCCTCAAATTCGAACTTCTGCATGAATTTTGCCAACAAGGTCGAGCGAACTCTCACAAGACTCGTGCATGCCCACAGCCAAGTCAGAGATGGAATCCCAGTCTTCATCGATCCAGCGGAAGAGGACGTTCTCTATCACCAAGCTTTGACCGAAGAACTGGCTAAGGATAGTCGAGTCAAAGCCGCTGGAAACATCCGTATAGGTGAAGTCATCCTGATGTGTGATTCCGATACTCGGGTTGTAAGTTCATGGACACCTGGTAGCGAGTATTGAGCTGACGTGTCCCCTCAGCCCCGGGACTGCCTGATCAATGGTGCGGCAGAAATGTTCCTCTCGCCAGAAGTCGCTATCGTGCAACACCACACCAGTGTCTACCAGGTCTCCGGTGATTTCTTCGAGAACGGTGCTACTTATTTTGCCAAAATGTGTTATGCACAGATTCGGTTCCAAGTCAGCAATGGTGAATGCGCCCCCTTCGTCGGCCACAACGCTTTCGTGCGCTGGAAAGCGCTCCAAGACGTCGCAATAGATACGGGTGATCCGAACTATGTCATGTACTGGTCTGAATATCACATTTCCGAGGATTTCAACATGAGCATTCGACTTCAAAGCGCCAACTGGGTCACTCGATACGCTTCCTATCATCAAGACGAGTTCAAGGAGCAAGTATCTCTTACGATATACGATGAAATCAGTCGATGGGAAAGATACTCTTACGGCGACAGTGAACTCTTGTTCAATCCCATTTGGACCTGGCTCTGGAGAGGACCCTTCACTCGGCTTTTCTGGAAATTTTTGTTTTGCGATATGCATTGGTCTTCGAAGCTCAGCATTATATCATACATGACTTCATGTGAGTATTGTCACTTTGCGGATAGTGGACTTGCGAGCTGACACCCTTGTCTCACAGATTATGCCATCGGTAGTGGCTTCTTTTACACTATTGCCAACTATGTTCTGGTTGGCCTTTACTGGAATGAACTGGACAAATTTTACACCTCCTCATGGTCCATCTTTCTCTCCGTGGTCCTGGTGTTCTGGATCCTCAGCAACATCGGCCTAGCCATTATGCGAGCCCGCATCGGCGAACGATCATTCTTTGGTTCGCTCTGGGAAAATTTCAGGTGGCAGCCGATGTACTGCTTCTACTTCTATGGCCTCAGCTTTCACGTCAACAAAGCTTTGATCGCCCACATCGTCGGGTACGAAATGACCTGGGAGATGACCAAGAAGGAAGTCGAGAGTTCAAACTTCTTCAAGGAGATCCCAAAGATTGCGAGCAAGTTCAAATACATGTACCTTGTCATGATTCCACTCGCTGGTGGCGTGATATACATGGCGTTCTTTGCACCACTGGCATGGAGGATTACACAACCTGTGGCGATCGTACCAATGGCTCTGATGATTGTCTGTCATTGCAGCTTACCTTTCGTCCTCAATCCGCATATTGTCAGCGCCGTCGATCAGTATGCTGTTGACGACAAAAGCAATATTGAGAAGGTGTAAAGGGTTATAATGAAGGGCATTACACGAATTGGGTTTCATACACATACTCGAGTACAATTAGATGGCGACAATCCAAAACTAATTTTGCGAAAGCTACATAGACAACAACAAAATATATCAATGTCATAATAAGACTTCGCATCAGTCCTTTCTATATACCTCCACCCTACGTCGGGTACTCACACGAAGCGCAGTAATAGCCCTGATCTACCGCGAATGTTTTGAGATCGTGTCGGGCCCTCATTGAGCCAGACGAGATGGGGACAGTCAGCTTTCGGGAGATGTCACGAAGGCATCGAAATGATCCGGCAGAGAACTCTGTCAAGCGATGGGGGTAGCCTGGCTTCTCGACCCACGGTATGGTATATTGGAAGCACAGCCATGTGATGTTGTCCGAAACTGTCCTCGATGTTAAGTCCACTGATGAGGGGCTCGGGGTTGATCAGGAGGGTGAAATGTTCCTTCATCGAACTTGAAGGCTCGCACTAGGATTTACCCCATTGTAACTGCAGACTCCTCTGAAGGTCGAGGGGTTGATGCCACGGAGCCGTGATATTTTATGTCTGTGCCTGGGGGTGAACGTTGCATTCGGCGGTGCCTTGAAACTGGCCATACAGGCGCAGCTATGGTGGTCATGAGCACAGAGGCTAGGACATCGAAAAAGGCTGCGATAGACAGATCGGAGGGTAGCGAGCGGAGGCGGCAGCAGGAATTCGTGGGAAGGGGTCGGTCGGACCAGCGTGAGTTTGAGTCATTCTCTCCAACGAGTGAGGACCACACGAATGCAAACTTTGTGTTGTACAGTCACGCGAAGCTATTAACATAGCGTAACGGCTGGAAGATGTAATTGCGGGGTCTCAGAGCCTCACGGGGCCATGGGTCAAAGTTTCGCCCCCGTGGCCTACGAGTACATTTTACGTTTGCGCGCTTTTTGATAACTTCTGTTACTAATGATTGCCACACCTGGTCGACGGAAGACCTAAACAGGAACCGTACAATCCCCCCCTGCCACGGAAAATGAGCGGAAAGGATGCCACGAATGCGACCCATTTTTTGTCAAGTTCCCCAAGTCTAGTCGATGCAAGACCTGAACGAGTATCTCAGTTGCCCAATACAAGGCACTTACTCCGTGAGTGTGGAGATGCCGTCAATCTCTCCACACCTAGTTTGTGGACACCCTGCACGGCTATGTCACCTGCCCAAAGCAAGTGCTTTGAGCTGTACGATTCAAGCGCTAGATTTGGGAGATTCGCTTGATCTCCGCTCAACCGCACAGGTATCTCACTTACCCGCAACGTAACCCCTGACATGCGCAAGCTGCATCGCTCGACTACAGCAGCTCTGCCGGCTGGCCCACGAAAGACTACCTTTCCCAGGCATTATTTCCGGGAACATGTGCTTGCGCACCGCCCTAAGCCACACTCCAATTTGATCGGTAAAAGCCGGAACAGGCATCTCACTTGCCCCCAGTAAGACAACTACTAAGCATGTGCAAATGCACAAGTGTGCAGAACTTGTTCGCTCGCATACGGCCGGCAAATGGAGTCCGAAAAGCGCAGCTCGACTTCCATTTTGCACCTGCTGTACTTTTCACTGGCCACAAACTGCACCACTGCCGGTCAATGGGGAAACTCCGAAAAGGCAGCTGGGAGCGCTTACCTGCGTGCCCAACGGGTAGCCTGCATACATCTGGCAGACAGTGTCCAAAAGAGGAAGCTCAATTGCCATTGGAAACGTCGCAAAAAGCATTGAGCGCGGCGACTCGGCATATAGCCATTCGTTTCACCAATGATAATCCACGAAAGTGCAGTTAGGCAGCAACGCCTGGCCTGCAACTGGCGGATGGGTACCCAATGCTCATGTCGACTTTTGCCCTCGAGTATAGGAACACTGCCATCCCCGGCCGGGTGAAGGTGTACGTACTCCGCTACCACGTCGGGTCCGACAAGGGCCGGTGGATGATGTCTCAAAAAGGTAGCTCAATACCTTTAGTTAGCATAGCGAAGACATCCTGTGTTAGATGTTAAATCACAGGTTTTGGATATTTCGAGAAGGATTGAAACTAGTGATCAAGCCATCCAGTTGTTGTGTGAAATACAGCTGAGACGGAGTAAAATGCGAAGCGCTTCTCTGGCCCAAAGCTAAAGTTTGGGGGATTGAGATGAGCGCCCAATGCCATCGACTCCGCCGAGAACCATGAAATTAACTAGCTCTCAGAGCTGAGAGCTATTGTTCAAGTATCCCTACACCAGTTGTCGGTAGTGGCCTTTGTCATGCGGCAACCATCATAGTGTCATCCTCTCGCCTTCCACTGAAAAACGGAGGGATGATAGGTATCTTGCTCAACCTGCTTTCCTTCGTCAGGGTTTCTGCTTCGGCTGACCCGTAGTACTGCAATTCCGATGCTGGCTCGTATGCTGATTCCGCTGCTGAGTTGTATCCTGACGCCGCTGCTGGTTGTATTCTGAAAGCGCGGATTGCGATTCCATTGGGGACTTGTATGTTGATAGTTCGAGCAAGTTTAGTCCTCTTAGAAATCGCGCTCACGACTACCGGATTTCGTATTTGGGCATTCCCCGCTCGAAGGGCAACAGCGACCTTAAGTGGAGCTTCGCGACCATGTGATACCTTGATGTCGCCCGAAAAAGCTCATCAGTCAGAGTAGCGCTTCGTCGGTCTTCAGCTTCCCACAAGGAGGATCTTCCCTAAAACTTGCAGACTATGCATGCGCACGCGACCAGAAGGCGCAATCGACCCAAGCTCTTCAGGAGATCAGTGCTCCGCTACCTGGTATCGGGAAATTCTGGAAGTGATCGAATGGTCCCAATATTCAGAAGACAAGACCAAGCACAAGGCTGGTCAGTAGCATCGGCATCCCAAGAGCTATCATTCAGCCGTCATCACGCACTCCAATATCTCACCAGATTCCATATCCATTCCACCAAGCATAAAGGCCTGGTCCCGCCACACCGGCTAGAGCACCACCCAGACCTAGCTCGATGATACTCCAGACCCAGATTGTTCCAATACTCGGCGCATTTTTCATCACTGCATAGTATCCTTTATCATTCGTCAGATGAATAAGGTAGCATCCTGCTACGTTGGCAGCCAGGAGGAAGAGGACTTGTTGTGCTACTACAGCAGCTTTTTGTAGTCTTCCTGGGACACGTCCGGATGATAGTCCGAACAGATGGCCGTGCAGGAGGTGTATAACCAGGGCCAATGTTGGCAGGGCCACGAAGATTGTATTCAGGGCGATAGGCAACAATCTCAACTCTTGAGCGTACTGGTGGACCGTGAGGAAGGAGAGGGTGAAGTGGAGGCAGGATAGCGAGAGGGCGAGGAATAATGTGTCGAAAAAGGCGCTGCCGGGCTCCGAAGCACCTGTATCTTCGAGTCCATGGCTCGTGGATGACGATTCACGGATCTTGCCATCAGGCGTAATTGATATGAACTGTGTCTCGCTTGGTAAATTGTCTGATTTAGGAAAAGGCTGGCCTCGCGCAGCCAATTGGGCCTGCCGTTCAGCGGCAATCTCAAGCAATGTCTTTCCCTCCTTGCCTCGAGTGGTATTCGGGTAGGACAAGGGAATGTCTGCAGCAGAAGTGAGCTGCTTGTGGGTTGGTTCAGCACCAGCAGCACGTCGCTGCTTCCGAGTCATGGTGGGTTTGCATCAGTGCAACCAAAAAGGGATTTCCTGCCGCATAGCTAGTTGACTGCTTTTTGATCAGCGTTGACCTGAAGAAGTATTCGTAGTATTGACTCAACTTGTTGAGTAGCGTTCAGCCTCCTCCTGCAGTATTACTCCTGGCCTATCGCTCGTGACAACCAGCAGAGGTCCTTGAATCAGAGGCCTTGGTACGGAAGTAGGTTGCCGAACACGTTCGACATCAGTTTCGCACCAATCATTATGGAAGCTCTTCGTTAGCGAGATGGGGTTCCACGGGTGGGTGATGGAAGGCGTGAATGCCAAGCCTGCCAAGAACCCTAAGACGGTGAGTTCATCTCTCCAGCATCAGTGTCTGCACGAATGCTATCATTACGCACGCGCCTAGCACGTCAGATGCATGCGAGACACACAACCCGCAGAGAAGCCTATTGCCAGTCCAGCCTTTCTGCTCTGCTGACACATTCTTTCTGTTGAAAGTTCGATTAAACCCTCCCACCGGCAAGTTTGTACCACGCGCTCATGTTGAAGAGGAGCGTGCTTGGTGACTCAATATGGCTGAGGTCCTTGGTGTTGTTGCAAGCAGCGCTGGCATCGCCTCCCTAGGACTCCAGATTATTGAGAATGTCGAAAAATTAGTTGACTTTTTCTCACGAGTGCATGACGCCCCCAACGAGGTCAAATTCATTCTAGAGGAAGTGACCATCCTGGGAAATATCCTTGTGGAGTGCTCACGCCATCAGCCATCATTGGGGTCAAACGAGTCGACGTCAAAAGCTAGAGCTCAAGCAATTCTCCATTGTGAAACGGCCTCCAAATACTTGTCTGCCATTGTTACCGAATTAGAGGCTGGCATGAGAGTATCTAAGTGGCAATCAAAGTGGCACTCTATCCTGACGGCGCTCAAAGGAAAGAAATTGGCCGCTCTCATGGCAAAACTTGAAAGAGCGAAGTCGACCCTCGCTCTTGCTCAAATGCTGTACCTTCAGTTAGGTTTCGGTTTCTCGACAAACTCCTGTACTAACAGTATGCAGATCTTTGCATTCCAAATGCATCGACCAAATAGAGCTCAGTTCCCCGTCCTCGATTACCCACGCGCAAAATCAATCTCAATCGAGATCAGTCTCAGGCAGAAACGCAAAGAAAGATGCAAACACGTGTTCTTTCCGTAGCGAGACAATGTATCATTTCGGTATTGGCACGCTTGTGGTACGCATGAAAAAAGACCCAAAGATGATTCACCCTCGCCCTTCCGTCGAGGAGGATCAAATTCAATACCACCTTTCACTCTGGCTCATAAACCGGGGCATTACTATCACTACCACTAGGGAATTTGGAACCTTGCAGGCAACACTGAGGCCATATCACTTTGTATCATGTGACTCTCCAATCTTTAGAGCATGTGCATCAGGCAACGACGACGCGATAAGACATCTTATCGACACCAGACAAGCCTCACCGTTTGACACAACATATAGTGGCTTGACTCCTTTGCACGTGAGTCAGAATCACTAATCTCTCGAATTTTCGGCATCCGTTGAAGAATACTGGTCCTTAAAGGGCTTTTCTTTCAAACGACCATCTGCTGACTTCATGCCAAGGTTGCCGCAGCTTGGCTTAGGCCCAATACCTGCAAACTTCTTCTTGACATGGGCGCAGACTGTTCGGTTCCTGTGTACTATCGCGACATTTCTTGGTTTGTCGCATCGGAAAAAAGATGCATGGCGAGTGAGACTGACGAGCTTCAAGGACTCCGCTATCCTTAGCAACTGAATGCGCCGGCGATCACCGAGTTTTTCTTTTTGACGGACTTGAGGATGCCCGAGCTAAGCGGCAAGAACGTCTACCTTGCATGCGTGAGACGATGCGCGTTCTCTTGGATCATGGTGAATGTGAGATTCAACAGGGTTACGTACCTGGAGAGGCTGGACGTTGGAACTACTCTAAATCCGCTCTGCACTATTTTCGTGGCTCCCCGGAAGACTATCTATGGCTGGCACAGAAAGAGAACATCTATGTTCCCAAAGATGACCAGGATGACTTTCAAGCTTCAATAGTCCTGCAGCAGACTTGGATGTTTCCGAATGACTCCTTTACTGCGGCTTTGAGTACAGTGTCAGACATCGCGCACTTGGCAACCTTCCGGGACAGTGACGGGCGTACGTTGTTACATAACTTGTTTTCTTCGAATTGGGGACCGGAAGCGGGTATTTGGATGAATGGCGACGACGTCTTCGGTACAATCCAGAAACTACTTGACAATGGTGCCGACGTGCACGCTTGCGACATTTCTGGCCGGTCGCCATTGATGTATGCCGCGCAGCAGAGCCTGATGTTCCTCCAGTCAAAAGGTCTCGAGTGGTCAGCTAAAACAGCACCTGCGGCATACTCCAACTTCCTAAAGCGCTGGGTTACCTTGTTAGAGTCCTCTGGTATCAAACCTCGAGAATATGCACTCCGAGAGAAAGAACTTGGCGCGGAGGAAACTGTTCCTTGCAACACCTTCAATGAATATTCCAACCCTTGTATCTCTAAATGGAGTTGGTACGTGAGAGTCCGCTTCAATCATGGACAAGCTTCGGACGAATTGCAGATCGAGTTCGAATACTCTTGTAAAGAAAAGCCATTGATGCCGGGCGGCTGGGTTGGCTAATCTTCCGAGGGCAACAGGAACGACTTGTTCCGGTAAGAGCCAAGGTTTTGCATGCTAGATTTTGCTCGGAAAAATATGGATCAAGTAGAATAGTGTTGCGCGCAGCAGACACGTGTACATGGAATTGATTGTGGAAGTACTGATTATTCTGTGGGGACTGTCTAGAGAGGAAAAGGAGATCTATACCTTGGTCTGGGGAGGGTACAATTCCATGAAAGGCTTCTCCGCAGCCGACAGCGAGTCTTCTGACCTTGTATTGAAAGGCATCACATTAGACATTTGTCCGGGAGAGAAGTCTGGCATATGCGGACGGAGTGGAAGTGGTAAATCCAGCTTGCTTGCATCATTTTTTCACCTCCTAGAGTGCCGAGAGGGTTTCATAGCGATCGATGACCAATATCTAGCACTTTTGTCTCGGAACCTGCATAGGCAGCGGTTGAATTGCATTATTCAGGATCCTTGTTGGCTGGGAAGAGAAAGCGTGCGGAACACCTTCTCGGTGACTTGGAAGCAATTGCAGCATTAACGAAATGTCAAGTTTGAGATTGAAGCCAAAGTGGGACTGGATGTAAGAATGGATGTCGAGTTCCTCTGTCATGGGCGGAGGTAGTTGTTCTGTCTTGCGAGGGCGATACTACGCAAGAGCAAGGGTTGTGGTGCTCGATGAAGTTTCGGCAAGGTAAGTTTAGAGACGCTTCCTTCACCTCCTCAAGTGTGGACATGCATACCGATTTCATCATGTAAAGTATCGTTCGCGAAGATGTCATAGACTGCACCATCATCTTAGTAGCGCATCGGCTTGAAACAATCGTCGACTTCGACAAAGTCGCATGCTTAAGCGCCCGGAAGGATTGTCGAGTGTGATAGCTCGCAGACGCTACTGAAGGCAGAAAGAAGCAAGTTTTGGGAATTGTATTGTATGAGACTCGATGTGGTTGTGCCATAGCAGCAGGGCCACGCCAAAAATGTTAGATTATGGTCGCCAGGTTGCCCGTCACCGCTAGTCAATGTTCTCTGCTTAGACGAGAATTACCTGTTCGCACGGCTCGTCCAGTTTAGCCAGACTGACCTACACTCCCTGGCTATGATCCCATGGTGCTTCGATTCCCAGAGCCAGGACATTACGCAAACGATGGCATCAGATCCTTCAAGTTTGTGTGCTGACTCTTCCGTCCAAGGAAAAAATGGCCAAATATACGAAATTCACCTGCAGCAATGGCACCTGGTTTCACTAGCATTTTTGTAGCCTAGGAGTCCTTACCTTGCAAGGCGACTACGTGGCCGGTTTATGTGTGCGTTCCATGTGGACGGAGAAAGGGCGTTACTAGCTTTGTCCTTCGCTGGGTGGGAACGCCTCTTTTTGCGGACCCAACGATTATTAGGTGCATGAGGGGAAATAGGGCGTTCCATGAATTCTACTCGTAAGAAGTCCCCGATTTCATTACTCGATTAAAATCCGTATGAGGCAAGCGAAACCCGCAAAGTTGAAAATTTTGGCCGGGAAGTGGATGAGTCTAGACGTCAGCCTGTACTCAACACCAAGCCGAGAGCACTCTACGCACAAACAGAGTTCATGGTGGGCAGAATGTTTGGCAGTGACGCAAAAAAATGCGCAGATCACAAGATATCGTCTCCGCGGGCAGGACGAGGAGCTCGGGCCATGCTATTCGTTCTGGACGCGCTTATACCACGCACCTGGCATGAAGCAAAAATGCGGGGTTTGAGACTTGCGTCCAAGGAGCGAAGGGGGAGGGAAAGCGGGGTGTGATGACATCGTTTGGCACCGAAATCGCGACATGAATCCCACAGTGCCTTTGTCGGGTGCTTTTCCTACGCAAGCCAAAAAAGGTTGTTGAGTTGCTCAACGAGTGGGCCAGGCGCAGGAATCGTAGCTGAAAGCCGGGAAAAAGCCATTGGCCAAGTGCCTCGTTACGCTTTCCAGTGCGACCTCGCGTGGCTTAGCCTGGGGCGTGTTGCTTACGGGCTGAATCAAATTTCAGTCAACGGCTAAAACGCCTCCACGGGGCTACCAGACCTGAAAAAGGGATTTGCGATGGCCTGCTGACAGCCACATTCATCACGCTGAGTGGCCTTCAAACATGGTCAGCCTGCTTCTTAGAGCGAATGGGATTATTCGAGGCCTCCATCGGGAGATTCACCCGGGAACTTAAAGGCCTCTCGTCATCCACCAAAAAGGTTATTTCCCAGTTTAACCAAAAATTTCTCCTCGCCACATGCCGTCACTGAGAGCCGACTTTTTAGTCGAGTTGATCAGCCCCAAGAAGGCATTGTCGAAATAAGACGAAAATCGCATTCTTGCCAAAAAGTTTGATATTCTTTTCTTCTGATACTAATCGCTGCTCCTGCCTCCCAATAGGTCTGAGAAAAGCGCATCTGCCCTTGCTTTAGCCACAAAGCTTAAGTCGCCCTTATCTTATCGCTTCCCCAGACTTGGCTCCAACCATCCAACTGGGGGGGGGGCAGTCAAGTGCCCGCTCAAGGCCGTCCCTCAGGAACACGTTGGCAATGACTCGACCTTCTCTTCATTTCGGCACGTCCACCTCTCCTCATCACTCTTCCCATTCAGTCAATGAGGTCATCTCCACTTTCACGAGAAAAGCGGGTACGGTGCATGTCGACTATTACAAGTCCCCCTCCAACACCCCGCGCAGGCCATCCTTTTCAATGGACGGCCTCCTGCACCCCGGCCGCGACAAAAGCAAGCGTAATGACAGCAAGGACCAAGAGAACGGCAAGGAGAAGCGCCTGTCACTGTCAATGCGCGGCAATAGCAGTGCCAAACCAAAAGAGGAGCAATCTATACGCCGCGCCCCAGCCACGTTCGAGGTGATAATCGAGTCTCCCCCACTATGCTTCTACGGTGGACCCGCTACCTCCACCGGCGCCCTGCTCTCTGGACGACTGAGGCTGAATATCGATGAAGCGGCTGAGAAAGTGAAGTTGACTCAATTCACCATGAAGCTGCGCTGTGCGATAAACACGAAGAAGCCAATTCAGAAGGAATGCATCGAGTGCAAGGAACGCTTCGATGATATCAGAGAGTGGAGCTTCCTAAGCGAGCCCAAAACATTCCGCAAGGAAGACGATAACGACTTTCCCTTCTCGCATCTCCTGCCAGGACATCTTCCTGCAACCACATCCGCCACCCTAGGCTCTGTTACATACCACCTTGCCATCACTGCCGCCACTTCCACCGGTGACCCCATCGAGCTTACGTATCCTCTACGCATTCAACGAGCTATCCCTCCAGGGCTGGACAAGGCCAGCATTCGCATATTCCCTCCCACCAATCTCACAGGCCGAGTTGTGCTCCCTCCAGTCATCCACCCAATCGGCACTTTCCCGGTCCAGATGACTCTAAGCGGAGTCGTGGAAAAGAAAACAGACCATTCGCTTCGATGGCGACTTCGAAAAATGTTGTGGCGGATTGAAGAAAACACCAAAATGGTCTCGAAACCTTGCCCGAAACATGCGCATAAGATTGCAGAAGGCAAGGCTCTCCAGAACGAGGACATCAAAAAAGTTGGCGAGGATGAGTTGAGGTCTGGTTGGAAGAGCGACTTCGATACTCAGGGGGGAGAGATCACGCTTGAGTTCGACGCTGCTCTTAGCCTTCGTACCAATCACAAAGCAGTCTGCAACGTTGACTCTCCGGCCGGCCTTGTTGTCAAGCACACTCTGGTGATCGAGCTGATCGTCGCAGAAGAGTTTTGTCCGAACAAAAACAGAACCATGATCACGCCAACGGGTGCTGCAAGAATATTGAGGATGAGTTTCAACCTTGTTGTGACAGAAAGAGCTGGGATGGGGATCAGCTGGGATGAAGAGACGCCACCCCTCTACGAGAATGTCTCCGACAGTCCCCCAGGCTACGGTAGTGCCGATAGAAATGATGGGGCTTTTGGCGGCGCAATCATGGAAGACTACAACGGTCCTGCACTGGAATATACAGATCTTGAGAGAATGCCTTCGCATAACCCAGATGACCCACCAACCTACCGAGAACGAGAATCTCCTCCAGAAACTGCGCGAGCTGGCCCATCCGTCCCTCGATCGGGGCGCAGATATGCAGATTTCGACGAGACTCCTTCACAAATCGTTGGCGAGAGGTACAGGATGGCGAGATGGACCGAAGATGAACTTGGCGCTGAGCCGCCGCAGCTGTACCCGAGGGCTAGAGAGATTTCTGATACCTCTGAGCAAGTGGATGTTGGTGAAGGCATCGCTTCCGCAGCTGCTCCTGCGGCAATTTCTTAGCCGCACATGAAAATCGAGCATTACGAACGGCGCAGTTGAGCACTAAGAAAGGGAGTCCCGCCTCGTTTGGTCTATTTTCAACGATGGGCGGTTACATTTGTTTTCGCGCTGTATCGATACCCAGCCTGGCATGGCATAGCGTTTGTATGGTCATGTTGTATGGTCACGTTGTATATTTTGCGGCAATTCAGCATTGAACGCATTTTATGGCGCCTCTCCTTCTCTCCGGAATGGAGTCAACGTGTACAGGTAGAACGAATAGTCTATATAACGAAGGACAATCATGAGCCGAAAAGCTATCGTTGGCGAATCCACAACCCATATGTTCATTCGTAAGAATGCTTGTTTCAACGGGATTGCCCCTGTAAAATCCTATGCGGCTCCTAGCTCCATATCAGTCCCGATGACGAAATCTCCGGGCATTGAAGCCAAGTAAAAAAAAAGTAAGTGCTGTGACTGGGCAAATTGCTCCTTTTATCCTGTGGACAGATCTCCTTGACTTCGATTCAAAATCCCCTGACATGCTCTGGGCAACACAATCACCCCCAAGACCGTCTCAGTCTGTCGAGTTGCAATTCATCGTTGCCAAAAATGAATCTGAAGCCCTTTTAAATCTCGCAGACTGGTCTTGTGACATCCTCTCGTTTAACTACGCTTCCCCTCCAGTGGAGGGTTTTCCTTTCAGTCAATTGCATCCCACCCGACTCGCAAAATGTCGATATCAACCTTAGTCTACGCCGGCCTTGCGCCAATCATCTTCCTGATCTTCTGGGTCACAACGGCCTTCCTCACCTCGTCCTCCTTTCCCCCACCTCGCACCCTCTACAACAAGCGCATCATCCTCCTAATCGCCCACCCAGACGATGAAGCCATGTTCTTCTCACCCACCCTCCTCGCACTCACAGATCCTGCCCTCGGGAACCACCTCAAAATCCTCTGCCTTAGCACCGGCAATGCCGACGGCTTGGGCGAGACGCGGAAAAATGAGCTGGTCGAGAGCGCCATGAAACTTGGCGTGCGCCGGAAGGAAGATGTCTTCGTACTCGAAGATGAGAGGTTCAAAGATGGCATGGACCAGGATTGGAATATAACAGAGATTGCGCAGGTGTTGGCTGACGCGTTTGTGCCTGCGCCCTCCAAGCAGAGGTTGTCCACTGCTACAGAACCCCTTCAGGACAAGCCGTCCGCGACAATCGACGTTCTGATTACATTCGACGCAGGTGGTGTATCGCACCACCCAAACCATCGTGCGCTTTACGCGGGCGCGGTGCTGTTTCTACGGACCTTGATGCGTGGATACAGTGGGTGGAAATGTCCTGTTGCGCTCTACGCGTTGCCTACGGTCAATATACTGCGGAAATACAGTTCTGTCTTTGACGCGCTGGTTACGATGACGGTGGGTGCGATATCGAATGTTACGGGCGGGCTAGCAGGGGACAAGAAAATCAGCAGGGCGGAGAGGGGAGCGGAGAGGGTCTTGTTTATGAGTGGGCTGCAACGGTACTGGAGGGCGAGGGAGGCGATGGTGAAAGGGCATAGGAGTCAAATGGTCTGGTTCAGGTGGGGCTGGATAACAATTGGGCGGTATATGGTTGTGAACGATTTGAAGAGGGAGAGGATTGTGGGATCGTAATGCAGATATGTGACATATCGCTCTATGCTCGTGGGATCTCTTCTGAATGTGAATAAGGAGCTGCATGCCCGCGACTCAAATCTGGGTTGCATTTCATCTGGCGCTGTGCAACGCCTCCCGTCTGGAGAGGTAACGAAGCATAGTAGGGCCGATCTCCTACTTGGAAGTAGCGAAGTAGGACCGCACCGGGACTTGGAGGCAGGAAGATTCAGCAGGTAGACAGCAGCCTCAGACAAATCCACCCCCACACAACCTCGCATTCCACATCACTCTTCCATTTGCTCCGTTATTAGGTTCGGCGTCGGCAGGTTTAATTCGGCATCTCTGCAACATGGTCCTTACATCTCCACAACATCGATATCTTAGGAAGGCTTCTAGGCGTTTCGTGAGCCTAACTTGCACCTAGGAACTGGCCGCCTAATCGCACAGCCGGTGGGCGGCGGATAACTGACCTGAAACGTTGCCTAGGGCTGACTCATCACCCAACCGGTGAAGGCGGCGGCAGATGTAACAGCGCCAAGACGTTTCCGGCTAGACTGGGATGGCGCCCTTGCTTCGCTTAAATCTGGGGGTCTTTTCGCGAAACCATGGTTTGATCGGGCGCATCACAAATGGAGCAGGATTTCATCACGATGTAAATTACTGGATACACGTCACAAGATCGGAGTACAATGTAGACCTAGCCCACACTAAACCGGCACCTGGCCTCAAATGCTTCTGGTTTTTCGCATGCGGAGAGCTTTGATAGGGCGCTCCAAGCATGACGCAAGTAACGACAGCCAATGGACATGCGAACCGCAGCGGTCATCACGAGGCATAACACAAATGTGCAATGAGGTTCGGGAAGGATTTTGTGAATTAACTTTCGTCCTTCAGGCAGCAGTGATCAAATGAATATCGACGGAGAGATATATGTTCCCATCTGGGCCGCATATAACATGAGAAGTTGTGCTACTAACAAGCTGACTCTCCAGTGCGCGTCGTGAGACTGTGGACAGGTATCGGATCACAGAACGGCCTCAGAAAGCTACTGCAATGGAGGAAAACACGTCCACGTCGCACACGGACCAGGCCTCGCCCCCAGACGAGGAACAATGCATAGCGCCCCTTTCCATTAACTCAAGCTCGGTTCCACGCTCTCTTCCACAGGCCCTTCCAAGAAGCCTCAATCCTTCCACGTCCCAGGCTTTCGAAGATGTGCCAGGATGGCAGATCTCGATCGACAATTTGATCCCAAGAAGCGTTCCGACAACCGCCGGCCTCTTGCCAGCAGATCTAAGAACAGTACCACGCTCAGTACGCCACTACACCTCTGTCAGTCTATCCAATGAAGAGCACTACACACTGTCCTCCTCCCTTCCTAGGCACTCGTACGTGGAGCCAGTCCGCCAGGATATCGACCCCAGGCCAGGATCAAATTATCAGCCTGGCTCCTCACGCGCCTATTTAGCAGTCAGCCCTAGGGAAGGCACAGCTTCGGTCTACCTTTCCTCCTCTGACAAACAACACGATGGAAGGACCGACTCCATTTTCACGAGCTCATATAAGGAGAGACGTCGTGAAGACGTAGACAATGGCCAAAGCTCGAATCCTCAGCTGAAGTCTGACTTCTTGAACACCCTTGACAAAGAATTAGGAGTTCCGTGCGAATCACGGCCAATCATTGGCTGTAGCAGGCAAGCTGACCTTCTGCGACCCAGACACCTTGGTCCAGACATCGTTTCCAAGCACGAAAAGTCCCACCAAGCCTCTGCCTCCCAAAGATCTGCCAATAAAATCCAAGGCCGTGCAAGCACACCCATACCCTTGGGTCCCCCTTGTGATTCACCCGACTCTTTAGATGCAAGTTCGCGCGGAAACCGGGACCAACAATCTCTAGACTCGGATCACTCACAACTTCTAACTATGCCAGTTTGCCTGCCCGATTCACGAAGAAATTCACCTAGTGTCTTGAATTCCATGGAGGATACTGACCAAGACTCTCTCGGGCCTCCAAAGGACCATGTTGGCCAATTTATTGTCAACAACTCTGACTGCCCTGCCATGCCAAGGCTACAAAGTGCGGACATGATCCACTCCCGCATTACTATGAAGGACATGCCGCAGGGTGAACTCGTCGGACCACCACAGGTAAGTGCAGAGCCTGTACGAATACAAATGGAGTCAGGGTCGTTCAATTCCGGAAACGTACACAGCACCGACGAAGGTTCTACTTCTCAATCTACGCTGCCGGAAACGGAGTTGCAAGTGATTGAACTAGAAGACGCATTGTGCTCCGTTTCCACGCCGAACATGTCATCTGCAGAGGTTACCGAGCCCACCGATTCCGAGAATCCGTCGTCTGAGGACGAGCATGGCCAGATGGGTTTTCCAGTTGGTCCATTGAAGAGGCACTTGAGCGCTCGTCTGGTAGCCGGCTTGCTATGTGATTCTATACTGATCGAGTTTCACAATCTGGCAAATAACTTTCAAAGATGTCCACAAGGATCCAATACTGGACAAGCTGGCAGAGTTGCTAGCAAAAGGCCTTTGATGGACTCTCCCCACCAGAGTAACAACAACTCGAGCGAGGCCGAAACCAGTGATCAGAGTGATCAAGAACGCGACGACCAGCCCAGGCGGCCAAGGCGGGGGATGCAGAATGTCCATGGCTCATCTACCAAGCCGCCACGCCTTCTGGCGTGCCCATTCCATAAAATGGATCCCATACGATATTCGGGCCTCAATGAGCGGGAAAAAGAGTACCGTAAGTGCTCAAGCGGCTACTGGCCAGATATCTCGCGGCTGAAGTGAGTCTCAACCTTTTAGTTCTCTTTCCTTTCGCCAAAAACTTGGGAATTGACTAGCTAACGTTCGACCACCCGATAAGGCAGCACCTTAATAGAGCACACAGAAGACCAAAGTTTTACTGTCCAAGCTGCTATGTGACGTTCAAAAAGAAGAGTGACCTTGATAGTCATCTGAGACGACGACCGGCATGTGAACTTCCATTGGAGCCTAAATTCGAAGAGAAGATGAACGATGAACAATTGACAGAGATTAATAAGAAGCATCCTGGCAAGAGCATACACGACTGCTGGAATTTGATCTTCACCGTTCTGTTTCCGCAAGCACGTGTGCCTGAATCCCCATGTAAGAGATGACCCAAACACGTGTCTACTAATTGCTGATTTCCAGTAGACGTCGACACACTAGAACACGAGGTGGAGAGGAATCTTCAAGACCGTTTTCGTCGAGAACGCCCTCGGATACTTTCTTCACTGTGCCAAGACTACTTGCAAACCTTTTTCCCTTGGGATCCAGATGTTCTAGATCAGATCTATCAACAATGCTGCCAAGAGTGCACTGCGGTGGTAACTCAACTTTTGGCTTCAGGAACCAGCACCACATTAAGTCAACATCACACCAATACTGTTTTGACTCAACCCCTTAATGAAGCGGGTCCACCAAATTCATACAGTCCGTTGCAGGAACTGGAGATGCCTTTCTCTCTGGGCCCTCAATTTTTGCCTTGAGCTGAAGACGCAGATGCCATTTTGCTTGAAGTACGTGTTGCGCGCAGCAAACAGGTATGCATATATTGGTGGTGGAAGCACTGCTTGTTATCTCTTCTACCTGGGTAGCGAACTGACACCTATAGACAGAAGAAAACCCTATCGGTCAGGTACCTGTCTCGTACGATATAGCTGGTCCCTGTCCAGCTGAGCCTCTCCAACTGGTTCCTGCCCAGCTGGTATGGACCAGCTGAGGTGTTCGTACGAGCCTGCGAATCGCAACCGAAACGCGACATATACGCGACAGTACGGGCACAGGCTAGGTACATTGGACTTCAGCTGCTGGAGCGGCTAGATCAGGTGTATCATCTGAAACATTCAAGAACCGAAATCCGAAGAAACAGTTTTCCTGGTGGAATTTACTTCGTATGTTGGCTCTGAAAGTCATTCATTTTCTCTTTTGAACATGGGAAAGGATGGGTTGATCAGGAGTACTTCGCCCGGTTGGGTGGCTATTTGGTCACACGCAGTCGGCCAGGGCGGCATGCATCGGCCTATTCCAGCATTGACATGAGGCTACTGCTTGTAGTCCGCCTGCCAATAGTTGAACTCCGAAAGGAAACCCGGCTTGTCTATTCGGGGGGAGGGTTGTTGTTCGCATAAGAGAATTACTAGCCTATGGTTTAAAACCGTCACGTGACTGTCAAGACTCGCCATGAATATGACGTAGCGATGCTGTGCCTGGAAATATCAAGTTCCACGAGCAACTAGTAACCTGCCGTCATTGACATCAAATAGCAGATTCAAACCCCTTTATGTTTGATCAGTCCGCGAATACTAGTATGATTCCAGCACCCTGGTAGCTACAACTACTAGCTGAACTGCTAAGCAATTGTCTAAGCTATCAGCCGACCAAACCCCGCCCACTGTCAAATTGACATTCTACACCCCCGCGTACTAAACGCCGGCGCAGAACATAAGTTGGTTGCTTCAAATGGCAGCGAAGAGCCCCACTCCCTCTCCCAAAACGCATCCGGTCCGACCACCACCACCATCACCACCCGCCCACCACGCTAACGACTCTTGTACCGCGTTCAAGAACCCGTGGCCGTCAGCCGCAGCCCAGACGTGGGCCGAGCTTGCTGCGCAAAAGTTCCCGCTCGCCTGGCCACAGCCGCTGGAAGCGCTGCGCACGCATGCTAAGGCTAAGGAGGTAAAGGTCGTGAAGCCGGATTGGGGGAAGGCGCAGCTGGAGGAGAAGGAGTTGCAGCGGGAGAAGTGTGTGGTAGGGACTTGGCTGGGGCATGCGGGGGTTTTGGTGGAGATGGGGATTCGGGGTAGCGGAGGAGGAGGTTCTATGGAAGGTAAAGGGAAAAAGGAGAGCCTGTTCCTGCTGTTCGACCCAATCTTTTCCGATAGAGCAGGCCCGGCGCAGTGGATTGGACCAGGCAGAATGAAGGCGAGTCCGTGCCAGGTTGGAGACTTGCCGGGGTGTGATGCTGTTTTTATCTCGCATAACCATTACGATCATTTGGATCTCGGCACAGTTGAAGCTGTGTTGCAGAGGTTTCCGTGGTGTAGGTATTTTGTCCCGCTGGGGAATAAGAGCTGGTTTGTGCAGGTGGGCGTGGCGGCGGAGTTGGTGGCGGAGCTTGATTGGTGGGCGGAGCAGGAGTTTGGGGCAAAGGATTTTGGGGGCCAGGCGGAGCCGGAGGAGGATGATGAGGTGGAGGAGACGAGATTAAGAGTTACGTGTGTGCCGGCCCAGCATAATTCGGGGCGGGCAGGCATGGACGCCGGGAGCACGCTTTGGTGCGGGTGGGCTGTCGAGCGGTTTGTTGGTCCCAAGAAGAAGGGGCCAGAGGCGGATGATCAGAGTACTACATCAAGAGCGACGAGGAAGGGCGCTATTTATCACGCTGGCGACACGGGGTATCGGGGGTCAGCCAAATCGGAGATAATGTGCCCCGCCTTCGAACAAATTGGCAGGAAGCTTGGTCCGTTTGATATCTCCTTCATTCCGATATGGCGGGGCGGCTCTCTCGGATTCATTTCATACATGGGATTACGACTTTTACACGACGACTTGCCTGCTACACTGCATTGCTCTCCGACCGATGCGGTCGCCATCCACCAGGATGTCAAGTCCCGCAATACCGTTGGTATCCACTTTGGCACCTTTGTGGGCTCGGAGAACGAGACTTACGAAGCAATGATCGAGTTTGGTGAAGCGTGCGATGACCGCGGCGTGCGGAGCCTTGACGATCGAGTGGAAGGCGAACAGGGACGTGCGGGCACGCTCGATATTGGTGGAAGTCTGGTCGTGGAAGTCGGATGAAATGTTATCCACAGAGAGGATGATGGAGCACAGCTACCACGGTTCTGACAATCCTGCGGTGAAGAGTGATCTGGTCGGCATGGGTTCTACAAGAACGTCGTAAGGCACGGACCGACAATCTTTGCCAGTCTTACGAATCCAAGGCCACAAGACAGGCCGCTCGCACACAGTCTAAGATTCATATCTAGTCTTAAGCGCAACCTCAATCTCAGTCAGACGTCTTCTTCGATCATGGAGTCTTCTGTGGCTGCGGCCTCGGTGTGATATACGGAGGAGAGCCGAGAGGCGCCTTCTAGGAGACATCTTAACCAATAGCTTGCCACAACGTCGCAACAGCAAGGCTTTGGATGACTTCAACGCTGAAGCCGTGATCGAATTTGGCTGGTGCAGCAAGGTAGTCGTTTACATTGTGCCGCGGAGAGTTTCTCTGAAGAGCTTCAGCATATGGCCTGCTTCTCAAGATGATTAACCCACAGAGCCTTGGACAGTCTGCCCTGCCGTTGACCTGACTAGCAACCCCCCAAGATGAAAAAGTGATGAAGATTTTCGCCTGCCACGTGGAGGTACCCGACGTGGATTGGGTGCTCAATCAGACTGTAGCCCAGACCGCGCTGGGAAAATTGGTGCAGTGAAGTGAAAGGAGGTCTGTACAATTTGAAGAACCTCATCACGAACGCCGGGGCAGGCTTGAATGATACAGGGGGTGTATCACCACTGGTCATTGACGACCCGATCCAGGGCTATCTTGCTCCCTGCGCACTGGTCCCCCGGCCCATCTTGTTACTCTCTCCGGCATCGCCACTGCTACTACTGTCGCCATGACCTTCTATTGGATGGCACTCACCATACTCGTCCATTTCGCAGGTGGCAAATGCTCAGCTCAGTACTCCGCGGCCGTCGAAAGGTGCACACCGAACTGACTCTTTAGCTGGGTGCGTCAAGCAACACACGAAGTTGGCAGCGCGCGAAACCGACGGAACTGGACGAGGGAATGGTGTTCTGGGCCCGTTCTTGGACAGGAAGGTACTGGGCTTGTGCGCGTCGGTGGCCTTTAAGAACAGAGCGAGCCATTGACTGCCGAAACCCGAATCAAGAGAAGCGGGTCCCAAGTACTTCGTATGTTGGCAATTACCCCCACTATAGCTAGCACTCCTGTACTTGAAGCGCATGAATCGAAATCATCTTCTCTTTGTGTGCCATTGCGTAGCCAGCAGGCACCAACAGAGATTCTCCGTACGCGAAAGCCAGAAACATCCCAAGGGCACGAGTACGGTTAGTCAAGAAAGATACCCTGGTGTCAGGAGGCGACTGATGGGCGGTGTTGGAATTCTCTGCCAAAGCATCCCTATACTCAACCTCCCCACTTCCTAAGCAAGGCGGGTCGTCGCCTCTACACCTCAGCATCGCCTTGTTTTCCGTACGGACCTAGCATTCGCCAACTCACTCTGCGCTTCTGCTTCAGCCCAAAGAGCTTAGTTTTGATGATCAAGCCACTGCAACAGGTTAGAGGAGAATTGCAGCCCAAACTTAGACGCTGATAGCTGTCCGAGTAGAGAGTGGGAACATTGGTGGCACTTATACCACGATTAGATGCAGAAAGTCCGATTTCGTTTCTCTAATGCCGATACGCTTGCAATGCTGCTTCCGCAACCCCGGTGAGGGATTGTCATATGCGACCAATGTTGATACATCTGCTTCCAGCAATTACCTCTCTTCCACGCTCGCCCGTTCTGCCAGACTGCTATCCATCTCTCCAATTGCAGGGTCTTTTTCTTTCTCTTTCTCTTTCTCTTTCTCTAGCTTACCCTCAGACCTCGTCTCTGGAAACACTTCCGAAAACAGATCCGGCAAAAATCTGTCCAACTTTTTCTTCGTCTCCACCCACATTTTCTCATTCTCCGGATTCTCTGACGGCCGCGACAGATATCCTGCTCCTCCCATCACCAGGATAATATTCTTCAGACTCTCCGGTACTGCCTCTTCAAGCGCGTCTCCCTGCCCGCTATTCATCATTCGGTCCAAGACGTCCAATATTCTCAACCACACGTCCAGCATTTGCCCACACTTGGCAAGCTCATCCAAATATCGAAGGAAGATCTTGCAGAGGAGGTTTGAGGCTTGGATCCTCGTCTCGCCCATACCCATCTGGTCGAGCTTATAAACTTCTGGCTTCAGCAGCCGCAGAACCAGTGGAAAAAGAACTTCACTAAAGATGGCAATCCATTCGGTGTGCTCTTCAGAAGCCAACTGACCCGACAGAAGGGATCTTTGCAACGTAGAGATGGCTTTGTGCCGAATTTCACGACACGGGTTGAGACATTGTGCCGACAGAGCTCGGAAAATGGGTGACCAGTATGCTGCCCATGCCTCATTGCGCTCCAAATGAGACTGCTGTATCAAGTCCGGAATGCGGCTCGTCAGATGTAATATGATGTTAATGGATTTCACGCCTCTATTGACGATAGGAGATTCCCTTCAAATGTCAGTCAGCGGGCAGATAAACACAGGTCAATACAACTTACTGCAGCCTGCCTTGCTTCGGCGGTTTGCCTCCCCGACGAGCGGCATCTTTCCTCTGTTCTTGCAGGGAACCGACGCTAGCGGCGGATGCAAAGTCGTTCGCAAGTTCAATGGTTGATTCGTAGTTGTCAGCGGTGACTGCTGTGGGCCGATTATCGGCAATGAAGTGCAGCAACATAAACACATTTTCCGCCTCGTCCTTGTGCTGATGAAGTCGATGCATAATTGACCAGAAATCTGGTGAATTCGTAATTTCTTTTCTGAGAGACTCGGCGCTGGCAACACATTTCTTGAGGCCATTGATAATTGCAGGAGCGGTGAAGTCAATGGTGGTGTCATCGAAGCTAGATATTGCATGCAGAACGACAGGCGCACGCATGAAATCGTGTTTCTGTCTGGGTCAGTCAAGCAACAACAGAGATCAGGTGGATGCCTTACAAATGCCGATCGCAGCAGTTCAAGTAGGTAGTGGACAATTCTCGATGATGTCAGAGGATGTAGATTAGAAGCGTCTCGAATAGCTGTCTGCAGGGACGCGGTCAGGGACTCTCCTGCCGCCGCCACTGTGTCTTCATCTCTCAAGGTCAACGTTGTGGCAAACTCCAAGAGAAATACCGTGCTCGGATTATAGGCCGCAGTAGAGCGAGAAGGTCGGGGTGAGTCATGACGGTTGGGCATTGGGATAGGGCGCTCAGGTTTGACAACCACAATGGGCGAGGGTTCTTCTGGCAGCTGGGAGAGGATGGCTGCCACCACCAATTGGACATTCTCCGTCGGGAGTTTGAAGATATTGTCAAGAACACGATCAGATCGGCAGGCCTTGATGCAGTCTACAGTGCATAATGTGTTTTCAAGCTCTTCGGGTGATGGGTCGGGCGGATCATCTGCGGCATAGCTTGAGATGTAAGATGTGAATGCGGAGAAGATTCCACTGTCACCCGTACGTTCCTCGCGATCGATGAGTTGTGACGGTATCTGAAGCGGGATCGGAGCAAGTCCCAAGTTGGCACCACCTTCTGGACCAGAGAACGATATCAAAGCGTTGACAAACAAATTCCTGAATATACGGATGATGTGGACCCAGCCCTCGCGGATGGCGTCTTCATGTCCATTGAGTATGCGGAAGAGTAGGACCGTTGCCAGTTGAGGTTTATATTCTCTACCATACCTGACGGCAAGCTCACTCACGATGACGCTCTTTTGATCAACCTGAACCTCAGTATTCAGCGAGGTATTGGGTGGCTTTTCGGACGCAAGCGAAGTAATAAAGCTCAGGACAGATACTATCCTGTCAAAAGCCTCCGTGACCTTATATTGAGCAGCAATCTGGGCGCACTGATGAAAACCATCTACCACACGTGATTGGACGGCGTCGTCGGTTGCAGACATGAAGACGAAGCACAAAGTTGCGATGATTGGCCTCCATGTGGCAGTAAACATATCCGCATCACAAGCATTTGTCTCGTGGATCGAAAGATTGCCAGCAGCTTCCGTTTTCATGAGAAGCTCTTTCCAGGCGTATTCAAAAGCATGCTTATTGTCGTGCTCGTCCGGCAGAATTATTTCTTCCTGCTTGATCGAATCGTATATCTCCTGTAGGTACTCCCGCGCGAAGTCTTTGCCGTGATTGACGCCACGGAGATTTCGAGAAAAGGCGTCGGAGGTCATGCGATTCTGCGGTTTTATACTCGGGTTGTACAGGTCCGTGTTCAACATTATAGTAGCGTATGTCAAGGTGTAGGCTGCATCTTTGTCGACGATATCTCCGGAGCCGTTGTCAGAACAGAACTTCTCCGTAAAAGCTTCGACAATACGTTCAATCAACTGAGATTCTCCAGGAAGGCGGAAGGTACTGAGAACCTCTCTCAAGGCTTCGTCAAGACGCTTGTGACGAAAGTCAAACAGCCCAATGAAGGCTTTGAGGAGACTCTCATTTGCTTTCTTAGAAAGGAAGTCACCAAGGACCTTTTTGGACACACGAGTTGTACCTTTCAGGAATCGTGCAACTTGTTCATGGTCGTCCGGACTGCCGATGATGCCATGCGTAACCAGGTACGCGATTCCGGCTTTTGGCTCCTCGTTGAACCTTGCGACTCCCTTTACTATGACCTTCTTGCGTGAGCGTTGTTCCCTCAATCTGATGAGCTCCGGGTTATTGTCGACATGCTGCAACGAAATTCGGTCGGCGACGAACTGGACATAGGTCAAGAGTGAATCAAGGCAGAGCGGAGGTACGTTTGTGGTGCTCCAAGTTGCCGAATCTGGAAAAGCATTCCGTGAAAGCAATGCAACCATATCTTCGCACAGATCTTCCCGGTCGACTTCACAATCGTAATTGACAAACAACTCGGCCATGTAACTTGGTATTCTGACCAGATTTCCAATACTTTCAACCATTGCTTCTCGAGCGTCAGGTTTCCTTATGCCACCTTCCAGCCCCAATGTTCGTCGGTCTTTCACAGGCACAGGCGTTGACCGGCCACTGCTAGGTTGAGATGATGCTGGTTTGACGAGCTTTGGTGCATGCGGAATGCCTTCATAGAGCGTCGGATCGATCCCTGGCTCGGCTGGGATGTCCGCCCGACTGTGCAAGCAGGCAATAAGATATGAAAGAAACATCTCCTGCTGAAGTTTGAGAACCTTTCGGCAGGTGGCCAATAGCGTGCCTGCCACTCGGAGCGAGCTGTTCAACAGGAACATGTTCTCGGATCTTACAAGTTGGAGGAGGTAACGACAAAGGTCATCGTTGGCGAGCTTCGCCAAAGTTGGCTGGTCAGCGACTGATGGTCCTGCTACTTCGAAGATCACATCGATGACCCTCAGCGCCATATATCGCATTGTGTCTGTATGCTTTCGATTGTGCGGATCGAGTAAATCAACAAGAGCTCTGAAGAGTTCTTTGATCGAAGGAAGCGAGTATGGCTTTACTTCGTCGTTTTCGCTGTCAACGTCCTGTATTTGACTCTCGGCCGCTGTGGAAATATTGTTGGCTTCCCCCAATGTGTCTCGTTCCAGGGAGTCCCTTCCCGTGGCAGGATCTTCAGCAGTCGTGGTCGCTGCAACATTCGAGGCCACGGCGTTGCCATCGACCGATGGCTGCATCTTCATTTCTTCCGAAACTTGTGTGGTAGTCAAGGTATTTGACCTGCTTCGGGTTGGGAGAGGTTCGATGTTCAAACCTTTTAATTTGCTGAAGATTACCTGACACATACTGATCATTGTGATCTCCGCAGCGCGTCTGAGAACTTCTGAGAGCCGCGCCTGGCAGCATATCTCTAAGCACGTCGACATCAAATCACAGACGCTCCCATCGCCAAGTAATCGACCTTCCGGGCGGCAAACCATGCATTCCATAAGCTTCAGAATCCGTAGCAAAACAATTTCCTCTGCAGCCGAGTCACTTGCTTCAAAACGGCAGTTTGTAATTGCAGCGGAAAGCAGCTGCATTGCAACCGATATCCTCGGGGAATTGATCGTGATGAGATTATAGGAGAAGAAGCGTGTTATGGAGGTGATGGCCAGAGATGTGATGGGAGCAGAGGCAGACGAGGAACGGATGACCTGCAGGAACGGATGTAGAAGTGATGGAGAGTCGAATGTCCTTATATCTTTGCAACTGGTAAGGTCACTCCTTAGTTGTCCAAAGGCAGACAAGAGGGGATTGTCCTGCATGCTCTTTCCCTTTTGGCCACGAAGACCCCATCTATTCGCCAGCGTAGGTGTGCCACCACCATTGGCAGTAACAGAGCCTGACCTTGCGGCGGAGGGCCCCATCGACTGATTTGCAACCCGACTAGGAAGAGGTCTTGCCGAATCCCCATTTTGCAGCCTTCTGCCTCCACCTCCTAGTATCGCAGATACTGACGACTGCGCCCATCGCGAGTGCTTGCGCATCGCCGAAGTTATAGCAATGCATTCTGCCGTGATCAGCGCGACTGGGTTTATGGTTATTGATATGGTATCCATGTTGGTAATGTTTGTCGGAAGGCCTGGGAAGTTCGAGAGCGAAGGAGAATATTGTTGTTGCACATCTTCGGCAAGAATATTTGCCTCTGTTCGGATCGTAGGATCAGAGTTGGTGAGGGAGTCATTGCTCATTTTCGAGAGGGTCACGTTGGACGTCGCCGTCGCCGTTGTCGATAGTTCCTTCTCCAGAATTGGTCGAACATGCACCTTCTAAGAGAAGTGAGCAAACTGTATTCCGGTTTCACGCCTCTGAATCCAGGGGCAATGTTTCTGCTCGTACCCAGCGACTTTCTGTCTGCCTTCGCCGCCTAGCACGTCACGTTCAGAGGGAACATCTATGCTGAATTCGCACCAAGAAATTATTTGGTTGCAATGCGGGCAAGGGACAACGATGCCAAAGCCACCTGGCTTGGCTTGTCTTGGCGAGGATACAGCTTGTTTATCTTTCGGGCCAGATAATTATAACGACAAAAGATACGGCTGCAAGACTATAGCATAATATGAACTGTGCATACTGTAGATAGTTCTCGGTCTGGAAAACTCTATGAAAACATGCAACCGGGGTATACCCTATCAGCAATGCTCTTGCTGGAATGGAAAGAAGGTGAACAAAGGTCCGATGAAACGCTCAGCCCTGTAGACAAAACTCCCGACAAATGCCAAACATAATAACCGTCCCATGAACAAACGTGGGGTCTCAGTTACGACCACCGATACCTATTGCCCTTTGATGCCGAATAACTCACAACGTCTCCGCAGCTTCTACCATCTCCAGTTCATCCTCGTCCAGCATGTCGGAAACCCGCTTCAAGTCCCCAATGACAACTTGGCCCTGCTCAACAAGTAGCAGCTTCTCCGCATTTGCAGGTAAACCCAAGTATGTTGGAGGCTCTCTTTCCGGCAGCTTGGCCACCCAGGCCATGAAGTCTGGCATTGTTGTGCCTGACGGAACCCTCAGGCCGTCGTCATTTTCTCGAGGTTGTACCAGCTGGTGATTCAACTCATACGCCGCAGGGTCCACCACTTCTTTCACAATCTCCTTCAACTGCTCAAAATCATCTTCATTGTCCACCTTCCCACCATACATTTCGGAGACCAATGTCCGGAGAAGATCCCATGGTAGTTTAATCGGAGCGACATTCGATCGACCTTGAGCTACTGATTCAATCCAAGTATCAATGATGAAAGCACAGCATTCGTACTATATGAATGTGTTAGCAGAAATGCGACTGGGGGAGGAGTGTCAGAACGTACGTCACTGTCATTGAATTCCCAGAAGCCTTTCCAGCCAAGAGTTGGGGTATAGCGCAGCCTCTCTTGAAGAACCGCGTGGAGGAAACTCAACAGGAAATAAAGCCGTGCCTTCTCAACAGGAGCTTTGCTGGCCCTCAATGCCAGCACGGAAAGCGAATCTTTCATGTTCGCTCGAATACCGGCTGGTTGCTCATACATCAGCACTCTTGATGCACGAAGTAGGTTGACGGGTATTTTGGGGGTTGACTCCATTGACAAAAAGAGCCTGAACTCGCTGTGAGGATTGAGAGAGTTCAAACGTTTTTCCAAGCTTTGTAACCACTGTGGTGCAAGGTGAACGTTTTTCACCAATACCCAAGTTCCATTTGCCGCGGCTGAACTGATGGCTTTGTCGGCGCTTGTAAGACTCTCATTTGACCCCATGGCGACATTGGCACATGTGACACGCAGCCTCTCGACCAACGCATCAACTTTGTAGCTGGCATCGAAGCCAGGGCTGCAGCTAAGAGCGATTGGGGTTGTCGCGGAGACCTGCTCCACGACGCCTTTGAGATCATCATTGCTCTCGAACACATCAGGCCCAAAGACGGCACTGACGAAATTTTCCGCGGCAGGTATAAATCTATCCATCCTGCATAGTTTGACTAATAGCAGAGAGAGAAGGGACTGGTCCACAGAGGTTGTGTCTGGAGGCCATAGAGGAGGTGCTGACGTTTCTGCGCGTTCCCTGGTGAGAAATGACTTCCATGAGCTGTCTTTGGGTTCCCTTGCGTAGCCTTTGAAGAATGAAATTTGAGAGATTCTTGCAAAGGCTTGGTCTTGTTTCGGCGCGTCACTTGACAGATCCGAGCCCCTGAGCTTTTCATCGAGGACAGAATCAATGACCGACTTATTCATATCGAAAGGAGCAGCTTGAGCCAACAGCATGGCCAGCGTGATCCGATCTTTCTGCAGCATGGACAGCGAAGTCCGTCTATAAGTTTCTGCGAAAATGTCTTTCAAAATGATGTCGCCTCTGGTCGCCAGATCTGTCTGTCCCGCAAGATGCTTATTCTGGTGCAACACAGAGTGAAATATGTCGAGGAAGAATTGCAACGAGAACTGGTAAGCATGATTCAGGTGATGTAGCAGCTCGAGAATCGCAAAGATGGTGCTGCAAGCGTGTGCGATACGAGAATAGTGACGTGTGATTTTCTCAACCTCGCTCATGACACCTTCAGTCTCATTCATCTTTCGTGAGATCACTGCGGCTTCCTTCTTGAGTGTCTCCAACGTCTCAATGACATTGTCATCATCCAAAATGTTTCCACGTGATTCGTTAAGGGCACGCAGAAGTTGCTTTTCGAGTTGACGCAGATTAGTGGTGAACTCTCCCTGCATCTTGATGAGATTGGTGCGTCTCTTATCGACATCTGGTCGTTCGGATTTGAGCACTTCATTCAGCGACTGGGTCTTAAGACTGCTTCGGGTGACTGTAAAATTGACGAAAGTGGTCCTGCTACACACATCTGGGGCGAAGACAGCAGAGGGATCACGAGTCGACAGGTAGAGTTTGAATGCAGGCGAGAAATCGATTTCCTGCTTTCCAAGTTGGATAAGCACTCTGCCTCCAGTCTTCTGATATTCCCTGTTCAAGACGTGGGTGAGAATCGGATCCAAGTGCTCTGCGTCCTGAATCAAAATTGGATTGCCAAATCTCAATGCGCTTTCCAGCTGTTTCACGAAGCTGTCGTCGAGGAAGCTTGTGACAGTGAGCTTCCGGTCTCGGTTTTCCCGCTTTAAGAACTCTGTGACACGGCCAGAGGGATCAATGATCAGTGGGTAGCGGTTGAAGCGTTTCAGAATGATGGCGTTCTCCGTACAAAGGTCGTCGACTGGCAAGGAATTGTGCTGCCACTCAAGTCTTTCGTCGGCAGTAGACAGATACTCCGTAACAGGGTTGTGCGGTTTGCAAGCAATCCCCGAGCGGGCTAGATGTTGCATCCAGTCCTCGATCATAGCCTTCCTCAGTTGTTGATCGTACAGACCTCCGTACGCAAGGAACGCCGCGGCAACGAGCACGTCGCCGATGAGAGTTGTGATTTGGCTTTCAAAAGATTTGCTGCTACTCTCCCACCTCATCCGCTCAGAAGCAAGACTGTCAAGTAGGCGCACACTCCTGTCGACCTTGAATTCCACGCGAGCCATCTCGGTCTTGATGCTTTGGGTCTCACTAATCAGGGTGGCGTATTCGCTCTTGTACGTCGCAATGCTATCTTCAAGCTTGGTAATCGTGTTCTCGATGGCCTTTGCCTCTGCCTTGGTTTGCAGCGCCTGTTCCTCAAGTTGGTCCACCTCTTCGCGTAAGGGCCCGACTCGATCCAGGATTTCAGAGTAGTTAACTTGAGCTTCAACCCATTGAACAAGAGGACCGCATGCCTTGCTGGCCCGGTTAACCCGTTCATAAGTGAAGTCCTCGTTTGACAAGAACTCGTTTCTCATCTTAATACGCAGTCCAGCAGTCATCTGTCTCTCATTGTCATAATTGACAATACTTGCAATGAAGTCTTCACGACGGACGATACCCTGAATAGTCTTCCAACTGTCCACTCTGTGTCCGAGGAGCGTACAAACAGATTCAAGCGCAAGCTTAACGCCGGCAGGAGGATTGCCCATCGAACGTACTTCTGTGAGATGCTGTCGTTTGATGTTGCTGACGCTTCTCTGGGCTTCCACAACAGCAGGTTCGGCTTTCGCCAAATCATTCAGAACAATTTTTCTGCGTTGCGCGACTTCTCTCTCTTGCTTTTCCAACGCGGTCTGAATCTCTAGGGAAGCCGCTTTCCTTGTTTCTGCTTCTCTTTGGTCGGCTACCATTCGCTGCAGTTTCTCATTCGCTTCTGCATCCTTCGCTTCCAATTGCGACTTCTTTTGAGCTAGGCTGGCGCGGAGATCTCGAACTTTGTCGACAGTATCTCGTAACTTCTCTAGACCGACATTGAGATGTCGCTGTTGTTCCTCAAGGTCTTCACGCTTTTCATGGAAGAGCCGTACATATTGCGCAACAAAATCAAGATAGTGCCGCGGTGTAAGATATGTAACTCTTCCCTGTTGCTTCTCAAGGCGGTGATTAGTACGATGCAATGAGAAATGGATGTAGACCATGGCATTGATGATAGTGTCTCGATGCGAAGCCGGGAGGACCAGGTCTCGATATGCTACTGGTATACTGTCAGGTGCTTTAAACTCTGCCTTGTCGAGATCAATCGACTGAGTGAGCTCAAACCCGACCTGATACAGGGCCTGGTCTGACCAGTCTCCCATCCAATTCAGCACGCAGCGATTGAACAAGGCCGGACTTGTTGCAGCTTTCGAGGACAAGCCCTCCTGGGGTGGGTTCATTGTGAACACGACGTGAAGATTCCTGACGATCTGCTGCGTAAACCACTTGTAGAGTTCTTCTTGAGAATCAAGCAGTAGACCCTGTCGTTGGGCTCCTTCCTTGCATGCTGTCATGAGTGACATGTACTCATCGCCTTCAAAAAGGCCTGGTACTTCTCCATTTGCGAGCAGCGTATTCATGCGCTCCAGAAATCCAGAATCCAGGACGTTTGACTCGTCCATTATGAAACAGATTTTTTGTCCGCGGCAGCCGCATGCTTTTAACACTCCTCGCAAATCCTCGTCGAAGTCCGCCGCAGAATACTTCCCATGGACTTTGATCTGGAAGACGCTGAGTCCATTCATCCATGCTACGAATCGCGAAAGAGTCGTCTTCCCGCTACCACTGGTCCCGATAAGAATCAAATGGCCCTGTGGCTGTCGGAAGACGCGGTCGATGCGAAGAGCGTTTTCAAGGACGTCGTTGAATAGGACAAGCGGAACATCCACCTCTTCGTCGCAGAATGTCTTCAGTCGCGCTTTGACAAATTCGCGCAGCTGTTCTTGGCCCACAGCCACGTAGTTCTTGGATAGCCAATTCGAAAATAGGATAGGACCTTTCAATGCTTGGTCGAGGTCAACGGTTGGGAAATACTCGGAAGCCACTCTCCTGATTAAGTCTGTTGTCCATATCCGCTCCGCTTCTTCAACAAGGCGATCCTGGAACAAGCGAAGCGCCTCATGAGCCCATATCCGGACAAGTCCCTCAATGGATAAATGCTCTAAAGGTCGAATGGCTTCATACACACCTCTCACCCACCGAGTCAATTCGCGCGGTGAGTAGACATAGTGAGGCTGGATCTTTGGGGTAAATTTGGCTTGTGACTCGAGGTAGAGGTGGACCATTGCTCGTGTTAGCGCGTCCGCATACCCACGTAGCGAAGGAATGACCTTGAGGACGGCAGCATTGAAAGTACCATAAATCTGAGTCAATGACAACTCTGCCGGATAATCGACCATGATGAGCGGCGCGTGTCGAAGGAAGCGTGCACCTAACGGATGCCGCCCAACGTCGGTGGGTGGATTGCAAGCGCCAACAAACTGTATTCTCTCGAGCGACACCCAGGCCTTGTCCGTTGTCCTCCAGAACCCATTCTGCTCAACGAGCTGTCGCAGGAAGGTAATTGCTCGCTGGGTCCCGTACCGATCTGGTGCAGGAAGATTGATCTCGTCGCAGAAGATGACAAGCCATCGACCAATCTGAGTTGGAGACAGAATAACTCCATTGAGCGTCTTTCTGTACTCGCAATACTGTTCGAATGTCTTGATAAGCAAGTCTGGTGTCGTAGCACTCGAAAAATTAAGACCAGCAACCTCCATGTTTGGAAGCTTCCGCAGAGCACTAAACAGTGTCATCGTCTTGCCAGAACCAGGTGGTCCACAGAGCAACAACGGCTTGTGTTCGGCAAGCCAAGAATAGAGGACTTCCTCGTGGCGAAGGGTATCCACGGTGGGAATGATGACATCTGTTTGTGTTACCGAATGCGTATTGAGTTCAATCGACGGAACTTGAGATTGCCACGACACCCAATTAGCCTGTGGCAGAGCAACATCATAGTCGATTAACGAATCTGCTTCTCCAAGAGTGGGAAGATCAAGATTTGTCAATGCACCTACGAAGTCGCCGAATCTCTTCCGTTCTGCCGTAGGGCAGTCCCCGGTGAATGCCCAAACAACAGCCAACAACAGCTTCTTAGAGATGAAAGCTTCCATCTGGTCGGAATCTAAAGCAAAATCGCTATGTTGGAGATTGTATTCGAGAATAGATCGACAGGCCTTCCCAAGCAAGCCAAAGAGACTGCCAATAGCGCGGATGATCGTGAATTCCATGATGTGTGTATATGATTCCGCTGCTTCTAATGACTTTAGAACGAAATCGTTGCGACGCAGTAGGTGGCCGAGGGTTTCGACCAGAGCCTTTTGTGTTTCAGTAGTCCTCGTGGAAGCTTGTCCAGGCCGCCCAGAATCGTCATCCAGGTCTTCAAAGTTTTTCGATTTTAAAGTTTCCAAGGCGTTCTCTATTATGAGATCCGGGGTAACAGTGTCATCGTTAAACCATACCATACCACAGCGACTCACAGTTGCAAGGGTTGCGTATTTGAGATTTTCCACTTCGAACATGATGCGGACATTGGGTGGTAGATTCAATCGTTCGCCGTTAGGGAGAGTCAGTAACTTGTTGTCGTCAAGTACGCTGTTGAGGTTTTCAACCCATTCGGGATCGACATCTCCATCGAAGACTATCCAGTGGCGCTTGGCTTCCTCTCCACGAAGGTTATCAACGATCTTTCTCAAAATGCCAGTAAACAGACCATCTGTCCACTCCCGAGTGGTGCTGTCAAGATTACCATACAAAGCTTCCTTTGACATCACTTTTGAGTCTATGACGTGAAAGACACCTTCAATCCCGTCAACTTTGTGCATCGCTTGTAGTAGTACCTTCCAGATCGCTGATTTAGCGGAGCCAGACTTGCCGACCATCATCACACCATGGTGAATCTGCTGGATCTGGTAGAGCTGGATAGCCTTAGTCAACCAATTCTCGGTTGCCGTCAAGCTTCTCTCCCTGGCAACGTCTTGGATGGCGCCCAGCAGTTTCTCGAGTCCCGCCGGAACGTATTCAACGCCGGAGAAATCTGATTCTTGTATCTCCATCAGAGTCTTAACATCCTGTCTGATCAACTTCGGAGCTATTGTTTCTCTGATGCTTTGGACGATTATTTGGGGCTCAATCACTTCGTCCGGCCCAATTTCTTCGGCTACCTGCGCCAGCCTGGCTCTTTTCAATCCTCCCGAACTGACCAGCACGCTTTTCAAGGCTCGAAGTCCAAAATCATAGTGTGCCTGCTTTGTAAGACGCTCGGAACAGTGGTCGAAGAATGGTACAGTCTGCCTTGCAAGTTCCTTTGCTTGCTTGAAGCCCTGGGAAAATAGCATAACTTCTGCAATCAGTTCCTTGTCTGGTTTTGACATTGCTACACTGCGGAAGAGCTTTTTCAGATTGTCAGGCAGATTTGATCGGCCAGCATAGCCAGGATTCATGGTGATGAAGATTCCCGAATTCATGTTTACTTGGAGTCGCCGCCCAAGAAGCTCGATCTGAGCCTTGTGCTCATCATTGCTGTTCCGGAGTCCGATTTGGATGTTTTGTATTTGCTGCGAGACAGCGGATAGAATGCGTTCCTCCAAGCGATTAAACTCGTCAAAGCATCCCCAAGCTCCGACTTGGCACAAACCAAGAAAGATTCTTCCCATAGCCTGGAAGTCGAAGGTGTCGTCACAGCAAAACACGAGCGTAAATCGTCCCAGTTGCAAACCCAAAGCCTTCACCGATTCGGTCTTTCCTGTACCTGCCGGTCCATAGGGCGACCCGCCAAGTCGTTGACATAGGGCTTGCGTCAGAGTCAAAAAACAGCGGTCTGTCAGAGGTGTCCGGACAAGACGGTCGGGGACACCAAGGTATTCGTAGCCGTAATCCAGACGAGCATTTGCCATCTCGATATGAAGTCGATGAGGGTAGTCGACCCCGCTATTATACACGTACCGCATCTGCAGAAGCCACAAGTAGTGGCCGGGCGTCGCTGCTTGTGAGTGAACCAATCTCGCAAGCACATCTCGCTGGTGCACGAATTCAGTGATCAGGTGTTCACATTTCTTGCGAGTAATCGTGTCCAGGTCTTCCAGTACGATAGCGGCGAGCACTTTCAGCATCTGGACTTCTGACTCGAAAAGTTCAGATAAGCCTTTGCCTTGCTCCTCTAGAGCATTTTGAACCGATCTCGTCCAGACAATTTGAGCTCCCAAAACCACAATTTGTGCAGGGTATTTGGCAAGATACGCATGCATGCCAGTAAGATCTCCTTCTGCGTTGGCAAAGTACGACTGGAAGTCTTCAACTGCCTCGGCAAGTAGTTCAGCCAGCGTTGCTTTCATGCTTGACTCTAAAGCTGCGAGCCAGTCATTGACCTTTGGTGTCTTGATGAGTGAGATGTCTTTCCGCAGATTGACTTGCTCTCCTTCCCTGGAGGTGATTCCCACGATAGTGGCATCTTCATTCACGATAAGTCCCGAGAGCCCTGCGAACATTTTCTTGAAATGCTTAGCAACACGAGTCGTGTCATTGCTATTACCAATGATTTCTAGCAGGTCTTCGTCGCCGACGAAGTAGAACCGAGGGAATGAGATTCTTTCTCGCTCAAGATATTCGCCAAGAGCCTTTTGAATTTTACTGAGGAGTTCCGCGAGTCGCTCTAATGATTTTTGTACGCCTGAGAGGGCTAGCACGTCTAGAACCAGAGGTGACTTGGCAACCTTCTTCATCATGGCAAAGAACTCAGTGTTGATGTTCTGGAAGCGATTAGACTCTGTCGGTAACAGATGCTTGATGTCATTGTTGCCGGAGAAGACGCCTTCGAGATACACCCATTGACGTTGGACATCGATCCAAACATCGAAGAGCACGTGGACTCTGTTCAGTTTGTCTTCCCATGATGAACTTTCTTCCTCGAATTCTTTGTAGTACGGTGAATGGCGCATCTGCTGGAGTGAATTCAGGTTCTCGCTGCACTTGTTGAAGAGGTCATCCCAGCCACGGATTAAGCGGCATTTGTTCTGATAGTTGACCAATTCAAGGGAGTAGTTCTGCCAGGTGTCGCGGACCTGCTTGAGGAACTCCTCGAGTGCTAGCTCACCACGAGCCTGAGTAATAATGTCCCGAATAATGCTCTCGCTCGTTACCGGCTGCAAGTCCCATACGTCTCCTAGGGTCAGGGTGACTTCAGAATAGCGCTTTCCAGGCTTCACGGCTTTGAAGATCTTGATCCAATGACGTTCTCGTACCGCCTCAGATTTAAGGTCCGCCAGAAGTGGGTTGGCTTTGAGTAATTGGCGGAGAACAGCCTGTACATGCTCGAAAGCAGCATATTGACGCATTCTGCTGGGCATTTCCTTTGTCAGCTTAATCAAGCCTTCGATCGACTGTCGCAATTTCCTCGGTTGCACTCCCGTCCAAGGAGACTCCTTCAGATCGTTGATACTCTGCCAAACGGTCGATAGTGCGGACCACACTGCGGTAAAGTCATGAACTTCCTCCAGAACCGCTGACAATGCCTCGTTTGCACTCGGTGGAAGGCCCAGAGCTTCTTTGGCTTTCGCGACCATTTCGGATTCGGTTTGCAATTTCTCAACGCGTGCTCGGTAAGAGTCGAGCAAAGTCGAGGCTTGCTCCGGAGGGATTGACCCTGAGACAGGCTTTTCGCTGTTCCAATCTGCGATGGTGTCTGTGATCCTTGTACTTATCACTTTATCTTCGGCAATAATCTTCGCACGTAAAGCATCTGTCTGCTCCTCAACTATCCGTCCTTTGCGGTCCAGGATCTCGGTAAACGCATCCCACTCGTCATTGATCTGGGTTACCGGAAGCCAATCGCTGGGAAAGTTGTATCTTTGTCTAGAGAGAGACGTTTGGCCTTGGCGGAAGATCTCGACTTCTGGTTCCCATGATGTTGCCTTCCGCCTACATTGTTGGACAATCGTGATGAAAGCGACGGCTTGAGCCGTCGAGGATGCCTCCAGGGCTTGGCTTTCTAGTTGCGCGCGAGATTGGCTTATGTCAGTGAAAACGTCCCTCATTCGGGTCCCGAGGCCACTACCAAACTTGGAGGTAACCTCTTGTTGCCACTGGTCGTACTTCTGGGTAATCTTGGCCTGTACCTGTTCGTAGTCAAATGTCACGTTGCCTATAGTCTTTCTCACTTCGGAAGTATCGAATGTTGAGCGAGCTTGCCGAATCTCCTGCAAAAGTTGATGCCATTGGCCAAGATCGTCACCCAGAGCATCGTACAACTGTTCGGCCTGGAGATCCCATAAGGACTGGTATTTGAGCCACTCTTCGACGTAGACCGCCATTGATTCAATTTTCTCTTGCACCGCGACATATGCCTCGCTTACATGTTCAACACATCGAGCCGGTAACGATATGAAGCGGGCTTCTGCCTCATCGGCAATCTCTGCTGCAGTCGACATGTGATATCGCGACGACTTAATCGTTTTAAGATTACAAAGGACACCAAGCCAATTCTCCAAGTTGGCAAGCCAACTTGCTTTTGCAAAGCTTAGGGGCGGATCGAGACGAATCAATTGATCGCGCATCGTGATCTCGATCAGAAGAGGCGGGAAGGTTGGAACGTCAGCTTGGACACCTCCTTGCTCGGTGTCAGGCAGCTTTACGTTTCCGCGAAGTTGGTCAGGCTCTGGCGAGCGGAAGAAATCTAGCCAATGCTGGAGTGCGCCTTTCATTCGGTGCTCGAGGATGTTTTCAATCTCAATGTTGATTCCAGTCACCCAACTGCTCAAATTGGCAAAATTTTCGAGATTCAACTTGTCGACAGAAACCTGGATGAGATCCAGATGTGCTTGAAATTCTTCTGTACCATACGAGCAAGACTTGAGGTCGGCGATCGCTTTCCGTACATTTTCGTTGATCGACGACAGTGTTGCGGTTTTGTTTTGCAAGGTAGCAACGGCGGTTGCAAGGTCCCGAACATATTGGACGTGTGCACTCTCGGCTCGCCCGCCCTGACTGCTCTTGTCGATCGTGCCGTTCGCAAGTTGTGCACTTTGCTTTACGTGTAATTCGTATGAGTGTACAAAAGACTCCCATCGTAGTGGCATACCCTTTGCCACCAAAATCTGCACATCTCGGTGGTATCCTGTCAATAATGAGGCAACATCTGGCATCGCAAAAATTGTCTTCGATATTTGCAAGTAGCCAGACACACTCTCTATCAGGCTCATAGCGTAGGGGTAGACCCGTTTGGCTTCCTTGGACACATTGGCAATCGAGTGAGGGATTTGATAGTTGAGCCAGGTGAGATTCCTCACCTCTTTGAATAGAGAAATGACGTGGGCGTCGAAATTGACCACAAGCTCCAGGGTGTTACCCGCGGCTCGGTTGCGATGCACGTCAAAGAGACGACCCGAGATTGAGAGATTCCGCCTTTGGACGTCGTGCAACCATGCTTCGTAAATGTGTCTTGTCGTGAGTTTCTGGCGGAACAAATCACTCTCGACGCGCAACTTCTCGCCATCGGTGTGTAGTGTCCAGTCTTGGCCAAGGACCGCTTCAACTTTCTTCATGTAGCTGTCAAGCTGTCGCTCTATCTGCCGCACCCAGATAATCGAACCCGCGACTGGCGGCAGGTCGTGCAGCTGTGCCATCATTTGAGCTTCCGAGGTGCCATACTGCTGTTTGAAGCGTTCGTGCAAGGAAGCAATGTCTCTTTTGACGTTATCCAACAATTGAGCTTGATATTCGCCGATAGCACCTCGCACTTTGGGTCGAACTAGCAGCGCGTTGAACTTTGAGAACACTCTGAACATTTCATTGGCGGTTTTGGCAGTCGCAAGGCGATCCCTAAGACGAGCTATGATGGAATTCTCCACACGGGAGGTCCGCTCACTGTAGGCCGTCTCGGCCTGAACCCAGAGTTGAGTGCCTTCAGGTGAGACGTCCAGAACGTCCACATCCTTGACGGCAGCGTAGGCACCAGCAACCTCTTCGACTGCGTCAACATCGCCAATCTCTTCGAGGATGACAGGACCGTTCTTGGCCGTGCCTTCTAGGCCAGGGAAGGACGCAGACTGGGGGCCGAGCACATTGACAATGGTCCGTTGTAACTGTTCGTGATTGTTTCTAAAGGTGTTGACATAGTTCAGGCGGTCTTGTGTCTGAGCGTGTTTCGGATTGATTTTGATTGGAATGAATTTCTCATTGCGTCTCCGCGTAATGTCTCGTGCCACATCAGTGAACTCTTTGACGTTTTCCTTCCACGCATTCCATATTGCATCCGCCGTGTGCATGAGGTTGCTGAAGTCTCGGTAATCCAGGTGCATTATGGACCTGCCGTGGAGGAGCCGGTGCAGCTGAACGTTCAAGTCTCCAGATATACCCTCCACGAGGGCCAAGGCGCGGCGGATCGGATATGGGGTGATCCGCAGCTTGCGGTTCAAATGAGCGAAGATCAGATTGAGTGCCTCCGGGACTCTATCTAGCGAAGTTGCCGACAACAGCTCGTCGAGTGGGAAGTCACGCAGAAGCTGGTTGTATTTCTGGACGAGTTCGACCGCATCCTTCAGACCGGTATCCTCTTGGAAGCTAAGGGTCACACCTATTCGCTTCGCATTTTTGAGCACTTCCAGAGTCAACTGCACTCCATCACTCCGTAACTGGCCCTCAATCCCTTCCAAAGCGGATTCCATTGACAACCAAAAGTTGATTTCCTGTGCAGCAGACTCACACTCGGCATCTCTTGACATCTTTGTAATTGACTGTATAGACCTAATCCATCCATTGACGTTGTTTTGAATGCTGTTGATTACATTGCTGTTCTCGAGTGCAGCCGCAGGCACGAAGCGCAGTGACGGCCGGGCGTTCTGGGCCTCCGCCTCATCAAGCGCAGCTTGGACAACCTCGTGATAAGATAGATTGAGCGCTGGGATCTCAATATTCTGTTGCAGATGAAGAAGGCTCATCTCAAGCTCTGCGATCTTCTTCTTTGCGCCAGGGACACCGCTTTTGGCGTCCGGCACACCGCGGGTCTTGTTGCTTCGTTGGCTCTGGTCCCTACTTCTGGTATAGGCATCAAAATATGGAGATAGAGCCAAGTGGACGAAGGAATGCAGCACTTCGAAAGGAGATACTGGGCTGCCATGGCTTTGACTTGACTCATTCAAAGAAATAAGGCCAGGAAGGTTGATGACTTGTATCTGAGATGCTATGGACGATCTATTGTCGATTGGGACAGGTCTTTTGAGAAATGCGACGGATGCGACAGTCGCTGGGGAAAAGGAGATGGCCGATGAGAGGGTGTATGCGTATTCGGGGTCTAGAGCAATCATTGGTCAGTATCTCATCTGTGATTGTGAAGATAAATTTACCAGAGCTGTCACGATGACCGTTTGTAACTCCCTCTTCGATCTGATCTTTCTGCGCGTACAGAGCAACCTGTGATTCGGAAGCGAAGCGGGCGCATCGATTCAGCGTTTCAGAGTGCTTCGCCTTCGAAAGCAGGCTTCCGACCGCTTCTAGTTCTCTCCTTGCTACTCCTAGGGTAGTCTGAATGAGTGCTGCGATGTGCTCAAGCACTAGAATGGGATCGGCCGCGGAGGGTGGAAGGGAGGCAGCGACGCCGTTCGGCGTGCTAGGAGATGAGACCTCCATTTGAATGGGGAGGTTAGAGCATTGGGTTTTGTCTAAAGAAAGCCGGATCGCATGACCAGGTGGTCATCGCTCTTGATACTGGGGCCTCTTCAGGAGATGGATTGCAGAAGGTCAGTTGGGAATTGTTGATCTGCCCATTGACTTGGCACTCACTCCAAGGAATTTACGCGTGGTCGCGACTCAACAAGGCTCATGCGGAGAGTTATTTCCAGGGTCAGAGCTGCCAAGCAACGTTAGATACATTTTCCGCAAGCCCTTGTCAAAGCCTCAAAGTCTTCATCTAGCAGCACTAACTTTCCATCACGTTGGAGGCGCATTGAGGAGCAGAGCAAGATAGACTGCACAAGACCGGAGGCATGGCCTGCGAGCGGGTCCTATTTGACGCGATGACAAGTTGAATGGATCCATCTAGCCTACGCGAGGCAGCTTAGAGAGAACGACAACTTTTCTTACCTCCTCAGACCAAGTCGCCAGAGAGTAGAAGGCCTACTGGTTCGCGGCCTTTATGTGGACTAGAAGCTATCATAGCATGAGCCACTCATTGCTATCATACTCTACTCTCAGTTGCGAGTTTCCGAAGCGGAAAGAGACTTCCGTTATCCAAGATTGATCCAAGATTGGCCAATTTGCACCCGTCTATGTCAGAAGCAGGTAAAACTGCAGCCAAACTTAAGAACAATGCTGGCTGGGCACCATTCTTGGGAGAGCTTGGGCTTCTCACACTTTTGTTTCAGGCTTGCAATCATATTACACATTGCATGAGATTTCGCGGACGCTGTCAATATGTCGAGTCGGAGACACGTTCAGATGTCCCCGTGCAGAGAGTGCCAGGGGCGATCCATAGCTAGCCCCACTCTCTGCCTTTGATGATGGATTGAGATTATCCTAAGCCAGCGAGTAGCCCGGTCCACTTCAGCAACTGCTGATACGCGGGCTCAGTCTTAGGCGGGCTGCTAATTATTCAGTGCACAACCTTAATCTCGTTGTGGCATTGGGTTAACATGTCGAATCATTCCAATAAAAGTCCAAAAAGATGGAATCAGTTTCTCAGCTCTTGTTCCATTATCCGCGATGACTTCCGTAGTGGTATTCGTCCATCAGAAGATGTGCCGATTGCCCAAAGGAGATTTAACAAGCCTGTTGTCATAGGGAACCAAGCAAGCCTTGGACGTCGATGGCGTTAAGTCATCAACTGTATGAGCAAGTCCCTAAGTGCGAGTCCTGTGCATCCCCGACACTGTTCGCTAAACCGGCCAGAACCCTACGCCGGCATACCGGAGCTTTGCCAGGGAATTGTGCTAGACCCATCGGTTAAAACTTCTCTAGGCGAGCATGGCGTACCTGGTTCAAGCCTTTGTCACGTTCTGTGAAGCGACGAATGAGTCCTGAGTGGACAAGGAAAGATGGTGACGACCTCTTGCATCGGACCCTTACCGATCGCAACGTTGCTTTTGTGCCCACTGCAAGTCAATATGTGACTTCTGCAAAAGCGGTGGTTTCGGTAACGCCATCATAGACTCCAGATAGAAGCATCCGGCGTCATCTTAAAGCCAGGCAAAATCCACAGGGCAAGATCTGGGATCAACAAAAGTCGCATCCGAAGTCTAGACGACCATGCGGACGAAGAACCGGGACTCAATAAATCAGTAGTTTCGAAGGCCACGACCAAGATCCCACAATTTCTTGGCGGACTTTTCAGGGCCTCCCGTCTACGCTACCTTTAGCGTTTCAGATCTTGGGCTGTAAATCTTGGTTCCGTCAGATCATCTCTTAGTAGGCTCCACGCGGCGATCATTACCGTGCCTTGAATCATGACTGAATGTAGCCTTTTCCGGAATCATTGCCGCAATGGCACAGGAACGGAAGCCAGGTCTCCACTCACTTTGGGACATCCCCGCAGCATCTGGAGCTCTGTACGTGCACCATCTACACTAGATCTACTTAGTGTAACTATGAAAGTTGTCAATGGGTGCAAATCATATATCGGATTTGCGTGGAAGAGGGGACGGACTTAGGTTACAAAGTTTGATACTTTAGAATGTGTCCATGTTTGAGTCGACTTGCACACTTCTCAACGCAGCACGAGACTGCATTGCGCCCTTTCCGCCCAAATTGAACTGAAATGCTACTGAATTGAGACTTCGGCATCCCCCTAAGACCGAGACGATTGGATGTTGTGGGTGGCGAAGAGGTTCGCAAAATAAGCTGTCGGATTTAAATCCAACCGTCAGGAATGCGTGTACTCAGGCACAACGACCCATAACTTAAGACATACATTAACAGATTAGGGGATTGTTTAGGCTACATATTGGCCCTTCGTTATCATTGTAAGGCAAGTACGTACCGAGAGTGTGGCTATTGGAGGGTTTTGAGGCCGGCTCAACTCGAAGTTACATCCCGGTTGATAATTAGTGCAGATCGGCGATGTAGTTGCTTCTCGTACTCGGTAGGTACCGTATGCGCCTGTCAATCTCTTCCTGCCCATTCGTATCTTTGTATGTACAGTTTTGAATCCTCTTCGCCGTATGCAGCCGTGTAAAGAAAAATAGCCCATAAGCTGCAGCCACGACTTCGCACGCTGAATCACAGCGGTAACTTGCCAACCCGTCTGAGCGTGCAGCTAGGAACCAGATAAATTATTATTAGAGTTCTCTCCAAGCCGAAGGAAGCTTGGTCCAGGACGTCCACAAAGCTAAGCGAGAAGCCAATACCGGGGTTGACCGGGAAGCTGGGACGCTTAGGGTATGGCAGAATCGCGATAACCGGGAGATGGCCTGATCCACGAAACCAAATTGCTTTTCTCAAGTTTCACGATGAGCAAAAGCGACGTCGGTGGTTAGTGGGCTCTTGGCACGGATAAAGGGAGACAGTTCAGGCGCCTCAACCTCAAAGGCAATAAAGCGCTGTGTTTGCTCGTCGCAGAGCTTAGAGATCTCCGCTCGCCAATGCCCTTAATGTCGTAGTTGCCACGCGGCAAACCCCAAAACTCATCTAGTGATGCTCATCTCCACACGCGTGATAGTTTCGTCTTCGTGAATTTTCCAGTGCCAGGATAGTCGAGCCGACCGAGCGGGCATGCTATCCGGGCTGAAGCCCGCTTTTCCTGTCACGCAAAAGCGTTTAAGCGAAAGTCTGGGCCAAAAAGTGAGCTGCTTCGCCAAAGCGGACCTCGGCCAGTGGGTGGGTCAGCCCAACCTGCCGGTAAGGGAATTGGGAACGTTAGTGGCCCCCAAGTGACACAAAGCTTAGGCCATCAGGACCTGGTCCCAGGGACGCTTCAGAGTGGTGGATCCGCTGGACTGGCGCAGTCCCCCCCCGTTAGAAGTGGTAGTACGGTACTATTATGGGGGGACCCTTGACTTTGACCTAAGCCTCAATTGGTCATTGCGGTGTTAAAGGTGACGCTAACTTCCCCGGGTCGCTGGTCGCCGGTGCTGGTGAAAAAGGTGTGGGTACCCAAGCTGCCTGGCCAAGCTGGCGAGCTAAAGTCCATCAACGCGAGCGCCATTCTCTCAGCTAGGATCTACGGCACGCTGGGCCTGCCCAGGTCATTCCGGGCTGCGCTGTCTATCCTCTTCTCTTTGGTTTGACCGCTAAACCATCACTGTTGTTCTGCATCTTTACCTGCTCGCCCTTTTCCTGTACGGTGACGACCCAGGTTATTTTTCCAATACCACCGACTTGGTCCTCCTTCCTGGGAAATTGTCGGCCATTCGGAGGTGCGGTCAGATCCTCGGGATTTCCTCTGTGCGACTCGCTAACACTTATCTTGTCTGGGTAGCCCTCCTGCACACCAATCTCTCGCAACTACACCCCCAACACCTGTTCTCCTGTCGCTTCCAATCGATTCTTCTCGCATACCTGCACATTTCCACGTGTCCACCCAAAAACGTAGTCGTCTTTACTGAGCCAGAATCCTGGGACGAGACAGGTCACATTTACAACGCTCAAACCTACACTTGCCTGTGACGCATTCCACCACAAAGACTGTAATTCGGCTTCCATCAAGAAAACTCAGTCTCTGACCCCCCCCTGCCGCCCGGAGCATGGTTAGTCGCCTCCTGCCAGTGTCGTTTCAATCCAGACCTTGGATATCAACTGCTACCGCCCGAGGTGGTACGGTTTGATCATGGATCAATAACCATACTATTCGATTTGCTGCTCAGCAGGATGGATGAATCCGATGCGTCCGCTCATGAAGATGAAAATGGAAGAAGAACGGATGGCCTTTTGGCGAGAATTCGGCTCTGGACAAGATCATCTCCACAACCGCAAGATTCAGTCAATGTGGATGGGGCGCCTGTCACAAGTAGAATAGCAGATTTGTCGTCGATTGTTGCAAGGTATGTCTGCCCCTTCCACTGTACAATGCCTTGGTGCTCATCAGCCGCTAGAACTCGCCCTCCGCCAACATCTATACCTTCCAATAGCCGAAACGCAACACGGCAATCCAATCACGTCAACCAAAGCAATGGGCAGCCTGCAAGGACAAGAGCTCAAATCAGTGACCGTCTCGAACGATCTCGACACCTCTCTGCCAAATATGGCATCGAACTCATAGAATCGGAGTGGGCTAGGCCTGTGAGGGAACAAGTGCTGAGGGTTGAGCGACCTATTCGTATGAGAATTCGCTACTGGTGCCATCTTTGCAACACGCTATACACAAACACCAGGGTATGCTCGCAGTGCGCCCACCAGCGTTGTAACAGATGCGAACGTGAGCCGCCAAGGAGAACAACTCCCAGGTTCCGGTTGGCAGATGCAGCCCGTACCAACTACGTTCTCTCCGCTGAGAACGCCTATGGCAGCTCGATTGGTGAGCATGTCTCGAACACTACTCCATCCATGTCACAGTCCTCCTCCTCGATTCCCTTCGTGCCACAAACCTACGCCAGTGGCCGCCGGGAACTTGATCATAGGACGGAGGGAGTTCAGAATTTACAGCAAGAAGCCGTCACCTCCCCTGACCGGCTAGAACCCCATTCCCGTCGAATTAACAAACGACTTCGAGTACGGGTTCATTACACCTGCCACGAATGTCAAAACTCACTCCAGCCTAAGGAATCGAACTGTTCAACATGTGGCCACAAACGATGCAAAGACTGTCCACGAAACCCGCCACGGAGGGAGCATGAACATACTGGCCCAAGCAGTAAGGCGTTGGAGCGTGTGACAATGCCCTTGCGCTCTGAGCCAGGTGGTGATGACGAGAAGGAGAAGGAGAACGAAAGCACAAAGCCGGAAACTCTAAGAAGCAGAATGCAGAGCACAAGCGCGGCAAATACGGTCAAGTCGCCATCACCTCCGTCAACTACGGTAGAAGGCATCAGTACTCAGGACACGGCTGTGGAACCACCTGAACCTCCACCACCTGTCTGAGGTACCCCATTAACTGCATTTTCGTTTTTCTTACATATCGTCACGATCATGACGCAGAAAGACCTCGATTATTCCCCAATATCAATGCTTTTAGCGACGGCGTTGTCCGGTGTCGACTTCTGCTTCTGCATCTTCATAGCGTTGCTGCGGTCATGTTATAATGGGTCTTCTATATGCCCTGGAGCTATCGAGGCATGGACAGACCTTTGCCTCGCGTGATCACGATGGACCTGACAATGACTATGGCTTTGGCTCAAGATCTTTGGCCTACATGCCATGAACGATATAAATGACAAATATACACATCTCCTTTGCTTCCACGTTTACTTAGGCCTTGTACATATTCGTTTCTTAGCGAAGCTTGCCTCTGCCACCAAAGGCCATGGCAGGCGGGCGCCCGCACCACCCTTGGTCGACTTGATTCAAGTCGACAATGCTCGTCAGCCAGACAGGGCAGGAGTAAATCCTCCGCTACTGAGAATGGCGTGAAACGGTTGTCTGCCGACCCTGGCCGATTCCTCGACATCTTTTCATTGCAGTGCCCCCCCCCACTCGTGCTTGGCGAAAGCGTCACCGACCCGCGCCGTTGGAAATGCTCTACGCTAAGCTTTTGATGGAAAGGCTCAGCTGTAAAGGCCTTAATCCCTGCCACGTGCAGTTTTGCTCTCCTCCCGTTGTCTTTGGATTCGTCACCGCTCCTCACGCTCAATCAAACTGCGTCAGGATCACAAGCTCCGCCACGTTAGCGGCCGGCTTAGTGACCCTTTGGACACAAGTTATGAAATTTTGCCGCCAGACCTTCTCGCTTCGAGTTGCCCACCACGACACAAGGGCCTACTGCAGCGGACCTTTTCACACAATCGCAATCAAAGCCGAGTTAACGCCGTGGACGAAGATATCCAGCTCCAGGAATAGGTAAGACACCATGCTCGAAGCCCACACACATGGAGATCCGTAAGTATGAGCAAAGTCAACATATCAGCTCGCCCTGAGACCATGGGATCGCGAGCCCGTTGTTGACTACTTTATTGCCTTGCATTCTATCCCACACCTCAACGACATTCACCAATATTCAGATAAGAGCACCGCCGATAGAGCGCGGGTCAGTGAGAGGGGAGCTTGCGCACTGCAGGGACACTAACGGAAGAGTAGGTCCATTGGGAATTCCTCCGATCCTGCATTCAGGCACTTGGTCCTGTGGATGACATGATACAAGGATATCCGGCAGTGGCTGGATGAGTAAGAGTTTATGCACTTAGCGTATGAAGAAGCGAGCTCTTCGCCGCGGGCTCGGCTCGGGAAGCGACAATGGTACCGTTTTCCTACAAGCCACTTACGCGATGCGAAATCACTGTGGCTTGGAACAAGGATGAGATTCAGATGATAATTAGCCCTCGTGTATGCGAGATGGGTGATCGAGGCGCTCAAAAGAGGGGCCGCCTCCCAAGAGATGGGGGGGGGAAGGTTCCAAATCAGGGAACTCCCGCATCATCACTGCCTCGGTCTTCGGCCTGAAATCTCAATGTGAACAAGTCAGGATGATGAACCCTTGAGGTTCCACTGCTGTGCTAAATAAGCGTAATCCTCCCCTTACCATCTAATGAATGCAGCCAGATTCCACAACCAAAAAGCTGCACTGGCGACGATCGACCGTTGTACTGGTGATCCGATTCATTCATCGTCAGTGCAGTTTTCGAACGACAAGCCACACGCGCCATACCTGAGAACGCCTTCCCCGTTCCCCCCTGGTAGGGCGTGCCCACCCGCCAATCGTCGTTCGCTTTTTGATTTTCATCATCAAGTGAGGGTTCGCCTCTGCTCATTGGCCCAGGTATGTTACTGTAGGAATAAAGCATAAAAAGGCGAAACATTTCCGTAGCGTCTCGGGCAACTTTTCTCCGGAGATGAAATAGGGTGCAGGGCGCCAGTGGCACTGCCTTGCATGGTCCCGTTGTGAATCTGGGATTGGCTTTGCCCACAAAATTCGCTTAAGCCTTGTTACTATTGGCAACCAAGGTGTGGTCACTGTGTCGTTTTTGATTGGACGGCTCGGGCATGATCATTTGATGATTTGAAGCCTTGTGAAATACTCAAGCTTCCCTCCATTTCATGTAACCCGGATCGTGCTTTCAGTGGCTTGGGGCACTTGGATCAGCTTCCCACTTTCTTTCTGGTCCTCTCTCCAGTCGTATTTTAACTGGAGGAATAAGAAAGTGCAGATGGAGATGGAGATAAGGGGAAGTACAGAATTCGGGCAAAGGGAAGGAGCAGAATGTTGAAAGTCCAAAATAGGGCTAGCTTTTGCTTGGCGGAGAAAGGGTCTAAGATCCTCACATGGGACCCACAGGGCGAATCGATCGAGCAGGGGGTGTTTGTGAGAGATCCGAAAATCAAACCCCCGGTTGATCGGTTTTACGTAAAGGGGCGATCTAGAAAGTGGATGCACCGATCTACTTTGTACAAGGATTCGCCTCGCTCCGAGCGATCTTTCTGATTTGAAGGCACGAGACCCCAAGGCTGTGCCCAATCGCCTGTGGTAGTTCTGTCGTGCCGTCGTCCCGCTTACCCTAGACGCCGAAACCTTTCCCGGGGCCCAAATGATGACGATACCAAATTCCACCAAGCAATATAGCCTAGAATGGTATTCCCCGGAGGCCAAGAGACGGTGCATGAAAAACCCCATTGTGTTCAGCAGGATGTAAAGGAATCCTCCTCCCGCTACCCTTCTCCGAGCAATTGCCACATGAATTGACTGCCCATTGGAAAGTCAAAAGGGCGTAGCGTGCTCTCTGCTACAGTGATATGGGGGGTGCATCCCAAATGATTTCGCCCTGAAAATGTAGCGCCTCTGCTAGCGCCATTCAGTTTCGAGTGCGAACAATCAGACTTGGGAGAGGATATGAGGGAACCCTGCGGCAAGGTATATTTCCTGAACATCCGTTATAACTATCACGACCGTTCATTATTCTATGATAGGTCCATATTTGCCTTCCTCCCATGACCGCAGGTATTGTCGATTCAATCCCATTCTCGAATCGTAACCGATGTCAACCACGAGGCCGCGATCACCGATTCCTGGTCCATGTTAGTGCTTTGTCGTGTACAACCCTTGCCAATGCTACTCACTACCCTCTCCTCCGTTACCATGAGCGGGTCCAACGCGGCCCCGCGGCGCGAAAAGAGTTCTATATCGATTCCACCTCGGTGCAGAAAAGACTGCAAGGCCAGTTATAATGGATAGGTCACCTGCTGATCGTGCAGGTTCTCTGTCGTTTATCATACCGTTGTGGAAGCGGCTCAGGCATCCAGGCCAAAGGAACCAAGAGAATCTAATACGAGCTCCTCGTATGCATATCCTACCAGCGATAGCGACCGATTGTCTGGGCCCAGGGTGTGACGGAAGGTTAGTCCACTCCATGGAGGTGGTATATCGCGCTCCGAGGTGCAGAGTGCATCACTAACGTCGACCTTTGTGCAGTCATACGGGACTTGGAGGAATCCTCGACAATCCTCATACCAGAACATTGAAGTTGTCGAATACTGCATCCAGTAGGGTTGTTCACCTGAAGGTATTGGCTGAACGAGACCATTGTGCCACTGATATGGACCGGAATTTGTTTCAACCCTGAATGATCGCATATATGTAGCAAGCATCCACAATTGACTCGGCGCAGGAATTGTAGAGCGTGCTTGTATTCTATAGTCTGACCGAATACTTCTAATGGTGAAACAGAATGACAGGAGTGGTGGTCCTCGCCCTATCGAATCCCTTGAAGATCGAGCTTTCTACGGAATCACTTGAAATTTGCCGGAACCATCAATTACTCACGGACTGTCAACTCTGACGACCTTTGACACCCTTCGCAAAGTGCCTTCCCCGTTCCCGCCGTCCAGCAGCATTCTACGCCGGTGGACGACCACACCGCCGGTGATATGCTACAATTGTCTTCCAATGAGCCGGTCAAGCTTATGGAAAGCGCGCTGGGCTACGCAGGGAAGGCCGAGGACATCACCATCAAGCCATTGGCACTAGCAGGCTGTTGGCAAGCGACCGCCTTCTCAACATTTGTGGCGACGTCCCAAGGTCCGTGGCAGGCGGCGCCTCCAGTTGCGACCTTCTAATGATGGCGCGCGCTCTGTGCAGCCTCGCGGTGAATGACGTGGAGGTGGCCAATACCACCGACGCTGAGGAGGATGGGCAGCGCTCTCATCACGCCGGCCGAAAAGCCTGGCCTGGTGGGACAATGGGCTGGTTCTACGCCACTTAAGAAGGCGAAATGTACAATAGTTGTCTACTCTATAGACGAATTCATCTCATCTCAGCTTCCTGGACGTCCGCATTCCCAACTAAGAAGGTGCTATACCCTTAACGCAGGCCTGGCAGGCCGGCGTGTTGAGAGCGGCTGAGGATAGGATCTTGAATGACAAGTCATTGGCGCTTACATGATTGCGGTTGTGGCGATGGCTGCGGTGAGGATGACGACGATGGCTATGATGATCATGGATACGAGGATTCCGCGGTAGGCCGCAGAAACCGGAAGTGGGGCCCACTAGAGGAGAAGCCATGGAAGTGAATATTTGATCCATTCCCCGACAGGACGGAGGGTGCTGTGCGCCTTCGCTTGCACATGTTGCAGAGGTCCGCACAAAGAACAGATTAGACCCGAGAAAAGAGAACCGATCGGCTTTGTTTCGAAGGCTATAATACTGCTGGAAGTTATAGACCTCCTCGGCCGATTGGCTGTTCTTGGACTTAGCCTTGATGGCCCATATCATTGAGCGAAACCGCGAATTCGGTCTTCTGGATTCTAGTCCAGCTTCTGAAATCGGGAGCTTTGGGCTTGGGGTAGCACCTTACAGAGAGGGGTATCACACGATCATTTCAACCCAGAGGTAATGCCGCTTGAGTTGCGACAGAACTGACCGAAGCTAAGCTACTTCAACCTGAGGGCTGAGCAGTAGGCACCTTCTAGGAGAATGGATCACACCACTCGGGATTGCATCCCGGCCACACTTTGAGCTTTAGTCGTGCAAGAGGATTTGCCGATCACAGTACTATCTCTCGATGCTCGGTGTTGCTGAAGGAAGCTAAGCAGGACCGGTTGGAAGTTACGAAGAGAACGAGTCGTATGACCTCGTATATGGCACTTCCTGGCTCTTGCATATCACAGGGATAATGTGACGCCTTGCAACTGCATTCGAATCATTTGTGGAGGGGGATATTGCTGAGGAATTCTCGCGAGAAGGGCGGTAGGGCTGAAACAGGACATGGTGCAGACTGGATACGAGGTACCTTTGGGTTTGATGTCACAGCCCATGTTAACGCTTAGATTATGCCACTGGTAGAGATGTGATCCTTTGAAATGGCAGGATGAGAGGGACGCTTAGAGAAGTGAGGAAGCCTATGGGGGGCGATATCTCACGATCTTTCAGGCATCTGTGCGCGCAAGCACCGATTAGTGATGGGACTATGAGTTAAGGCCAAGTAGCATAGACCTACCAACGCCAAACCTTGTCTTGGAGCCGAAGACTTTTGGTGGGGACGGGATTCAGCCCTATCAGGCTTTCCCACACCCAAGAAAGCCAGCTCAAAGCTGATAACCTAGTGTCCCGGATGCATCTCGAAGTGATCCGCGAGCTGCTCGGAAGATTCCGAATATCAGCCGCACGACGTTCCTCTTTATGAAGCATAGCGTGGTTACACAGAACGCTCCTCCACCCTAGTTGGCCCACCAAAAACAAGCTTTTCTTTCATTTGCCCGCTTCTTCCTCCAATCGACAAGGGTTTGGTGGTGTCACGTCTCAGCTGCGGAGAAGCCCAAGGCGCAGAGTGAGGTACGCATGACTTCCAATGCTGGGGATTAAGAGCTTATAAACTGTGATGGTCTCCTACAGAGTAGTTCCTCACAACCGAAGCTCTTCATAATCCCGAATATCTGCCTCAAGGTGTCCTCGCTCAAAAAATCCACGTTACAAAGATGTCACAAATTAACTACTTCTTCAAGGGCAGCAAATATATCCGCGTTACTCGCGGAGATACCGGCCCAGGCAGCGTCGACTCCGGCTATCCCCAAACCATCACTAATTGGGAGTGGCCATCCGGCTTCGGTGCAGACGGTATCGATGCAGCGCTCTACAGCGGATCCAAGTGTTACTTCTTCAAAGGGTCGCAATATGTACGAGTAACCCGCGACGGAAACGTCAATGCGGGGCAGCAAGACTTTCAAACTCCGCATCCCATCTCTGAGTGGGGGTGGCCTGCTGGTTTCGGCGCAGATGGCATCGACGCGGCGTTGTGGAGCGGTCCCTTCACGTATTTCTTCAAAGGCACGCAATACATCCGCGTTACGCGCAATGGAGATAGCGACGTTGGGAAAACTGATAGTGGATATCCTCAGCCACTCTCCAACTGGGGTTTCCCTCAGGGTTTCGGTACGAACGGCATCAAAGGGGCACTCTATAGCGGTTCCGTCTGCTACTTCTTCGATGGCCCGAACTACATCCGCGTGAACCGCGGACTTGAAGGAGCCGGATATGTTGATGAGGGTTATCCCCGGAAGATCGCCGACGTCTGGGGTTGGCCAACAGCCTTTGGGGGCAATAACGGCATCGATGCTGCGCTTTACAGCGGTGGACCCTTGGTGCCACAGCCAACGCCCATAACGGGAAATAATAACTACTTTATCCAAGACAGCGGGAACCCCCTCCTTGGCGTCAACGTAACGGTGAACATTGATGAGGTCTTTGTCAGCACGATACACGGCTTCAGTTTCCAGCTGAACGCCTTCTCAACGCCTGCGAGGCAATCCGTTGTGGATTGGCAGCAGTATATTGTCTGGGACCATCAAGATGGTACCGTAACCAGTGCAGCCATCCAAACCTGGAACAAAGGCGCTGGCACTATGCTCACCAATAGCGGTGACTTTGGTGTCGTCACTCTACCGAAGGCAACTACAATACCGCAAGGCTATCAGTTCACCTGGGCGTTAACCTACGACAACGACAACAACGTCACAGGTAGCAAATTTACAGTCCTAGACGGCAAGACGGGAACAGTCATCGGTACTCCCCAGACTGTCACCATTGCAGGAGCTACAGCTCCAATCTTTTCCTACACCTTCAACATCGGCTGCCAAGTTGGCGGCGGCCCCGCTGCGGTCATCACGCCCGGCGCCGCGGGAACCATCACGTACTCCTCCACCAATCCTGTGATTGCCGTGGCCTCAGAGCCCCAAACCGGTGTACAGACAGCTGAGAACGCCAATATTCTCTTTGGCCCAATGCCCACCATCGCGCATAACAGCATCACGCAAGGCTTCTGCACTACGTCAAGTCCTCCGGTTGGACCGGGAGCCGGGGCATAATCTGGCCCTATCATCAATCCTGCATGTGGGTTATATGTGGAGGAGTGCATTCCAAGAGCTCATGAGATGTGATGTGACCGTTATTTCCAACTTATGTCTAGTTAGTTACGGTATTCTTAGCGCATGACTTTTGGAGCAGCCCTAGCCCTGCGGAAAGAAGGTCTTACACGACCTCGCTGGCCGCGCCAAGCACTCTTTAGAAAATACCAAAAAAAGATTTTGGATTATGCATGAAGGTTCTCTTTGTTGATTCTGATGATAGCCATGGAGAGGTAATACTAAGACCATTGTAATCCGCCATATAGGCAACTCATGTGATGAAAGATAAGATAGCAGATCTCAACTTCGTTGCTTCCCGTCCGATCGTCGATAAAGATGTTCTAGGCTGCAGATCATCTGGAGACGTGACAACTTAGACGCTCGAGGGCTATTCGGGCTGGGTCCACGCCTTGGCCTTCTGTTGCCGGACGGCAAGCTGCTGGCGTCTGTATCACAAGATCATACAGTTGAGCCATGGGGACGCCGGCTCTGCAAACGCTCGAGGGCCATTCGAGTTGGGTTAATGGCGTAGCCTTCTCGCGGGATGGTAAGCTACCGGCGTCGGCATTGGGCAACAGGACGGTCACACTGTGAGACGCCGGTTCGGGAGTAGTTCCGCAGACGCTCGAGCGCCATGAGGATGAGGTCAAGGCCTTGGCCTTGGCCTTCTCTCCGGACGGCAAGCGGCTGGCGTTGGGAGGCCTGATGCCTGCCAGGGTCCGTTTAGGGGGGCTTTCAGTTTTCAGGCTGGGGAAGGAAAAGCTCATCGCTGACTTGGCTGACTTGGGTCACCCTAGGTTCAGAGCGGGGTGAGGTCGATGCAGAGCAGTTACTTCTCTTGGCGTCGCTAGATCGACGTCATTTGCTCTATGTCGTCTTGAGATTAAGTATTGCTTCCGTAATGATTGCCGGCCATCGGTTCGAATCTATAGAGCCTAGCACACTCGGATGAGTAGGTTCAGTTCAACAAACGTCGTCGACGATCGCCCTTCAGTAGCCGGCCAAGCTTACCGACGCTGGTAATTATATTTCGCCTACCCCGGCCACTACAAAACTCCCATATAAACTTCCAGCTTCTACTACTTTCCTCTTCGCACTACTTGGATAGGTTTTCATCCAAATTATCTTGCCACCTGTAATGGAGATATATGGCATGACGGGCGAGCGCCTAGGCAACATCGGCCAGACGCAGCCAGAATCTGAGACGCAGCCACAGTGGAAACTCGACTTGCTGTCGACGCCTAGCATTTCCATTCGGCGCGGTGTAGCGAGGGGATTCGATGCTGCGTACGAGGATACGTCGACACTCGTCTTGACTTCGCTTGGACGCCATTTCATTGATATACGTTTTGCGCTTGGCGATAATCCGACGGGTGGCGACAGCTATTGGGCATTTGCGGGAACGAGCGAGGTCACCTTTCCCTCTGCGGGGAGGAAGGGCGAGCGTCGGGGGAATGGCTTTCGCGGCGGAGGTGAGATAGTGGAGATTCCGTGCATGGCGCACTGCGTTTGGAAGCATGAGATAGATAGCAAGCGCCGCAACGATGCCGATGAGGGCGATGTGTATTTGTTGGGGAATGGGCAGTGTATTGAGGTTGGAGTGTCAGCGAGTGGGCCGACGGGAGGGTTGCAGATGTACAAGGAGTACTGGGAAGCTGTTGAAATGGATGAGGATGCTTCATGTGTTGTCGCGAGGACAGAGCAGCGGACAGGGCGGGAGAAGGGTGTCGGAATGGTGATCAAACTGGGCAGGTACTGTCAGGCAATCTTTAGGAGGCAGAGCGTGAGTGCTGAAGCAGAAGGGAGAGCAGGCGAGGTACATGTTGAAAGATGGTATCGGAGTGAGGAGGGTGGTGTCTGGACGAAGGATTGGAGGAGTAGTACCGGCAATGATGAAGGGGAGGATGTGCTGATGCCGAGCAAGTGGGTCTGTCAAGATGGGAGGAAGATGGGCGATGTAATTGAGTTACTGGGAAGGAAGTGGGAAGTAGTGGAATGCACGTGAGACTTGCATTTTGCTTCTCAACTCCGAAAATGACGACGATACCTTCAAGGGAAATCAGCTGCCGAATTCGACACGGCACACTCAAGCGTTCCTGTTGGAGAGAACGGCAAAGCTATTTTTGGCATGGCTCTTTGCTGGCACATGTACGCCTTTTTGGCATCCTTCGCTCTTGGGTCCTCCATCACAGCATGGAAAACTGAAACCGTCTGGATGCTCGTCATGGAACTCCTCGTCGTCAAGCTGATTCCATTCGTCTTCACTGCAGATATCATATTGCGCCCACCCTGAATAGGATCGGTCGATTTCTAGCTTCTCTGTTGAGTTACGTCAGCGGAACTTGGTCGTCAGGCAAGAAGGACATCGTGTAAGTACTCACGAGGATGATACTGGCAAATCTCGTCCTTGAAACAGAGGTTGTACGCCTCATCGCAATTCTTTCACTTAGCCACCTTGCAGTGTTTGTGTTTGCTGCCAGTAGTCTCGAGGGTCTCGACGTTTTGGACTCCCTTCTTCTCTTTCAGGATGATAGCACTATCGCCAATCTTGACTCTTTTGTACACTGCTTCGCGCGGATGGTTGCTGTCGTATGCGTCCTCGTCACTCTCTTCATCATCCGAATTGTGCTGTTCTGTCTTCCTTTTGCGAGCAACACTGCCTGTCTTGGTTCCAGTATCTGCGATCTCCTTCTGCTGGAGAGCCCTTGGTATAGCCAAGTCTCATCGGACACCACCAGCGTTCCCATCCTTCGTCGCCTCATCCTTCTCGGAGATAATGTGTGTCAAATCGGGCCTCGGCAATCTCGATATGGCGCGCCGTCATTGCGTTAAAGACCTCATGGGCAATGGCTTGCTCTTCACAGAGCTTCTTTAGAATGCTGCAGAGACGATCTTTTGGCGCACACTCCAGCCATTTGCCTAGCAGGGTAAGGGACTGGCAGGACAAAGGCGAACTTGCATTTTCAGAGGATTAACGGCGTTTAGTGGACACTGTCTGCATGGCGAGAGCTGCAGGGTCGACTGCTCCCTCTTCTCATCTTGTTAGCTTAGTGAGTCGGTTGATCTGTTCAGGTTTCGTTGCTAATTATGCGAGGATTGGAGTTCCAAGACGCCGTCAACGTCACGGCCTGCCCCCGAAAAGCTTTGAGGGTATGACGTCATATAAAAGCAAATTGCTGTTCAGAAAAGCTACCAGGCTCCTGCAGACTCGAACAGAACAAGCTCTCTGGCATTTTGCCGTCGCAGTTCCTGCTAAAGCCATGGCAATATGTTGTCACACAGAATGGGCCCGATTGCAGCATCTCCATGTATACCCGTTTGAGCCGTGAAAACAAGGTCTACGCATGCAGTTTCAAGTGAGATCTCAATGCTAAAAGACAGCTTACAAACTATTACCATGGGATATTCTCCGAAGCACGCACGGGTAGTGCACTTCAAGCCACGAGAACTAATCTTGCGCGACTTGCTACGGAATCTAGAATTACTAGAATGACGACGTTGATATCCGTTCTGGAATGTCCTAGATTCTTGTTATAGTTTATAGCAATTATTTTCATTGGGTGGGGCGACATCTTGTACAGCTCATGGGTCGGGCAGGAGAACTCGTATTCTTGCTGTGCTTAAGATCGATCTCCATAATGTTTCTGTTTGTCTCTTCAGTCTTCTCATAGTCGTACCTTTACTTTGAAGGAAGTTCAGGACTGTCGCCGAAGCATCGGGCCATCATAGCTAGGGGATAACGTTCACCCTTTCCCCCTCCTACCTTCTCTATCTCCTTCCTAATCTCTTGTACCTCCGCGTCGCTCAAGTGGACCTCAACAGCCTTCGCATTTTCTTCAAGGTACTTCACGCGCTTAGTCCCTGGAATGGGGATGAAGTCCTCTCCTTGAGCCAATACCCAAGCCAACACCAGTTGACTTGTAGTGACTCTCTTTTTCTCGGCGATGGCAGACAAAGTAGACACAAGCTGAAGGTTCTCATGGAAATGTTCCGCTGAGAACCGTGGGTGGTTCTTACGCATGTCTTTCTCGTCAAAGTCATCTCGGCTCTTGATGGTGTTGGTCAAAAACCCTCAGCCGAGAGGAGAATAGGCGATAATCTTGACGCCCAGTTCTCTGGCTGTCTTCAAGAATTTGGTCTGGTCAGATTCGATCTCGAGCGCAAAGGGAGAATACTCCATTTGCACAGCTGCAATCGGATGGACGGCATGTGCTCTCCTCAGAGTCGTCGCTGAGCACTCGGAAAGGCCAAGGTATTTGATTTTACCCTCCTTCTTCAGCTCCGCCATTGCAGTGACTGTCTCTTCAATGGGTGTGTTGGGGTCGACTCTGTGCTGGTAGTACAGATCAATGCAATCCACGCCGAGCCTCTCCAATGACGCTGCACAGGCTTGCTTGACGTATGCCGCATCACCTCTGACAATCATCTGCCCGTCTTTGATGCTGCTGGCAAACTTGGTCGCTAGGAAGATCTCACTTCTTCTTCCAGTTTCTTTAAACCACTTGCCGAGCAGCTTCTCATTGGTGTGGGGCCCGTAGACGTCACTGGTGTCCCAGAACGTTATACCCAAGTCCGCAGCGCGAGTGAGGACTTGGCTAGATTCGGTGTCATCATAACCGCCAAAGGAGGTGTAAGCGAATGACATGCCCATACATCCTAGTCCTTGGGCCGAGACCTTTGTGCCTCCAATAGTTCGTTGGGGATACGGCATCGTGATAAGCTTAGGCTTCAAGGGAGTTCTGCTGGATTTTGCTGACGAGAGCGGAAGGTTTTTCTGAGGAACAGAGTACTTCGGGGGTGGTCACGCCCATTTTATTTGAAGGAGATCGGATATGAATGACCTTAAGTCCGGCCATTTCTTGAAATGACATCATAACTAAACAAACTGCCGCTTTTGTACCGCATCTTCAGGCGGCCTGCGGTATCCTCCTCCATCTTTAACAATCTTGAAGAAATGGCTCTATTTCCTAGACTATTGTGCGCAGCAAGGACATGCACCGAAGACCAGGACAATGGCTTCAAAGCCCGGCTTCGAAACTACCCGCCCTAAACCTCATCCTGCTTGATAGGTCTAACCCAACTCACCTCGAGCTCAACCTCCGCCTCCTCTACGATCCAGCCTTTCAATCGAACTTCAGTGACACTGACCTCCGCACCCAATACGACGTTCGCCGTTTCCGGCCTCGACGCATATCAAAACCGACGACATGTCCTAAGCTGTTGGACAAGCCTGCCCTCGCCGGTTATGTCATGTGTCTAAAGCCGGACCACGAAACTCTATACACTCCTGCTACGGGCTCAGATCACGCCACGGCTTCCATCTCCCCTTACGGGTAAAATGCTTGGCATAGTTACTCTGGCGTTGCGTTCAGCTTCCCTCCCTCCAGATATGGAATGGGGGTCTTTGGCAGGAATGCGCGAACAATGGATTCGCCTCTGAGGTTGGGAAAGAGGCACTGAGGTATTGGCGAGACGAGTGCGAGATTAAGGAGATCATTGCTTGGCCGAAAGAGACGAATATACCGTCGGCCAGAACGGCTGCGAAGCTTGGGTTTGTCGAGAATGGTGTCGTGTTTGATGCGGAAAAGGAAGAGAGACACGCCTCCTATATGTTGCCTAGGATGAAGAGGTTTGAGGAGGGAACGAGAATCAGCTTCTTCGAGGAGGAGGAAGAAAAGACATCTGCGTAGTGTATATTCTGAATGCTAGAGATCATGACGGATACTCAAGACAAAGATGGGTCCTTTTCTGTTCGTTAACCATCTTTACTTGCTGCTACCTTTGGGTTCCAGGGTTGACTTTCTGTCATATGTCTCTTGCCATTCGAACCAATAGCACCAGTCACCGTCTCTCGTCTTCGAGCACAATTGCCACTGTGTGTCAATCGCAGTCCCTGTTCATCCGCTTTTCGTTGTTCAGCCTCCTGGTAGACTCCCGAGTCCACATAGCCGATACCCTCCATGACAAATTTCAATACTCAAGTCCAATCCCCGTATGCGCGCCATCCGTCTCAAATATGACCTTCTTTTTCTTCCCCTCCATATCAAACCGATACACACTACCACCCAAGTCCGTAATATAGATATGCCCAGCCACATCATCAATCTTCAACCCAATTGCCTCATGAAAATGCGTGGCAAGCAAGTCCGTCTTCCGCTCATGATGCTTCAGCCTCACCACCCCGGTCTGCGTCTCTCCAATCCCCAACTCCTTCTCCCTCGCCAGCCCCTTGGGCCCCACAAACGCCCTGTTGAGCATATTCCCCATCGGGCACTCGCCGTGATCCGTCCAATACAACATCTCGAGCACAATCTCGGGATCAATCGGCTCTGGCAGCCCATCAAAGCAACTTGATATCCGACCGCGTCTTCGCATCCTACCCCTGGGACATCAACATCCCTGCCCAAAAATCCACCCCTTCTGGCTCCAGTAGAACTTACCCGCCTTCGCATCTACAGTGATGTCCACGCAGCACAGTGTCTAGCCCATCTGGTCCCCCTTGGTCCAATTGTCTGTCTGAACAGCACCTCATGTCTCTGGCCGCCGAAATCGCACCGATAGATCCTCATCTCCTCCCTGTCGCAGAAATACAGCTTTTCATTGTCGTGGCCAACAACGAGCTGTTTCGGCGTGTGCACCTTGCCCTCTAGAATGATGACCCTGACGTCGCTGCCGTCGAGGTTGATGGACATAACGAGCACGTCATTTGCCGAGGGGACGCGGCCTATGTTGGCCCAGAACAACCTACCGGCAGCGGGGGAGATGTCGATCCCGTCGGGCATGAGCAGGTTGGAGACGAGGGTGCAAAAGTTTGGAGCCGTCGGGCGTGAAAGCGAGGACTTAGCCTCCGCCTCTGCCTCGGGCCAGATCTGGGACGTTGCTGCCCATGCCGACGCCGAGGATGTAAAGGGTTGGTCAAGGTGATAGGGATTGGCATGGGCTGGGGGATTTGAGGTTTGGCGCTTGAGGAATGGTCTCCAATGAGATGGAAGGTGGACGGGATACTATACGTCTTTCTTGGAACGAAGAGGTGAGAAGCTTTAACAAGAGACGAGGCTTAAAGAGACCCCGGGCAGATGTTTAATGGAACTATTGTGGAAACTCAAACTGTGACACCAGAAAGTCGGTGAGATGTGTGTGGCTTTGCTTACTCACGGTTAGCTAGGAGCAGGACACACCAAAAGCACACCCGGTGGGAGCGGAATAGGGGCTCACGGGGAGCTAAATCGCGCACCAGGGCTCGCCAAAGTGGCCACAAGCCTCCTTTCGACCGCAGCGCTGAATAAAGTGTGCCAGAATGCTCCCACGAGGCAGCCGAGACCGGCACAAGAAGCAAGAATATGAAGAACACCAGATTTGTGCGGATGGAGGCAAGAGAGTAGGTGAAGCAAACTGCCGAAGAAGTATGCTCCGCTAATAGTGGCGTAAGTTTCAGAGATTTGGGAACAAAGAAAAGGATGCTAACATGCCAGACGCTCCAAGACCACCTGAACCTCGCCATCCCATCAGGATACATGATAGAGGCGTCAATGCGAGGAGAAAGCCACTCAAAGCTCTATATCAGAGGGAGAATTTGTCCAGACATTGTAAAGCATGGATTTACTCATATTAGAGTTGGGTCGGCAAATTTCTTTCGAAGTTCTCCCTTCACGGCGTTCTGGGGTGACAGGTAGAGCTTCTCAAACAGTTCTGGTGACATTGAGACACTTGCTGTGGTCCTTATTCGATGAAGCGTGACATCAGGAGACCTGCCGCCATAGTGGACTGCATAATCCTTCTCGTTTTGTGGAATTGGGAAGTCATGATGACTTGATGTCTTCTCAGCAGGGCGGTCAACAAGTGATAGTCATAATACTTTGTGCAGTTGAAGCGTGAAAGAAGCAATCGAGATGGTCAGAGGATGTACATATTTCTGGACCATGGTCAGCTCGCGGCAGCTCCCCATTTTGCAAGGCTACCCACAAGCTAACACAGAGACCACGGTAGGTACCTGTTACTAGCACCCCGTGCGCGCCGTACGTGGTGATCACAATTTCGGCTGTGATGTCCTTGGTCGTGGTAAAATCGATGAAGGCCTCTGCGCCAAGTCGCCCGCAGAGATCTCTCTTCTCGTCACCGCCGTCGACGGCGATCACCCGCATGCCCATTGCTTTGGTGTATTGCACGGCAAAGTGACCAAGGCCGCCGCCGCCGCCGCCGCCGAGCAACACGATCCACTGGCCTGGTTTAACGGTGCTGCGTTTGCCTGCTGTGTAGGCGGCCACTAGATACGGAGAACAAAAATCTGGACAATAGATGAGTGATAACATGGCGAACCTCTACCGCACATGATCGGCCTAGCTTTCTCATCCTTGACGCTCTCTGGAACTCTGGTGGTATACTTTCCATATGCCAGGCGGTACTGCTAGAAGGTACCCGCAGCCGTGAAAACCAGAATTAGTCCGCTTCGGAAAATGCAGTTCATCCTGACCATTCGCGCAGAACTCACACACGCCGCAAACCGACACAACCCACTTGATACCAGCCCGGTCACCGACCTTCCACCGGCGGTCCATGTCATCACCAACGGCAACGACGACGCCTGCGCTTTTGTGACCAGCAATACCATTTGCTGCCTCAATCATCGATACACCAAAGGCTGCCCACTCATCATGAATTAGGGATTTGTCACGGGCACATAGGCCGCTCCAGTTGATCTTGATAAGGATAGCCGCCGACCAATGGCTAGGAAGTGGGATCGCCCCGTCCACATCCGGCCGACAAGACATATGAGTAGATGATATGCTATTGCAGCAAGCGAAAGCTATTGGAAAAGATATCACAATCTTTGTGACAACGAGCACGGATCCTCCTTTTGCGGTCCGCCCTTGAAGGCGGATGGGACTCTCCGCATCGGCTGGCTGCCCGGAATGGAAAGGCCATGATCCAATGTTGAACTAGACAAAGAGATGCAAATGATACTACTTCTACTACAAAGCCTTGATATTGCGTTCCGAAGAAAGCGGGGTTTTCCCCGGAAAGACTTGCAAGACCTCAGTGTAGGGTCCCCCTTCCGGGGTGGAAGGATTTTTTTCGGCTGGGCACGCAGGAGCATAGTGATTGGGAGAGATCTTACAGCGAGTGAAGGCCTTTGTTGTTAACGCCGAGTCTTCCTCCGCTAAAGGTATTCTTCCTTGATTTCACCAATGGCGGATTGCTCATTGGCGCCCCAGGTTTCTTCAAGTACAATGTCTGCGAGTTGCAATGTGATTTCAGCCCACCCACTCCCCACTCGGTGCCAATACCACTCTCCTTGTGTCCCAGTGAACGGAATAGGTACCACCAGGCCTGACAGGCCTAGCAGGCCGACCTGCTGGGCAGGCCTTCTAGGAGACATACTGGGGGGCGCCAAAGGGGGCCCGCGGACTATGCTAGAAGAGGTATAGTCCTCCTAAAATAGGCATAGCCCGGGGGGTGCTTGCGGAGATCGTTCATAGCTAGAATTAAGAGCTTCTCCCTCACCTCGCTGTCCCTAGACGTTTCCTTAAGCAATGCCACAAGCATGGCCCCTAGCGACGCCTAAATGGATGATTCTGGCACCGGTAGTGTCCTCACCGATGCCCTACGAACTGAGGCCTTAGAGGCGAGGTCTATGATGCCTGCGGAGTTCCAACAACCCCCCTAACGACGAGGCAACGCGTAACTGGGTGTGGGTGAATGGCAAACATACAAATGGGGACCGCGGTCTCAAAGATCTGGCACGATGGGACTGAGCACTGCCTCGCAGGCAATACTGGGCAGAAGTCTTTGGAGACTCTAGCAATACCTGCTACTGCCGCAGATTGTGAGAAAACCTTTAACAGTGCGAAGAAGCTGGCCACTCCTGAGCGCAGCCGCCTGGCCGATGACGTTATTGAGCCGTGTGAATGCCTCAAATGACTAGGATTGTGGCGTGATCAACCTACGCTACTAGTTTGGCAATAAGTGATGTAACCAGCCCAAACTGGTAGCGCCTATGTCATTCACTGGGCGAGTTCTGTTTGAATGGTTTTCATGCGAGCTGAAGCTCGTGAGGGTGTGCTGAACTCCTCATTCTTGCCAACCATCCGAACACCATATCTCCTCAGCATGGTCCCACTTCCGCGACACGGACAAGGTGATACCTAGGAGTTGTGGGATGGACAAAGGGGAAGATCAATTTGCCACCCGCAGGTAATTAGTCGCGATAAGAACGTACTGCACCAATTATACGACCAGCCCGTGGGAGTGTTAGGCAGAAGCGGCGATAGTTTGGGATGCTAAGCGGAAGAATGCGGCGTGGAAGGTCACGAGATCTTCAGAGCTACCGGCCCACAATGAGCTCTTGTCCAGCGAACAGATTGACGGCGCGGACTCTTGAAACGTGTAAGCCTCGAAGCAACGAAGAGACGCTACGTAGATTATCGGGCGCTCTGAGACGCATCCTCCGCCAATGCTGGAACTCGGTCCCTAGCATATCCGGCAGTGTCTGCAAGTCACCAGGAAGCGATGTTACGCCCTAAGCAGTGTAGGAAGCTTTGGTTGGTCTATCTGGCTGTCACTGGGGATGTGCTGGTGGGATTGCTGAGTTGCTATCTAAGGAAAAGAATAAGTAATCCCACGTTCGAGGCCATTCCTCTTTAAGCTTAGCACCTAACACTGGAGCAAGGAAGCGAGGGACGTTTTCGTGACATGAACTAGAAAGTGACGGCCTCTCATCGCAAGAACCCCAGCAGCGCACCCAAGCGAGAATGAGTCAATGTAGATCTGTTCTGTTCGGCGAATTGCTAGAAGTTCTAGAAGGAGGGAAGCTTTGTACTGTTCAGGATGTTCTGCACTTGCGCAAAAGCCTACTAGCGTTATGCAGATTGATGAGCAGCTTTGTAATAGACGATACCTTGATACTATTGCCTCGGATTCAACCTAAATTCCTGACCAGACGGAGTGCCAGCGCCATTTTATGCTGAACCACAAAACCTTTCGCATTTCCAGCATTACAGGCATGCGCGGTCAAAGGGTCTACATGGCTGGAAAAGTACCCAGTCCTGTTTGGAAGTCATGCCCATCTGGAAAGGAGATCTTTGTCTCCAACGAAGAAAGCCCTACCCGGACGATGGCACACCGGGGAAAGGGCTTGGCAGGAAAAGGACAATCAAAGTAAGCACCGTCGCTTAGCCAAAATCTCGGCCGCCGGTATACTACTTTGTGAGTGGCATGATTGAGATCTTTGGAGTGCTTTGTTCGCCGAGTAAAAGACAGTGATTTTGTGACAAAAGTTAGCAGCACGGTCGGATGAGCATGTCGTCATCATTTCTCATTCGGTCGATGCAAGGCTTGGCGTAACGCCCCATTGTCCCGTTCGTCCGCGAAATAGGACAATTTCCGCTAAAATTTTGCTTGTCTTGTGCAACAACGCCAAGAAACCAATCTATGAGAGAAAGGGTAGAGTTATGTAAAGTCTGGCACGACTTGCAGCTCGACACACGACGGACGCAAAATAAGAGGACCCGGGTGGCAGGGGGCTTTATATGCTGATCCAGGGGGGCCGGACTTGGGAGTCTCCACACAAAGTGGGAAAATCCCTAATCCTTGGAAGCTCCAATTGCCAATCTAACGTCACACCACTAACTTCGTGTAACAAACTCTATTTTCTACAGCATATGAAGGACGAAGTACGCACAGACCTGACGTTGTCTTGACAGCTGAGCAGTTTAATCGCGCCAGGCGTTGTGAGGGGATTGGAATACTACCACTGTTGCAGTCCATGCTGTCCCAGTGGCCGACTACGGAATCCCACACACCAGGAGCCACAGGTGCTCTATCTTGACCAAACCCCTTCTGCAAGAAGGATCGCCTCTTGAATTGATCAGAAAATGCTGACAAATTTCTCGTCAAGTGGGGTTTCTCGGCAAGTGGTGAAGGACGTTACGATGATAGCATGACGCTCGCCTGGGCCACTAAGGAGGCATGGGCAGATTTCTGCAACAGGGAAGACATTGCATATGAACAAAGCTCGCAGCAGGTCGACAACTGGCTGTCAACGCAGGGGCCGGACCAGACGGTCTAGCTTCCTTTTCTATTGGCCGTTGAGCCTAGGGACCCGCAGAACACATTCGACGCAGAACGAGTCGATTACGTACCGGACAGGCTGCCGCAGGGGTGCGCTTAATGGATATTCGTCGGCTGATCTGAAATTGGGCTATTGGCTAAGTCATGTCTCCAAGTTCTTCAAACCGGCCACTTTGCCCGCCGACGGCAATTGCCCGAACCGACTAGGAGGTTGCAGAAGGAGCATCGCTCATCAGCTATCGGAGAGAAGCTCGTAGGGAAATGAGGCTGGAATTTTCATCTGCTGAGCGCATATTCGCCATCCCAGAAATGTTACAAAATACTTTGGTCTGAAATCCAACGCGTTATTGGTTTGATAGCCTGGCTTGCTTGAAGCACCGGCGGGGTCTGCTTCTGGCGTTCAACTTTCATCATGTTTTTCCCTTTGAGACGGGTCGTTTCATTATTCTTCCTACCTGTTTCCATGTCCCCGGTATTTCCTTCTCTGTTGTCCCGGAACAACATCTTGACTGGTGTGCCTCGCTCTGTACGTGTGGGCGACGCACTAGCAGATACTGTTTCATGGTTGAACATAATGGAACCAGTATAGCAGCCATACCCCGTACTCCGCAATCTACAACTGCCAATTTCAGCGGCGGGATTGCACGGTCCTCGACGCACTACCATGAAGATAGCCTCAGGCATGCTAATACTACCGAGCTAGAAAAGTCCGTTGCAACGTGACCCAAGATGGAATACCCTGCACTAGCTGTCGCCTAGACGATTTCAAGTGCGTCGGACGCGAGGGCGGGAGAAGGTGGACGCAAACGGGGAATGCGCAACGCCGCCAATTGCTCGTTCTGTCGTCCAGAGAAAGAAGAGAGTTTCCATCGTCCAGAGAAAGGGAAGACTTTCCATCCTCCAGGGAAAGCGGACAGATTCCGCCCTCCAGAGAAAGGGGAAGCAACGTTCAGCTTCATGGGCCTTCGCTGTCTTCCTCAACTCGAAACTGCGATGCGCGAAGCCAATTTTCAAATGGCTTCAGGAAAAGGGACTCGCTGCATCCACGATTCTAGAGACTGATGATTCGTTGCCACATCTAAGTGAAGACTGGAGTCATCCTTATAGCAACTGGCCACTCCTACTCGATGGGTCTTCGTTCAAGGTAATACCTCTGAGCTCAATCAGCCCCCACAACTCTAGTGCTTTCTCGGCTTTTGACATCGGAGAGACAAACCTCGGCCAACAGTCTAGATTTGTCATGCGACCTTTACCGAGGGCGAAGTTATGGGCGAAAAGAAGGTTTCAATACTTGGATAGACTTTCAATAAGATGGCGGATTTCCAGGTGGCTGGCAAAAGCAATTTCCTCTGCTGTAAAAGGAGTTAGGGTTTGATGCTATCGTGGTCAATTCTCATCCATTGGACTCGGCTTGTTTTGAAATGTACCGCGGGGCGTCGCGGATAATTTGAATGTCATCATTAGCCGTGTGATGTGGCTGCATTTCCCTCATCGCTTCCCCTTTTTATCAGACATGCCTGGTCAAAGTCCCACAAATTTGGGATGGCCTCCGACGCTCGGGCTAACAAATGCGGGGGATAAAGCCTCCACCTTACTGGCTAGATTCTACACGACCGCTTTACCCGCGAACATAATGAATATCTGTCATGAACATCTATTAAGCTTGATATACCGCTGCTGTGCTACTGTAATTCAGTTCCCAACATGCGCCAGCGTTCGGCTGGTCTGCGTGAAGGAATAAGGCTGCAAATTTTTTCGGTGCATTGACAAGCCCGGCTCCTGGCCCCAAGCTATTACCCCTGTCCCCCCGGTTCCCCCGGTCCCCCGGGTCCCCCGGTCACTCTTTTCACCCCACACATAGGTCAAGACCAGTCTTCATGTCAAGTGCCCTGTCTACTCCCTGGGAGTGCAGTAGGGGAATGCAGCAGAAAGCATATCGAATCGTCATTGACCGTGCCACGCTGGGAGTGTGCCCCAGCATACAATGGCAGCCTATTCCTGGACAGGTCAATACGCCCACCACATGACCAGTCAGTGTTTCACAAAACCCCCAACCCCAGGCCGCGGGTGGCGTCGCGGCTCCACGATTCGGAATTACTTCCATGGCGAAGGGCGTCGCCCCACTTGCGGGGGGGGCCCCCTCGGCGTGTAACGTCTTTGGCGGCCGAATTGCAATGCTCGACTCTGTCAACACCACGTTCTAGGCGATTCAGGTATTAATCTGATCCAACCAACGAACAATCGCAGCTTGAACGATTCGCTGTATTAGACTTTCGCCCCTAATGCACGCTTGCAAGTCGTGGCGCGACAGACATTGTATTGATGGCTTGGCAGTACCGTGCTACGTATGCTACTTATTTCCGAAGTGGAAGAATGATTGATTCCTATGAGCTGGAAAGGGCTCACTGTGTCAGTGCCCAACAGCATTACGAGCAGCATGGAAATCTCTGGAGCAGATTGCTGAAGAGTTAAAAGCGCAGTGTTTGGGTTTTCAAGCAAACTGGCCGGTTGCTTAAAACTGACTAATTGCCAAAACTGACTGGTTGGCGTATGGCGCCTTCTACCCCAGCTTTCTCTCGAGTTCGCACTTGCGGAGCAATACGAGGAATTAAAAGCGATCCCCGCAAACCTTGCTGGTTCCGTGTCGGCCGTTCGCCGTCACCCTCCCTGCCACGCCATGCTGCAGACAGTAGATCGTTTTGTTCGGGCAGAAATAACACCTCGGCATGGGCGTCGGCGCTGCTTCAAAGGGGTTTCAGCATCACATTCCAGGTCTTGCCCACCCTTCCGTAGCTATGCCAACTTAGGCTGTACTTCATGTACCCCATAAGAGCATATCTTTTGATGGCGCAAAAACTAGCGTTTAGTCGGCTAGACACATGACACGATATCAAACCCATTGCCCACCTTCTCTTAGCTATATCTACTTAAGCTGTTCCCCGTGTACCGTAGAAGGGCGTCTCTTTGACGACGCAAAGACTAGCTTAATCTCTCAAACACATTGTCACGATATCACGCTCATTGCCCCATCGTTCCCTTAGCCATATCCAGTTAAGCTGTCCCCTTCGTGTACCGCAGAAGAGGGTCTCTTGGACGACACAACGACCAACTCTCTATCCACCAGACACATTACCACGATACCGCCCTCATTACAATGCCTGCCCGGTCCAATATTCGGCTTCAATGGGGCCGAAACTTCTCTCTAGACCGTGCCCCCCAAATCCAGCCCACGGACGCATCGCCGTCGGTTTTGATCGTCGGCGGAGGGGTCACGGGTTTAATCACGGCATGGGTTTTGCTTGACAGAGGCTATTACGTGACCGTGCTTTCCAAGGAATGGGCCTCCTATACCAAAGAGCAACGCCTGACCTCGCAAATTGCCGGAGCATTGTGGGAATACCCACCTGCTGCTTGTGGCCAACACACCGATGCCATATCCCAGAAGCACTCCAAAAGATGGTGCATGGTAGCATACCGAGTCTGGGAAGCCATTGCAGCTGACCCAAAGCTCTCGGAAGAAGCTGGTGTACGGATGAAGGAGTCCACCTTCTTCTTCCCTTGTCCTGTGGAGGAGGACAAGGCACAGTTGTCCAAGATGAACGAAATCATGAAGAGCGGAGTTCGCGGCTTTCGTCGCGATCCCAGTCTAACGGAGAAATTCAACGTCGACCCGGCATATGGTGCTGTCGACGCCTACCAGCACCTTGCTCCCATCATCGACACAGACGTGTGCACCAAGTGGCTGATGGAAATGGTGCAGAGCAAGGGAGCCAGGTTTCTAACCGAAACCATCTACGGTGACTTGTATACCCAAGAGGACGAGCTTCGAGCACGGTTCGGAGCAGACGTCATTGTGAACTGCACAGGCTTGGCTGGTGCAGAGATTGCAGGCGACAAGACTTGCTATCCCATCCGGGGTAGCTTGATTCGAGTCATCAACGACGGAGTCGACTTCCCCAAAGTGACCTCGGCATTGACCATCGCTGCAGACGCCATTCATGACGCGAACGGAATCGTCTTCATCGTTCCAAGGAACGACAACATTCTGCTCCTCGGCGGCATCGCTCAACCCCATGAATATAAATTGGATCTTACCCTTGACTCACCAGTCATTAAGCGGATGCGTGAGCGTTGTGAAGCCTTTCTTCCGGCCTTGAAGAACGCTCGCGTTGATCCGGATTATCCTCTGGCTCAAGGCCTCCGTCCTTTCCGAAAGCAGAATGTGCGAGTCGAGCGAGAGCTGAGGAGACTGGAGCCGCTGGAAGGATACAAGAGGTCTAGACAAAGCCGAATTGTCCATTCCTACGGCCATGGTGGTTCCGGCTGGAGCCTTTCGTTTGGTTGCGCGGAAGACGTTGCCAACTTGGTCGTGGATGCGCTCAGAGGCTTGGCTCCCCGGGCAATGGCCTTGGAGGATCAATTCATCCAGAGCCGCCTGTAGGCCCGCCACCCATCGCACGGTGGCCTCGTGTCGGTGTCAACCTGGCAGCTAACAGGCCCATTGATATCGGCGACGCCGTGACACATTCAGCTGGCTCAGACCAGCTGAATGATGGAATATGTAGGATGATCCAGCGATCATATTTCCTATGGCTATAAGTATCTGCTCGTTCCCTAGGGTGGAAAGACGATCAAGCAGTGCTTCCACAACCAATTCTATGTATACCTATCTGCTGCGAGCAATGCCGCCAGACGAGGTGATGGCTTGTGATTGCTTGTGTCGATCTTAGAGAAAAGAAGCTGTCTATAGTTATCCCCATCGACCGCCAGAACGGTTGGTATGAAGTTTTTGGCGCCAGGACTGTGTATTTCTGAGTACAGGCTTCTAAACTTGCCCCTACGGGTGACCCGTAATTTTGAAATTTTGAAATTTCCCTTTCGTAGCCTGGCACAGCCCGTAGCCCGTACTCACCATTCAGGCAGTCGATGAGATATCCTCGCACGTGCTTTCTCTTACCATCGGTCGTATGCTAGGTGGGTCTCAGAAGCCGCCCATGTGCCGTTGAGCCGTGTTGTCGTCATGGTGCCTGAAATTGGTGGATGTTTACTCTCAGAACAAAGAGGGGTCTGAGCTTGTTGGGATTGGTGGGCCGTCCTCGGTAGAACGGGAGAAATGATTTGCAGAATCGTGTATTCAGCTGGATGTAATCAACCTGGATAGAGTCAGCTAGGCAGGCCTGGGCGAAGAGTTTTGCTGTACGACAGGAAACAGGATTTGTAGATCATCATTCATGTTGTCTACCCCGCAAAGGCGAAAAAGCCATCCATGGCCTTTAAGTCGTGATAAGGATTAGAATCCACCCTGCCAGCAAGCCGAAGAACGATTACGCGAGCCAGGTGTACACGACGTAGTCAATAGACCGCTTCCACACGCCCGCGAGCCTGTCGGTGTCGGTGGTGTTGGTGGTGTTGGGGGGGTTGACCCTGACTTGGCGACGTGATTTTTGTCTGGAAAGCCTTGTTCACGTGCACGGTTGGCACGTGATCCGGCCTTTGGCTTTGCCAAGAGAGTACTACTAGATAGGACTAGGTCAAAAAGCACTTGATCAATCACGCTTCAAAGTTGAAGATGAATTCTCAGCAGCTGCTGCCTGTTCCTTTGCCTGTTGAATCATTCTAATGCAAGCGTGCCTTGACAATCTCTTTACCGGTTGGCATCGGCAGCGCTTTGCGGCCTAGTCCCAGCTCTGCCTGGCTTTCGGGCCTTCCACGCCCTTCGATCTATGTTGTCAATACTGATTGTTGCCTTTGTCCCTGGAGTAACCTGTAGCTCGTCTTGCCCTTCTAGCAAATCCCTACACTGCCCACTCGTCCGATTGCTAGCTCCACGTACTAGCTGATCCAGGTACTGATTGTGGAGCCCAACGAGCGATCGCCGTTGAGCGATTTGCCGTATTAGACTTTCAACGGTCTCTGGTAGCCTACGCTAACAATCGGACGAGGTAGACAGTGTGCACGCACATGAGTCATGATTCAAAGGAAGAGGAAAGTGAAATCTTGTGTATAAGGAGGAGCTGGCTCAAGTTTACAGTAGAAAGCAAATCGTGTAGAAAACAATCTACATTGAGGTAGAGGTTGCTAAGCATCCCCACTCCCTTCTCCCATATATCGTCTTGTCCCCTTGCGGCTACACAAAGCATGTCTTCTCCCTCTAGTGTGCTCTCGCAGACACTGCAGTCAATCACTACCACCAAGATCCGTGAGCTTCGCAAACAGCGAGATGCCTTCGAAACTCGGAAAGCCAAAGTGTTGGAAGATTATGCTCGCGCCAAGGATCATGAGGCCGGAATACGTGTACTGCTCGCTGGCCTGGGAGTGTCGGACGTGTCAGACGTGCCGGCCCCAGCCACAGGTGTGGTTTTGATCAACCATCACTCTCAAGATCCAGAGTTGAAGAACATCCATCGCTTCCTCGACCAATCATGCTACGATCCGTCCATATCCTCCTCCATGCTTCAAGACTTTGCTGCAGGATTGCGCCTTAAGCTTGATCAACAGAGCCGGAAGTTTGATTACGCCGACCTATACTCTCGCCTTCTCCTGGAATGGCTACATCCCTCTGGAAATCCGATAGCGGCCTCGCCTACCACTGATGAGAGTGGCTCACTAGATGGGGCATTCCAGCTCGTCGAAAAGGACAGGCTCCAGCAGCTGCGTGACAAGTTCGAAGCTGTCGTTTTCGAGCCCGTCGTCACGAATGAGATCGAGATCGACAATTACATGAGCAGCATGTTCCCAGAAGATGACGACGAAGCTAGCCGCGCGTTGCGAGAGTTGCGTGAGACCGTCAAGAACTTTAGCAATGACTTTTACGGAAAGAAGACTCCATTTGACCTCACTGTCCTCCGCTGGTGTATTGGAAGCCTTCTCAAAAATGATCTACTGAGAGATGAACAAAAGAGCATCTTAGAGGAGTTCCTAACAAACGATGTCGCACTTACGGAGATCGCGGACGTTCTCAACATGCGATTCGAAGACCTCCACAATTGGTCTTGGGAGGCCGAGGACGGGATGTTCTACGAGCCTCGGCGCCAACTTAACGGAAAGTATCGCATCATGATGGACGAGGACATCCTTCAAGCCATCTTCCTTCACTTCATCGGGATTACTTGGTCAGTAGCGCTCAAACGACGTTTTAGGGAGCTGGTTGCGAACAAGTCAGTTTGGAAAGGTGCAATTCGGATGCCACGTGAAGACTTGTACCGGCAGCAATACTTTCTTGGCGAGGAAGCTGTGTCCATCAATGAAGGCTGGCTTCCGGAAACAGAACGCATGTATGACGAAGATTATTTCCTATGTTCGTTACCAAATACTGTGGAAGAAGGATCTGGAGTCTACGAAGATGACGACAAGGATGATCCAGCAGTGAAGTCAGCAAATGAGATCAGACAGCAGCTACTGCGCCAGCTTGCCAGCGAAGTCATCATACGCCAGTCACTCTACGGAGAGGTGGCCGTCATCCAGTCCGACCTTGCTTGGTTCGCGGCAGGGATGCCACACTCTACAGTGTTTGCCCTCCTTCGGTTCTTTGGTGTCTCAGAGACCTGCATTGCCTTCTTCCGGAAGTTTGCAGAGGCGCCATTGAGGATGAGCGATGCTCCAGGTGCGGACGTAAAGATTCGAAAAAGGGGGCTTCCGATGGCGCATGCCTTGGAAAAGCTTCTTGGGGAGGTGATTCTATTCGCTCTTGACATTGTAGTGAATCGAGAGGCCAAAACGCAGCTCTATCGATTGCACGATGACTTTTGGTTGTGTGGAGAGCCCGCGGTCTGCGTTACTGCCTGGAAGACGATGAAGGAATTCGCAAGCTTGATGGGACTGGAGTTCAACAAGAGTAAGACAGGTTCCGCCTACATCACCACGGGCTCCAAGGTCGACAAAGATGTAGCCGATGCCTTGCCCGAGGGAGATGTCAGGGTTGGCCTTCTGAAGTTAGATGCTGAGTTAGGTACCTGGATCATCGATCAGCCGCAAGTTGATTCCCACGTATCCCAGCTTCGGAAGCAACTCGCCGCTTGCACTTCCATCTTCTCCTGGATCCAAACATGGAATTCCTGTATCGGGCGATTCTTCCTGCACACTTTTGGCGAACCGGCCAATTGTTTCGGACGTTCCCATGTGGACAGCGTCCTCCGGTGCCACGAAAATATCCAACGCGAACTATTCAATGACGCTGATGGTACTGGCGATAGCGTCGTCGAGTATTTGAAGCATCTTATCGCGGA
>Ga0335072_10000151_pt1 | contig 146249 bp, 135 predicted proteins | sample Lox_Sample_21_FD_206725 | JGI IMG/M metagenome (GOLD analysis project Ga0335072, IMG submission 206725) | Soil microbial communities from Loxahatchee National Wildlife Refuge, Florida, United States - Lox_Sample_2.1 | ecosystem: Environmental > Terrestrial > Soil > Wetlands | place: USA...
CGGCGAACTTGTAGTACCGGTGAAGATGCCGGTTACCCGCAGCTAGACGGAAAGACCCCGTGCACCTTTACTACACCTTTACTATGATTTATGGCTCTTGCTGCGCAGGATAGGTGGGAGGCTTTGATACCGGATTCTCGGATTCGGTGGAGCCACCGGTGAGATACCACCCTGCGAGTGCTGTGAATCTAACCTCCTCCCGTGATCCGGGAGAGGGACATAGTAAGGCGGGTAGTTTGACTGGGGCGGTCGCCTCCTAAATTGTAACGGAGGCGCGCGAAGCTACTCTCAGACTGTTTGGAAATCAGTCGTCGAGTGCAAAGGCATAAGAGTGGTTAACTGTGAGACCTACAAGTCGAGCAGATGCGAAAGCAGGCCTTAGTGATCCGGTGGTTCTGTATGGAAGGGCCATCGCTCAACGGATAAAAGGTACGCCGGGGATAACAGGCTGATCGGAGCCAAGAGTTCATATCGACGCTCCGGTTTGGCACCTCGATGTCGGCTCATCGCATCCTGGAGCTGTAGAAGGTTCCAAGGGTTAGGCTGTTCGCCTATTAAAGCGGTACGTGAGCTGGGTTCAGAACGTCGCGAGACAGTTCGGTCCCTATCTGCTGTGGGCGTAGGAGATTTGCGGGGGGCTGTCCTTAGTACGAGAGGACCGGGATGGACGAACCTCTTGTGTTCCAGTTGTCATGCCAATGGCACGGCTGGGTAGCGAAGTTCGGTTGTGATAACCGCTGAATGCATATAAGCGGGAAGCACGCCCCAAGATGAGATCTCCCTGAAGGGCCCAGGAAGACCACCTGGTTGATAGGCTGGAGGTGAAAGCGCAGTAATGCGTGCAGCTGACCAGTACTAATCGCCCGTTCGGCTTATCCATAGAATTAATTCTGCGCAGCAGCGCTCAACATAAGCCTTGTACTTTCATTCTGAAGTGAGCACCTCATGGTGCGAGCTGAAGAACCCAATCGATTTTCGTATCCTGGTCCGGGAGTTCATCTCCCGGTCAGCTAAGCTGTGACGCCAGTCTGCCGATTCCGTGTCCGATGAAGAATCTGTCCGGACCGCTTCGGCCGCGGGAGAAACCACCCGCCAGGCGTCGCTCAGGTTGAAAGGCGAACCGCAGATCCCTCGGCCTCACGGCCTCGGGATTTCGGCAGCGGGCTCAGACGCCCGCTCAACGCCTCAATTTGCCGGTGACCATACCGCGAGGGTCCCACCCGTTCCCATCCCGAACACGGAAGTTAAGCCTCGCTGGGCCGATGGTACTGCACGCGAAAGTGTGTGGGAGATTAGGTGATCGCCGGCATAATCCTCAAAGAAACGCCCGCTCTTCGGAGCGGGCTTTTCTGTTTTCATCCGGCGCGGTACGATGTCCGGCAAATGCCCGCCCGCAAAGCCTCACCTGCCCGGAAAGTTCCAGGGCCTGCCGCTCACACCTCCCCGGCCGCCCAGCTGGAGACCTTCCTCGACAATTACACGCCCGAAGTTGCCGCCCAGGCCCGCGCCGCTCTTCGCCACATGCGCGCCCGCCTCCCCGGCGCCCAGGAGTTGGTCTACGACAACTACAACGCCCTCGCCGTTGGTTTCGGCCCCACCGATCGCGTCTCCGAGGTGATCTTTTCTATCGCTCTGTATCCGCGGTGGGTCAGTCTGTTCTTTCTGCAGAACGGGCCCCGCCTGCGCGATCCCGAGGGGCTTCTGGGAGGCAGCGGCGATAAGGTCCGCCATATTCAGCTCCGCGCGCCGGACCAGCTTTCTGACCCGGCCGTCGAACACCTGATCGCGCAGGCCCTGGAACGGGCCGTCAGGCCCATCGACCCAGCCCAGCCCCGCCGCCTCATCATCAAATCCGTGTCAGCAAAACAGCGCCCCCGCCGCCCGACAGGGAAGTAAGCCGTTGTTTCTGTCGAGAGAGAGCGCGCGTTGCGGCGAACTCCTGTCCGCTGCACCCTGTACCCTGTCCGCTCGCTTTTCTACTGCCCCACCTCGAATCGCCGGAAGAAGCTCGACTCCAGATAGTGCGGCTCCGCGGGATCGTTCGCCACCGCCCGCACCAGGTCCGCATAAAACGAATTGAACTGCGCCGCCGCCACCAGATCCACCGGCTGGTCGGGATTGTCCAGCGTTGAGTGGTACCGCTCCGCCAGCCAGTTCCGCCACGCGTGATACTCCGGCGACCCGTAGGTCCACCCAAACTTCATCGCCAGCGCCGGCACGCCCGCCTGCACAAAGCTGTACTGATCCGTCCGGATAAACGAGTTCCGGTCCGGCTCCGGATCGCCGGCAATCACGATCGCATGCGCCGCGCCCACACGCTTCGCTACATCCTCCAGCGTCGACTGCTCCAGCCCCTGCACGTGCAGCTTCTTCAGCGCAAACAGCGGCATGAACATGTCGAGGTTCAGATCCGCCCGGATCGCCTGCTCAGGCACCGTGGGGTGGCCGGCAAAATACCGCGAGCCCAGCAGCCCCTTCTCCTCGCCGGTAAAGATCACAAACAGCACCGACCGCTTCGGTCGAATCCCGCGCCGTGCATCCGCGCCCAGCGCCTGCGCCGTCTCCAGCACCGTCGCCACGCCGGAGGCATCGTCCATCGCCCCGTTGTAAATCGTCCTCCCGTGAATCGGCGCGCCCACGCCCAGGTGATCGAGATGCGCCGACGACAGCACGTACTCATGCTTCAGCTGCGGATCGCTGCCCTCTAGCTTTGCCACAATGTTCAGGGACACCACCGCGGTCCGCTCCGTCGCCACCGTCGCCGTCAGCCGTTTGTGCAGATCGAAGCGTGGCAGCGGCTTCTGCGCATCGGCGAGCGCCAGCAACTCCGCAAAGGTGTGCCCCGTGCCCGCAAACAGCTTCTCCGCCTCCGCGGGATTGAACTCCGCCGAGAACATCGGCCGGTGATAATCCGCCAGCGCCGGATGCCGCCGCGCGACAGCACCATCTCCCGGCTCCGGAGCCAGCCACATGCCCGGCTGCGACGCGCTCGACGCAATCCGCTGCCAGCCAAAATCCATCGACTTCGGCGTCGGCACGTAAATAATCCCCGCCACGCCCGCATCGGCCATTTCTTTTTGCATCGGCGACGTCCGCGCGAACGACTTCAGCGCTCCCGGCAAATCCGCCGGTCCGCCATTTATCACCACAACGATCTTGCCCCGCAGAGACGCAAACGGCACGGCGGCCGAATTGAAGTCGTCATACCCGGAATCCGGCAGATGCAGCCCGTATCCGATAAACACCAGCGGAGCGTCCACCTTCGCTGCCTGCGGCGCATGCGAGCTCAGCACAGCATCCTCGCCCAGCGTCAGCGGCTCAGGCTTGCCATCCACCACCAGCCCCAGCGACGATCGCTCCGCGATCACCCGCTGCTCCACAAAGTGCACCGGCTGATACCACCCGCCGTCCACACCCGCCGGCTGCAGTCCATACGACCGGAACTGATCCACCACGTACGCCGCGGCCTTCAGATACTCCGGGCTTCCGGTCTGCCGGCCTTTCATCGCATCGCTGGCCAGGTACTGGACGTGCGCCCACCATGCTTTGCCGTTGGCCTCGTCGTTGTTGGTCGGCGTCGCACCGAAAGTCAGCAGAACCGCGCCGCAGGCAGCGGCACCCAGAACCATCAATCGAAACGCACGGCGAGTCTTCATCAGGCCTCCACGGAGACAAGGAATGAAACGCGCAAGCGAATGTATCACAGCCCAACCCCGCATTCGCTGCGAGTCAGCCGAGGTTTGTTCCGGAATCCAAATCCATGCCGACGAAGTCGGCGTCTGCCTGGATGGCAAATCCTACCAGGTTAGGCCGCCCGACGGCGGAGGCCAGCTTCCCAGCATCTGCCGCAGCAGCACAATCCGCCCAAAGTGATACGCGTTATGGGCGGCAAAGCTCTCCAGCTGTTCCCGCACCGTCATGCTGCGCGCCGGATTCGCAGGCGACGGGCAGCGGACCACCTCGTCGAGCTTCGCGTCATCGCTCTCGGCCAGCGCCGCGGCTTCCTCGGCTCCAGCAAGAAATCTCCGGCAAAGATCGGCCCACGGTTCGGCGCCTGTCTGCTCCGCGTTTGGAAAGCTGGTGGAGTTATGCTCCGGAGTCGGCGTCCCCAGGCCCTTTACGCGCTCCAGCATCACCTGTTGCCAAAACGTCGCGTGCCACAGCTCCTCATAGATGGTGTGCGTCGCCCCGGGCACATGCGCGTGCGCCATCGCATCCGGCACAGCTTCCAGAATGTGTGCAGGAGGCGTGTGCGCGCTGTCGCCTATGAAGGTGAGAGCCAGCTCGTTCATGCCAAGATTCTACGCATCCGAAGACCCTCAACGCCTGACCTGCCGAAGGTGCGAGCCGACCCAAACTCTAACCCCTGCTCCTCTTCAGCTCCCGCCAGTCCTTCTCCGTCTGGTCGGCATACGCTTCGGCGAAGCCGGCCAGCGCCGCGCCGAATTTCTTCCCATTGCCCAGGTAGCCCGCCAGCAGGCACGCATCGCCCGATCGCGCATGACCGCGCGCCAGCAGTTCGCCGCACATCTGCGCGTAGTCGATCAGCCCGTGCCCCTGCAAATCCGCCATCTCAATCGATCCCTTGTGATCGTTCAACTGCCGCACCAGATAGTCTCGATTGGCAATCGTCGTCCATCCCAGAAACGGATCCGAAGCAAACTGCATCGCCCTCTGTCCATCGGCCACGCGCTTCCCCTGGTGCCCAGTCGTCCCGATCGCCCCTGTCAGATAGGGCGCATACGCCGATCCCGGCTCTTCCTTCACCTGCAAAAACAGCGGATCCCGCTCGCCGTTTCCCTCCAGATAGATCAGGTAATCCCGCAGCCCCACGCTCCCCGTCCCGACGACCTTGAACGCCACATCCACCGCGCGATACTGCGACAGGAAGTGCTGCCGCTCCGGCAGCAGGTTCTCCCGATACGTCTTCACCGAAGCCAGCACTGGCCGCGCCTGCGCCGCGCTTAGCATCCGCAGCACCGGCGGCTCGTCCCGAAAGCACCGCCCCTTCTTCGTCGAAACTGTCAGCGTGTCCAGCGTGTGCAGCGGCGTCGAGCGCTCCGCCTTCATCAGCGCCTCGCTCACCGGCGAAATTCTCTGCAGGCGATGCACCTGATAGCGCGCCACATCCACCACCGGCATCCGCGACAGCGTCTGCACCAGCTTGTGATAACTCGCCACAAACGCGACCACCGCCGCGCCTCCGGCTTTCGATCCATTCCTCTCGCCGCTCGTCTCGCGTGCAGCCAGCACCAGGCTCGTCGCCAGCCGCTTCAGGTCCCACTCGAAGGGCCCCTGGATCGTCTCGTCGAAATCGTTGATGTCGAACAGCAGCCGCCCATCCGGCGCCGCATAAGCGCCCAGGTTGCGCACGTGCGCGTCGCCGCAGATCTGGTTCACGATCCCCGTGTGGGGCAGCAGCGCCAGGTCCGCCGCCATCACTGGTGCGGCTCCGCGAAAGAACCCGAACGGCGAGGCCAGCATCCGCTCGTACTTCAGCCCCACCAGCCCCGGCACGCGCCCTCGCATCGACTCTTCGACGAGCCGCAGCGGATTGTGCGTCCGCAGCTTCGCGTCCCAGTGCGCGTGATCCTGCCGGTGCACCTGCTTGCGCTTTGTCTGGCCCAGCGCCCGGCGCTCCTGTGCTGTGGGAAGATGCGGCATACTCACGCCCAGCATACGCCGCGGCCTTGAACCACGTTGTCCGCCTGTTTGCCGATACGCCTCGAGATCGCCCGCCCGCCCTGCTACGTGGCAGGAAACAAAATATGCGTGATCAGCTGGTCTTCCGGCGTCACGCGCGGATCGTTCACGTAGTGCTCGATGTAGTACTCGTCGCGCATTCTCAGCCCGCGCTGCAGCACCGCCTCCGCCACCAGGCCCGTCGCCGGTCCCAGCTGCGCGTACGACCCGCCCAGCACAAATCGCGCATATTTCCCGCCGGCAAACCTTTCGTAGGCCACTCCGGCCGGCAACTCCTCCGGCACTTCCGCCACTGAAACCCCGGCCCGATAAATCTTCGGCCCCATCCTGTAGAGGCTCAGGTAGCCCGTGATCGTATTGTGCTCCGCAATCGCCGGCGCCAGCTTATGCAGCTCCGTCCAGGCCCGTGCCGCGTTCGTCGAAAACGGTCCCTGCTTTTCCACGAATACGTACTGCGTCTCCGGCCACTGCACAATCTCCGGATCCAGCGTCAGTCGCATCGGCTTCTCCGCTGCTGCGCTCATCGTCTCGCCTCCTGAAGGTGAAATGTCTCGCCTCGACCCTGACTGCGATCAATGGCTCTCGTTCCGGTCGAACAGCATCTCCACATACCGCCGCAGGTGGTCGATCATCATCTCCGCCACCTCCGGACCTCCCCGCGCCTTTGCCAGGATGAATGATCCCTGCAGGACCGCCTGCGTATGCAGCGCCAGGCTCAGCGACGTCCAGCTTCCGCGCACGTTGTACTTCTTCATTGCCGCCGCAATGTCCGGCTCCAGCGCCGCCGCGTGGCCACTGATGCTCCGCTCGCAGGCGTCGCGCACCTGCGGATGCGTCACGTACACCTCCTGCACCATCGTCCCCGCCAGGCAGGTGAAGTCCGCCAGCTCGCCCCGCAGCAGCGCCTTGCGAAAGTCGATGTAGGCGAGCAGCCGGTCCAGGGGATCTTCCAGCGCCTGGTAGAGCGCCTCGGCAAACACGGCTCCGGTCACCGTGCTCCAGTGCTCCGTTGCCGTCAGCGCCAGCTCTTCCTTGCTCTTGAAGTGGTGAAAGAATCCGCCCTTGGTCAGCCCCGCGTTCTCGCAGATGTCCTCCACCCGAGTCGCCTGGTAGCCTTTTTGCCGGATTACGCGCACGGCCGCGTCCAGCAGCTTCTTCTTTGATTCGTGTTGATTTTGCGCGGTTTGTATCAAGTACCAACCAGTCGGTATGTAATTTACCGAGTCAAAACGCTGGCTGTCAACTCCACACCGTGAGAATTCTCTGCCTTCTCGCGCTCCGCCGTCAGATCACCGCCGCGCTAACGGCGCCCCGCGCCGATCTCCTCGCTCACCGCGGCCAGCGTCTCCGCCCGCATCGGCGGCATGCCGCCGGTCTGCGACGCGACCCACGCGCCCCAGCGATTCCCGGCCTCGTTCAGAACCTCCAGCGGCGCGCCTTCCAGGTAGTAGTGCGCCAGTGCCGCGGTGAAAGCGTCGCCGGCCCCGATCGTGTCCTTCACCTGCGCCTTTAGCCCAGGGTGCCGATGATGCTGTCCACGCGTTACCAGCAGGCTGCCCCGCGCGCCCAGCGTCACGCACACCAGCTCCACGGGATACCGGTCCATCAGCCGCCGCGCCCCGCGCATCATCTCCTCATCGTCTTCCGCCGTGCTGGGATGAGGACACGCTCCGGTTCCCACAAGCACATGCGGCAGCTCGTGCACGTTCAGCTTCAGAATTGTTGCCCGGCCCAGCGATCCGCGCAGCACATCCGGCGTCCAGAACGGCTTGCGCAGGTTCACGTCGAAAATCCGCACGCACTCCCGCCGTGTCTCGTCCAGAAACGCCTGGATCGCCCCCTGCGATATCTCCCCGCGCTGCGCGAGCGTGCCGAAGCATACCGCATCAGCCGTCTGCGCAAGAGCCCGCCACTCGGGGGTCAGCGTCAGCCGATCCCAGGCCACCGGCTCATGGATCGTGTATTCCGGCTCGCCCGTCTCCAGCGAAACCGTCACCGTTCCAGTGGCATATTCCGTGTCATTCTGCAGAAAGCGGCTCTCCGCCGGAAGGCTGTCCAGCGCGCGCAGAGCCTCTTCGCCCAAAGCATCCGCACCCACGCGGCTCGCCACTACCGCACGATTCCCCAGCCGTCCTGCCATCACCGCGAAATTCGCCGGCGCGCCTCCGAGCCGCCGCCCCTCGGGCAGCACGTCCCACAGCAGTTCGCCCAGGCCGACCACCACGCGCTGCCGGGTTCCCGATTTTGGCATCGCTTCGCTCATCGCTATGCCCTTGTGGCGCCGCTCAGTTTGCCGGACTCCCGGTTCCACACGTAGGACGCACGCGCCCCGGTTTCGACTCAGGCAGCCCCGCCGATTTCAGCAGGCTGTTCATCTTAAGAAAAACCGCATTCGTCCACCCGAAGCCAATCACGTTCTGCCGGTATCCGGTGGCCACCTGCACATCCGCCGATCCGGTCACAACGTTGTACTTCTCCCGGATCGTGTGCTCGCACGCAAAATTATCACGGATGGTCGCTGTGAACTCCTGCGACACCAGCGCCGCCTGCTGGATATCTCCTGCCTCTTTCATCCCATCAACAGCCACCCACGTCGCCGGCGCCCACCCGAACGGATAATCCCACTGCACGCCCGAATCCGTGGTGCTCATCGCCAGCCCGCCCTTGTGGTTGAAGAGCCCGAAGTTTGCTTCCACCCGCCTTGCCTGCTCCGGGCTCGCCGACCCTCCGAACAGCGGATAAAACGTCGTCAGGTAGTTGTACGTCGACTGCTTCCCGGTCTCGAAGTCATAGTCGAAATACATCCCCTTCTTCTCGTTCCAGAGATACCTGTTCATCGCCGCCCGCCGCGCCGCCGCCGCCGCTTCCCAGCGCTTCGCCTCTTCCGGCCTGCCCACCTGGGTCGCCATCCACGCAAGGTCCCGCTCGTATTTGTAGAGCAGCGCATTCAGCCCCACGGCCGCGTAGTGGTGGGACGATCCATCGAAAACGCCCCACCGAAACGCCGGATCGAACCCAGACTCCCGCATCGCCCGGTCGCCCTTGTAAAAATCCTTCGTGAGCCAGTGCGTGCCCACATGCGCCCGCGCGCACACCACTGAAACATCCGGATCGCAGCTCACCGCCTCCACCCGCGCTCGATCCGCCGCCGTCGCCAGGGTCGCCGGCCCATCCACCATGTATTCATCGCCTCGCCCGGGATGCGCCAGCAGCCACTGGATCACGTTCTGGTAGTAGGCATCGTCGTCAGCCATCTCCGGCACCGGCCCCGACCCGAAGTCGTAATACCGCGCCAGCCCTGTATTCCCCGCCAGGTGCGCCTCGCCCGTCCACAGCGAATGATCCCGCACCGCAAACGGATACGCCCGCTCCACCCACGCCCGCGCCTCGGCCGTGTGCCCGCGCTTCATCTCCGCGTCGTAAATGTCCCGGATCATCGACGACAGAAACGGCGGCTGCGACCGCGTCAGATAATAAGTCCGGTTCGCGTTCAGGATTCCGCCGTAGTGCTCGATTTCAAAGAAGAAGTTCTCCACCATCCCGCGTGCCAGATCCACCCGCCCATCCTCCAGCAGCCCCAGCAGGATGAAATAGCTGTCCCACCCGTACATCTCGTTGAAGCGCCCGCCGGGCACCACATAAGGATGCGGCAGATACAGCAGCCCCTCATGTTTCAGGTCCACGTTCTGCCCCAGCCGCTCGATCTTCACCGGCAGCCGCTCCACCTGCACCCCGCACTTCGTCTCCAGTGCGGCCACGTCGGCCGGCTCCGCAAAATCCACCGGCAGATACAGCACCGGTTTCGTCCGGACCTTGGTGTCCACCAGCGTCCTGCACTCGGTCATGGATCGCTGCAGCGTCGTCCACGCATCGTGAATGTACGCGTCGATCCCCAGGTTTTCTGAAGACGCCGCCTGCGGTGCCGGCCTTCCGCTCGCTTCGGTCGCAGCCGGCCGTCCCGCCTCCTGCGCCCCCGCAACCCCCACAAACAGGGCCGCCGCCCACACTACGGCCCATCCTCCCAAAAAAGTGTGCTTCATGCAGCTCATCTCCTGCGTTGACAATCCGTCCCTGCATGATAAACCTGGATTTCGCCCTCGGTCCGGACACCCCGGCCGCCCAATTGTGTCTCTAACCCACAGGCGAAGCTGATTCCGCAGGCGTCCTCCGCAACCCATTTTCCGCAAAGGTTTGACAAGTGACAGATCCGGTCCTGCACGACGCCTCAGCCGCCCCAGCCTCTTCGCGCAAACATCGCCGCCTCCGCCGCATCCTCATCTGGGTCAGCTCCATCCTGGCCGTGCTGGTCATCGCGGCCCTCATTGCCGGCGACATCCTGCTGCATCGCGCCAGCCCCATCCTCAAAGCCAAAGTCATCGAGACCCTCAGCACCCGCTTTGACAGTCGCGTCCAGCTCGACAAGTTCCAGGTCTCGCTCCTCAAAGGCTTCCAGGTCTCCGGCTCCGGCCTCAAGCTCTACCCCAACCACCTCCAGATCGACGCCCCACTCATCGCCGTTGACCACTTCTCCTTCCGCGTTCTCGGCTGGCGCCAGCTCCTCAGCACCCCCGTCCTCATCCACCACGTCCAGGTCAGCGGCCTCTCCATCCACATGCCGCCCAAAGACCAGCGTGCCAACATGCCGCATCTCTCCAGCAATCAGGAGCAGGGCGAAGACCAGAGCCACGCCGGCATCAAAATCGAAGTCGTTCAGATCGATGTCGACCACGCCAACCTCGTCATCGAGAACGGCAAGCCCAACAAGGTTCCGCTCACCTTCGAGATCCAAAAGCTGGTCCTGAAGTCTGTCGCCGCCGGTCAGCCAATGAAGTTTCACGCCACCCTGGTCAATCCCAAACCCATCGGTGATATCGATTCCTCCGGCGACTTTGGCCCCTTCAACACCGAATCCCCCGGCGACACCCCTGTCCGCGGCACCTACTCCTTCCGCAATGCCGATCTCGGTACCATCAAGGGCATCGGCGGCATCCTCGCCTCCAACGGCAGCTACAAGGGCCAACTCGACAACATCACCGTCGACGGGGAAACCACCACACCCAACTTCTCACTCGATCTCGCCAACCACTCCCTGCCGCTCAACACCAAATTCCACGCCATCGTCGACGGCACCAACGGCGACACCTGGCTGCAGCCCGTCGATGCCTGGCTCCGCCACACCCAGATCATCGCCAAAGGCGAAATCGTCCGCATGCCCAACGTTCAGGGCCGCGACATCCGCCTCGACGTCACCGTCGATCCCGGCAATATTCAGGACCTGCTCTACCTCGCCGACAAAGATCCGCAGCCGCTCATGAACGGCCAGGTCACGCTGCATACTGACTTCGATCTGCCCCCCGGCCCCGAGGACGTCCAGCAGAAGCTCCGCCTCAAAGGCAGCTTCCAGCTCCTCGACATTCACTTCACCAACCCCAAGATCCAGAGCAAAGTCGACGAGCTGAGTCTCCGCGGCCAGGGTCATGCGAAACAGGCCCAGCAGGAAGGCGACGCGCTCAAAAACGGCAACGACCAGGCTGCGATCGCCGCCAACGTTGCCTCTGAAATGCGCGGCAACTTCACCCTCGGAGGCGGCAAAATCACCCTGCCGGCCCTCAATTACCGGGTTCCCGGCGCCGATGTCGAGCTCCAGGGTGGATATACCATCAGCAGCCAGGTCCTCGACTTCACAGGGCAGGCCCGTCTCGACGCCCACGTCTCGCAGATGGTCACCGGCTGGAAATCCTGGCTGCTCAAGCCCGTCGACCCGTTCTTTGCCAAAGACGGCGCCGGCACCGAAGTCCCCATCAAAATCGGCGGCTCCAGCTCCCACCCGGAAATCGGGCTGAATTTTTAGGAGACGTTACCGCTCCTTGCTTCGGCGCAGCGCGGAAAGGGCGCCACGCGGGTGCTCGGCAAACTCTAACCTCTAAACTCCAAACTCTAAGACCTCACCACCGGCAGCCCCGCCCTCCGCGACGCCTCCGTCGGCTCCAGGTTTTCCTGCTCGAAACTGGGATGCGCGTGCACATCCATCTGCCGCAGCACGCCCTCATTGATGAATCCGTGCGGCGTCCCCGCCTTCACCACCACGATCGCGCCTGCCTCAACCTCGCGTGTCTCGTCGCCAACCACCTGCCGCCCGCGGCACTCCAGCATCACCAGCACCTCGTCATACCGGTGCCGATGCAGCGGCGCTCCCCGCCCCGGCTGCGCCTCCGCCAGGAAAAACGAAAACGGCATATCGCCCCGATCCGCTCCCACAAATTCGTACGAGCTCCCCACAAACGGCAAATCCTCTTTCCGCGGCGCGTGCATCGAAACCTCCCCGGTCCTCCTTCCGGCCCGGCCCATTGGATTCACCAACGCCCGATAGCGCTTCGTACTGTGGCCCGTGGCCTGTGGCCGGCGGCCTGCGCTCTCGCTGTACCCTATCCCCTGTACCCTGTCCCCTATAAACTCATCCCAGCATGCCCCGCGCCACCGACGACCCCGAGCGCCTCGTCTCCGCTGCCCGCGCCGACGACGAGTCCACCTTCGAGCTCAAGCTCCGCCCCCGCCGACTCCAGGAATTCATCGGCCAGACCAAAGCCAAGGAGCAGCTGGCGATCGCTCTCGAAGCCGCCCGCTCCCGTGGCGAAGCCCTCGACCACGTCCTCCTCTTCGGCCCGCCGGGCCTGGGCAAAACCACGCTGGCCAGCATCATTGCGAACGAACTCGACGTCGCCTTCCAGCAGACCTCCGGCCCCGCCCTCCAGATCCAGGGCGACCTCACCGCCATCCTCACCAACCTGCGCGAGCGCCAGGTCCTCTTCCTCGACGAGATCCACCGCCTCCAGCCCGTGCTCGAAGAAAAGCTCTACACCGCGCTCGAGGACTACAAGCTCGACATCATCATCGGCCAGGGCCCCGCGGCGCGCACCCATGTGATGGAGATCAAGCCCTTCACCTTCGTCGCCGCCACAACCCGGCCCGGCCTGCTCAGCTCGCCCCTGCGTTCGCGCTTCGGCATCCTGCTCCGCCTCGAGTTCTATACCGACGACGATCTCCGCTTCATCGTCAACCGCTCCGCCGAAGTCCTTGGCATCCCCATCACCGAGGACGGCGCCGCCGAGATCGCCATGCGCTCGCGGGGAACACCCCGCATCGCGAATCGCCTGTTAAGACGAGTGCGCGACTTCGCCCAGGTTCGCGCCGCCGGCAAGATCGACCGCCCCACCGCCTGCGACGCCCTGAAGATGCTCGAAGTGGACGCCCACGGCTTCGACGAGCTGGACCGCCGACTGCTGCTGACCATCATCGAGAAGTACGACGGCGGCCCGGTTGGCCTCGGCACGTTAGCCGCGACGCTGGCTGAAGAAGAAGACGCGCTGGAAGAGGTCTACGAACCGTTCCTGATCCAGATAGGATTCTTAGACCGCACCCCCCGAGGCCGCGTCGCGACAAGATTGGCCTACGAGCACTTTGGCTTACCGCTGCCCGGGAAGCAGAGGGGGCTGTTTTAGCACCCTCCCCCCACCCCCCTCACAGGGATAATCACGAATTAAATGATTTCATTGGTTTTGGAAGGTAATACCTTTTGGGTATTACCCTGAATCTCCTCCTGACCTATCTCGGGCACGCATGGAGCGCAACCCAAATAAAAAGCCCTTGCGGGCAAACTCACGCGCAGGGCTCTGGTACGACGTATCTCAAGTGTGAAGAGTGGGCGGAGAGAAGGCAAGGGAAAAGCGCAGGTCAGACGGTACGAGAGTAATGGAGTGGGTTGCGATTCGAAGTGATTGGCGCGGTTTAATGGGGAGTTGAAACGATGTCGCGTTGACCCACGTTAAGCGACTACTTTCTTTGGGCGACCGCCTAACTTGCCATTCTTTTTCGCCGCCTTCCGCTTGGCGGCGCTTCGCGAGCGGCCGCCAGCCGCGCCCATCCTCGCCGCCATCCACGCGCGCGACCCCAGAAATCCCTCCAGCAGTCCTGGCAGATACAGGTCGGCATCGAGCTTCGGGAAATGAATCCCAAATCCCGATGGAGAAATCTCAATCGGATCAAGTTCGGCCGGGGTCGCGGTTTCCAGGCCTTCGATGTCTTTCGGAGCAAACATCACATCCAGTTTCGAACTCAGCGACAGCACCACGCGGCCCAGCCGGCGGTCGTAGTGCGCACGAACAGCCCGCGGCCCAGCGGCCCGCATCTCACGAGCCCGCTCGTTTGCCGACTGAATCTCACTCGATTTCATGGATCCTCCTCCACGCCTCGCACAGGCCGAGCAGGTGTTTCAGCAGATCCTCTGCGATCTGGCTCAGCTGCTTGATCGAGCAGCCGTAATTTTCCCGAACTGTCACCGGCCCGGCAGGACAATTCAGCGCAAAGACTGCCTCTTGTTCCGGCCCAATTACATGAACGTGCGCCGGCCGATGGTCGTTGGGATAATCACCACGCGAAACCTGCCCAACCTCAGAACGGTCGGCATGGAAGGATCGTATCAAAAACCCAAGCGCATGGGAATGCCCGGTTTTTCTTTTCATCCTGACAACTGGCGCAATCCCGTTCTGGTAGCCTTGGGGCGCGGCGAGGACGTGGGCCAGTCGCTGGGAGCCGCTCCACGAGGAGGGTTTGTATGCGACGTATATGGATCATGGCAGGTTTGTCTCTCGCGCTCGCCGGGCCGGCGGCGCTGATCGCGCAGGATATGGGTGGGCAAAGTGCAGCGGCTCCGGCCAGCTATGCTCCCGATTCCCTCAACGCCCTGATGGGCATGCTGCAGTGGGAGGTGGTCGGCGCAGCCGAGGCGATGCCGGCCGACAAGTACGACTTCGCGCCCACCACCGGCGAGTTCAAAGGCGTCCGCACCTTCGGATCGCAGGTAAAACACCTGGCCGAAGCCAACTATTTGTTCTTTAAAGGCTGGGATGTTCCAGGCGTCACCCCGGTGGACGACAAGACCATTGAGGCCCTGAAGACGAAGGACGACATCGTCAAAGCGCTCAAGGACTCCTACACCTACGCCCATGCCGCCGTCGGCACAATCACCCCGCAGAATGCGTGGGACTCGGTGAAGGGCTTCCCGCCGCAGTTCAAAGAGACAAAAGCGACGGCAGCGGCCTTCGCCATCGCCCATTCCATGGACCACTACGGGCAGATGGTCGAGTATCTGCGCATGAACGGCATCATCCCGCCGGCCAGCCGCCCGCAGCCGAAGGGATCGATGTAAAGGAGAGTTTAGAGATTGGAGTTTAGAGTTTGGCCCCGACCGGTTCTGCGGTCGGGGCTGTTTGTTGAGGCCCTTTCGCCGAAAGATGGCCCATCCGGTGAACGCGACTGCGAGCAGGCTCATCCATACAGTGGCAAGTCAGCATCGGGCCTCCAGATTGGTGCGCCGCAGCAGGCGGCCACTCTGAGAAAATGAACGCGGATGGCTCTGGGGCGAAGCGTCGATATCGATGAAGAGGAGCGGCGGCATCCGCTGGTGCGGGTGATCCTGGTTTTGCTCCTTTTGTTGTTACTTTTAGCGGCGGCCGCGGCGGTCGGCGCCGGTGTCTGGCTGAAGCACGCCATGCGCGCCTCGCTGCCGGAACTCGACGGCACGGTTCTCACCCCTGGCCTGAGCGCGACGGTAACGGTCCGGCGCGACGAGCATGGCGTGCCCCACATTCAGGCGGCCAACCTCGACGACCTGCTCTTCGCCCAGGGTTATGTCACTGCCCAGGATCGCCTGTGGGAGATGGACATGGCTCGCAGGATGGCGGCCGGTGATGCAGCGGAGATCCTCGGCTCGAAGCTGGTGGATCACGACCGCATGGAGCGCGTGCTGGCCATGCGGCCGACCGCGGAGCGGCTGACCTCGAGCCTGAGCCCGCAGGAGCAGAAGCTCCTTGAGGATTACGCCCGGGGCGTGAACGCCTACATCAACACGCACCAGGATCGGCTGCCCGCCGAGTTTCGCGTTCTGTTTTATAAGCCGGACCAGTGGCATCCGGTGGACTCGATGCTGGTGGTGCTGAGTATGGTGCAGCTCCTCGACGAGCACTGGCCGGAGAAGCTGGAGCGAGAGCACATCACGGCGCGGCTGGGGCCGACGCTGGCCAAAGACCTGTATCCCACCGGCTCATGGCGCGACCACCCGCCGGTGAGCAACCAGACTCCGCTCAGCGCGCCGAACCAGGTGATCCCGGACGCGCCGCTCGATCCCAGCCAGTGGGGATTTCTGCATGACGATCTGGGGCCGGTGATCCGGATAACAGCCGGAGATCTGGCCAATTGCCAGGGATGCATCAGCGGATCGAACGAGTGGGTGGTCTCCGGATCGCGCACGGCGAGCGGCCAGCCGATGCTCTCCAACGACATGCACCTGCCGCACCAGATCCCGAACATCTGGTACGAGGCCGATATGGAAGCGCCGGGCTTTCATGCCGCGGGGCTGACGATTCCGGGGCTGCCGCTGATCGTCGCCGGGCACAACCAGCACATAGCCTGGGGATTCACAGCGCTCTACGGCGACACGCAGGACATCTATGTGGAGCATGTGAACGGACAGGACGAATACGAGGGGCCGGACGGAACCTGGCACCCGATCGAGCACGATCCGGAGACGATCCGCGTACGCGGCGGTCAGGATGTGCACGTGGACGTGGAGCGGACCGGGCATGGCGTGGTGATCACGCCGCTGATTCCGGGAGAGAAGCGGACGCTGTCACTCAAGTGGGACATCTACGATCCGAAGGCGGCGGGGTATCCGCTGCTGGCGATGGATACGGCGGAGAACTGGACCGACTTTCGCAACGCGCTCGGAACGTGGTGGGCTCCCACGCAGAATGTGGTCTACGCCGACGATCAGGGGCACATCGGCTACCAGGCGGTGGGCGACATCCCGCTGCGCCCCGGCGGACTGGCGGGCGTGCCGATTACAGACAACCAACACGAGTGGCAGGGCTTTATTCCATTCGACCAGTTGCCGACCGCGCTCGATCCGCCAGACGGGATTCTGGCGACGGCGAACTCGCGGGTGACGCCGGATGGCTATCCTACGCCGCTCACGCTGGAGTGGGCCGATCCGTACCGCAACGAGCGGATCTGGAAATGGCTGGAGCCGAAGGACAAGCTGACGCAAGCCGACATGCTGACGCTGCAGACCGATGTGTACTCGGCGCTGGATCATGAGATTGCGCAGCGGCTGGCTTACGGCATCGACCACGCGAGCAAAACGGATGCGCGCCTGCGCGAGGCGGCAAATCTGCTGCGCTCGTGGGATGGAACGGTGGGAGTCGACTCAGCGCCGGCGGCGATTGTGGCAGCGGCAAGGGCGGTGTTTCCGCCGATGGTGCTGAAGCCGAAGCTGAGCAACGACTGGAAGATGTACCACTGGGCGGAGAGCCTGTTTGTCGAAGAGCAGATGCTGACGAATGAGCCGCCGGGATGGCTGCCGCCAGGCTATGCCACGTGGGACGACTTTCTCGCCGACGTGGTTCGCCAGGGGCTGGAGCAGGCGCGGGCGCCGCTGGACCTGAAGGCCTGGAAGTATGGTTACGCGCATCCGGTGGATGTGGAACATCCGTTGTTTGGCATGCTGCCGTGGGCGAAGAAATGGACCGGGACGGGCGCGCAGCCGCAGTCGGGCGACACGTCGACGGTTAAGCAGGTGGGCCGGACGTTTGGGCCGTCGCAGCGATTCACGATGGACTGGGGCAACATCGATGGGGCAACGGAGAACATTCTGACCGGTGAGAGCGGCGATCCGCTGAGCCCGTACTACATGGATCAGTGGCCGTACTGGTACGGCGGGAAGACGTTTGCGCTGCCGTTTTCTGAAGCGGGAGTGGCGGCGCAGACGGCGCACACGCTGCGTCTGGAGCCGTGACGACTGGACGAGGCGATTCCGCGCCGGCGGCGGGGACAGGCATGAGCACGACCGCGATGGCTCGGCAGTGGTATCGGCAGAATGTGCTGCTGCTGGCGGCGGTGGGTATCGTCATGCTGCCGCTGGCGTGGCGCGGCTGCTCGTGCGGACAGGACTTTGATTTTCATCTGCAGAGCTGGATGGAGGTGGTCGCGCACTGGCGCGCGGGAATCCTCTATCCGCACTGGGCGGCATCGCCGAATTACGGGGCGGGCGAGCCCAGGTTCGTGTTTTATCCGCCGATGAGCTGGATGCTCGGCGGCCTGCTGGGCGTGGTGCTGCCGTGGACCTGGGTGGGCTTCGTCTTTACAGCGCTGGTGCTGCTGGGCGCGGCGTTGAGTTTTCGCGCGATGGCCGCAGAGTGGATGAGCGACGAGACGGCGGCGCTGGCGGCCTGCGTCTATGCAGTGAATCCGTACATGGTGTTCGTCGCCTATGAGCGAGCGGCGCAGGCGGAGCTGCTGGCCGCGGTGTGGATGCCGCTGCTGGTGCTGTACGGATTGAGGAAGACGGGAAGCGGAATTCCGCTGGCCCTGACCGTGGCCGCGCTGTGGCTGACGAATGCGCCTGGGGCGGTGATGGGGATGTATTTCCTCGCGGTGGTTGTGCTGGTGGCGGCGATGGAGGAGCGGCGCTGGCGGTTGATGGGTCGAGCGGCGGCAGCAACTGCGGTGGGCATCGGCCTGGCTGGATTCTGGTTGGTGCCGGCGTCCTATGAAGAGCGATGGGTAGAGATTCGGCGGGCGATTGGGCCGCTGATGCGCGTGGAGGACAGTTTTCTCTTTGGGTTTGTGAATGTCGCGCGTGTGCCGGTGGAGGAGCGCTTCAACGCGGCGTATCACAATCATGTGCTGGGCCTGGTGTCGTGGGTTGCGGTGGCACTGTTTTTGGGCGCGGCGGTGGCTGCATTTCTTGCGTGGCGGAAGAGGCGTGGCGGATTGTGGGCTCCACTGGTGGTGGTGGGAGGACTGATTGCGGTGCTCCAGTTCCGGTGGAGCGACATTGTGTGGCGATCGGCGCCGGATTTGAAGTTTCTGCAGTTTCCATGGCGATGGCTGCTGGTGCTGGGGCTGGTGGTGGCCGGGCTGGCGGGACTTGCGATCCGGCGCACGGGGCCGAATACGGGGCGTATGCGCACACGGATGGTGGTGGGGCTGGCGTGCGCAATGGCAGTGCTGGCCGCCCTGGCGTTTTGGCAGCCCTGCGATGAGGACGATAACGTGCCGGCACAGGTGGCGACGTTTGATCGTGTTGGTTTCGAGGGGACGGACGAGTACACGCCGCGGGGCGCGAAGAACGATGACATTCAGCCCGGACTGCCTCCGGTGAGGGTGCTGCGGTCTGCGGATGCGGATGAAGGTCCGCTGAATCCGGACCTGGACACGTGGCAGGCGACGGCCGCAGACGACGTTCCGGCAACGGTGCGGGTGGGGAAGTGGGGTGGAGAGCAAAGGGCGGCGGTGGTGACGAGTTCTGCTCCAGGGTTTGCGGTGCTGCGGCTCATGGATTATCCGGCGTGGCGGGTCGTGGTGAATGGGGTTGCGACGCCGGTGGCGGAGCGCGTGCATCGCGAGGATGGACTGATGACGATTCCCGTGAAGGCGGGAGCGACCCGGATCGAGGTGCGGTGGGAAACGACGCCCGACGAGTGGGCGGGCCGGTGGGTCTCGCTGGCGGCGCTGGCCGTTACACTGGCATGGATGTGGAAAGAAAGGCGAACGAACCGTGACGAGAAGTTTCGATAACATGGTCGCAATGACGGTGGATGTTGATGAAATTCTGCGGGAGGGCGTAGAGCGCACCGACGCGGCTCTGGAGCGGCTGCTGCCGCCGATGACGCAGGTGCCTGCGTCGATTCATGGGGCGATGCGGCACAGTGTGTTTGCGGGGGGTAAGCGCCTGCGGCCGGTGCTGGTCATGCAGGCCGCGCGAACGATGGCGGCAGTGCATGGCGACTCGGGTTTGCCGGAGGGGATCGAAGAAGTGGGTGCGGCGATTGAGATGCTGCACACGTATTCGCTGATCCACGACGATTTGCCGGCTCTGGATAACGACGATCTCCGGCGGGGCAAGCCGACCTGCCATGTCGCTTTCGGTGAGGCAATTGCGATCCTGGCGGGAGACGCCCTGCAGACGCTGGCGTATCAGACGCTGGCCGGGTTGCGGTGCGCGGCGGAGCGGGCGATCCGGATTGTCGGCCTGGTTGCCGAGGCGACTGGAACGGTGGAAGGGATGATCGGCGGACAGGTGCTCGATCTGGAAGGGGAGCACTCGAAGCCGACGGCCGAGAGCGTGCTGGCGATTCATCGGGCCAAGACGGGGGCGCTGATCCGGGTGAGCATTGTGAGTGGGGGTGTGTATGCGGGAGCGAATCCGGCCGATGTGCAGCGGCTGACGGAGTTCGGCACGAAGGCGGGTTTGGCCTTCCAGATCGTCGACGATGTGCTCGACATGACGCAGGACTCAGAGCATCTGGGCAAGACGGCGGGCAAAGATGTCGCGAGCGACAAGGCGACCTGGCCGGCGGTTTTTGGGATTGAGCAGTCGAGGAAGGATGCCGATCGGTTGATTCGCGAGGCGTTCCAGGCGCTCGATCCGTATGGCGAGGCGGCGGAAGGCCTGAAGGCTGTGGCCCGCTACCTGGTGGAGAGGACGCACTGAGAAGCAGGGATTAGGGATTGGGGTTTAGGGGTTAGGGTTTAGGAAAGCACACCACTGGCGCAGAGGCACACGGGTGTCTCGGGCCGGTTCGAAGGAAGGAATTGAAGGCTGCAGTCCTAGACGCCGACGCCGTATTCGGCGCCGAGTTCTTCTCCGGCGTGCGAGAAGAAGTCCGAGGGGGTGCGGCGGTTGAACTTATAGCGGACGCGGAGCTCGCGGCCGATGTAGAGGCCGAGGGCGGTGACACCCACGGCGACTGAGGTCCAGCCAATGGCGCGGAGCGCGCCCGAGGAGGAGGATTTCACCGTCGGCAGAATTGAATCCAGTTCAGCAGTGTTCGTCGTCTTCTTCAAGAAACGGCACATGCGCTTTCCCCAGGGCGCCATGGGTCCATCATAGCGCAGCCGGCAAAGTCACGCCGCTTGCAGCGGGTCCCGGGGCCTGGTCCGCAGTGTTGGAAACCCGTTCAGCGTCTGTGTTTCTATACATCGGCAGATGAGATGCGGGCCATAGTCCTTCAGAGGGATTCGATGCGCCGAAGGAGCATTACTTTTTGGTCGGGGGGAAGGAAGCTGGCCTCGATGGAGTTGGAGGCAAGCTCGCGAAGGTGCTCCTCGGTGAAGCCGAAGTCGTTGTGGGCACGGCAGTATTCGCCCTCGAGGTCGCTGCCAAAGAGGGCCGGGTCGTCGGAGTTGAGGGTGACCATCAGACCGGCATCGAAATAGCGGCGGACGGGGTGACTTTCGATTGTGAGGCAGCAGCCCGTGCGCAGGTTCGAGGTAACGCAAATCTCGAGGGGGACCTGGCGCTGGGCCAGCAGCTCCATGAGCTCGGGATCGTGGATGGCGGAAAGGGCGTGGCCGAGGCGCTCGGCGCCCACGTTCAGAGCGCCCCAGATCCCCTCCGGTCCGACGCTTTCGCCGGCATGGGCGGTCAGGCGCAAGCCGGCCTGGCGGGCTTCGGCATAGAGCTCGCGAAAGGGCTCGGCGCCGGTGCGGCGCTCGTCCCCGCCGATGCCGATGCCGATGATGGACGGAAACTGCGGGCGCAACTCGGCGGCCTTGCGAAAGACGCGGGCGGCTTCTTCGGGACCGAAATGGCGGACGGCATCGAAGATCCAGTAGAGGGTGACGCCCAGCTCAGCTTCAGCGCGGAGGCGGGCGCGCTCCATGCCTTCAAAGAGCGGCTCGAATTCGCAGTGGCGCCAGTAGTAGACGACACCGACGGAGACGTAGACTTCGGCATGCACGACTCCCTGGCGGGCCAGGCTTTCAGCCATGCGCCAGGCGACGAGTTCGTAGTCGTCGGCGGAGCGGAGATGCTCCGTGATGGCCTTGAACGCGAGCAGGAATCCGGAGAAGTCGGTGTAATGAAAGAGGGCCAGGGCCTGGTCGAGGGTGAGAGCGGCAGCGCCGTCGTGGCGGGTGCTGAGCTCGACGAGGGTCTCGGGAGTGACTGTGCCTTCGAGGTGAAGGTGGAGTTCAGCTTTGGGGAGGCGGCGAAGGAAGGCGTCAGAAACCATGGAGATTAGGCTTCAGGTTAACAGGGAGAGGACGAAGCATTCCCGCTGCGTGAGGAGGGAAGTGAATTGAGGAAGAAGCGTTTAGCCGCGAAAGAAACTAAAGTTCTGGCCTTGAGGCGGCAGAAGGCTTCGCCTTTTGGGGGATTGCGAAAGCGTCAACGTAACGCTGGAATGGAACTCTGGTACCCCCGAATGGAATCAAAACAGGACGAAGCTAGTTTTCGCGAGAAGCTGCTGGCATGGTTCGATGCCAGCGCGCGCGACCTGCCGTGGAGGCAGACTCAGGATCCGTATGCGATCTGGGTGTCGGAGACGATGCTGCAACAGACGCGCGTTTCCGTGGTGATGGAGTACTACACACGCTTTCTGACGCGGTTCCCGACGCTGGAATCGCTGGCGGCCGCCGATGACACAGACGTGTTAACACAGTGGAGTGGGCTGGGCTATTACCGGCGTGCGCGAGCTCTGCATGAGGCCGCGAAGGCGGTGGTTGCCGAGCACAAGGGCGAGATTCCACGGACCGCCGCAGCTCTGACACGCCTGCCGGGTGTGGGCATCTACACCGCGGCCGCGGTGGCCAGCATCGCGTTTGGCGAGCCGGTTCCCGCAGTGGACGGCAACGTAGAGCGCGTGCTGACGCGGTATTTCGGACACGAGCCGGTTCCAGGCGTGGCCCGCAGTGGACAGCTGCGTCGTGCGGCGGAGGACCTGGTGGACCGGCAACGGCCGGGCGATTTCAACCAGGCGATGATGGAGCTGGGAGCGACGGTGTGCCTGCCGCGCAATCCGCAGTGCCTGACCTGCCCCGTCCGTGAAGGATGCGCAACGCGTGGTGAGCATGCGGCGCCGCGGACGAAAAAGATGCTGAGCCAGAAGACGGCTTTGGCCCTGGTGCAGCGGCGGCAGTGGCCGCGCGCCGAGGTGCTGCTGGAGCAGCGCGCCGCGGACGCCTCGCAGATGCCGGGCATGTGGGAGCTGCCTCTGCTGAAGGAAGGCCAGGAAAACGAGAGCATGCAGCTGCTCACGGTGCGGCACTCCATCACGAACACGAATTACTACGTGACGGTTTATGGGCTCACGGTGAACGAGCAGAAGCTGCTGTCGCGGAGCACGGGCGATCGCGCCTGGGTTCCGGTGCTGGACCTGAATGATCAGCCGCTGACCGGGCTGACGCGGAAGATCCTGAAACGGCTGAAGGTGCTGCCGGGTTACAGCGGCGCCGGCCCTTCGGTGACGCTGGACGTGCCGAGCCGGGCCGAACCTGACCTGGTCGGAGCCTGATCCAGGCATAGTTTCAAAGGCCGCCGGTTTTTGCCGGCGGTTTTTCTTTTCCACCAGGTGGACGGAGTGGCGCGGCATGCGCGGGCCAGGGTAGGCTCGGTTGTTCGGCTTCGTAAGCCGTCGCCTGAAGGAGAGCCCATGCCCGATACCGAAACTGCCCTGGAAGGCGTTGCGCCGCTAACCACGCTGACCGAAGAAGAGACGATGCTGCGCGACACGGTGCGGCAATTTGCCCAGCAGGAGATTGCCCCGCGGGTGCGCGCGATGGACGAGGCGCAGAAGCTGGATGCGGATCTTCTGCGGCAAATGTTCGAGCTGGGGCTGATGGCCATTGAGGCGCCACCGGAGATGGGCGGCGCGGGGGCATCGTTCTTCAGCGCGGTGCTGGCGGTGGAGGAGATTGCGCGCGTCGATCCCGCGGTGGCGGTGATCGTTGACGTGCAGAATACGCTGGCGGTGAACGCGCTGCTGCGCTGGGGGACGGCCGAGCAGAAACAGATGTGGCTTCCGCGGATGGCGCAGCAGACCGTCTGCGCGTATGCGCTGAGCGAGGCCGGATCGGGATCGGACGCGTTCTCGCTGACCACGCAGGCGCGGGCGGATGGTCATGAGTATGTTCTGAACGGGCGGAAGCTGTGGATCAGTAATGCGGTGGAGGCGGATCTGTTCCTGGTCTTCGCCACGATCGATCCGAAGGCCGGGTATCGGGGGATCACGGCGTTCGTGGTGGAGCGGGGAACGCCGGGCTTCACGGTGGGGCATAAGGAAGACAAGATGGGCATTCGCGCGTCGTCGACTTGTGAGCTGCTGTTCGACGACTGCCGAGTGCCGGCCGCGAACGTTGTGGGCGAAGCGGGCAAGGGATACAAGATCGCAATCGAGACGCTGAATGAGGGGCGGATCGGCATTGCCGCGCAAATGCTGGGGCTGGCGGAGGGCGCGTGGTCGCTGGCGGTGAAGTACAGCAAGGAGCGCAAGCAGTTCGGCAAGGCGATTGCGGAATTCCAGGCGGTGCAGTTTGCGCTGGCGGAGATGGCGACGCGGATTGAGGCCGTGCGGCTGCTGGTTTACAACGCGGCTCGGATGAAGGGCGCGGGCGTTCCTTTCGTGAAAGAAGCGGCAATGGCAAAGCTGTTCGCCTCGCGCGTAGCGGAAGAGGTGGCGAGCCAGGCGGTGGAAGTGTACGGCGGCTACGGATTCGTGAAGGACTATCCAATGGAGAAGTTCTATCGCGACGCGAAGATCGGCTCGATCTACGAGGGCACGTCGAACATGCAGCTGGCGACGATTGGGAAGGCAATTCTGGCCGGGTAATTCGCCACTCACTCGATCACCTCAGCTCATCTGCTGCCCGTAAAGCCATCCCGGCACGAAGGTCGTGGTGTTGCCCGGCCATGCGGCATTTTTTATTTGCGCTCCCCGCGGCAGAGCAGCTTATTTGCTCCCCAGGCTGTTACACTTGCAGCCTTTGCCGGAGGGGCGCGCCGCCGTGCTGAACGCGTCCGGTCCGGCAATTGGGCCCGTGGGCTCCTCAAATCAGGATGGAGGGATTCTGATGCGGAAAAAGATCGTACTGCTCGGAACATGGTGCGCTGCGGCTCTGCTCGCAGCTTGTGTGGCGGCCCCTGCGCTGGCTGCCGATAATCCCTGGTATGGGACGTGGAAGATGGATGTTGCGAAAAGCCATCTGACCGGAACGACGTTTACCTACAGCAAAGAGGCGAATGGTCTGGACCAGTTTTCCGATGGGGTCACGAGCTATACGTTCACAGCGAATGGGATCGATTACCCCATGACCGGCGGCGCTACGGAAAGCTGGGTATTCACCGGACCGAATGCATGGAAGGTGACGGATAAGCAAAACGGGAGCGTCGTGAGCACGAGCGATGTAAAGGTGTCGCCGAACTGCAAAACCATGACGACGACGACAACGGGCACGCGGCCGGATGGGAGCGCTATCCACGAGGAAGACACTTATACCAAGACCAAAAGCGATGGGTGTCTGGAAGGGACCTGGAAGAGCGTGAAGATGAACAGCAACGCTCCGAACACGTTTATTATTTCAGCCGGCTCGGCGCCAGACACGTGGAAGTGGGACATTCCCGACGAGAAGGAATCGGTTGAGGGCAAGGCCGATGGCTCGGATCTGCCGGTCACGGGATCGACAGTCCCCGCGGGACTGACGGTTGCGTTCAAGATGGACGGGGCGCGGAAGGTGGACGTGACGGTCAAGCTGAGCGGGAAGGCGGTATCCGAAGGCAATGACGTTCTGGCGGCGAACGGCAAGAGCTTCACCGGCACGAGCTGGACACCGGGGAAGGAAAACGAAAAGACGACCGCGGTGTATGTGAAGCAGAAGTAGCAGCTTGTGGTGACATGGAAAAACCGGGCTGCCCGCGATGGGCAGCCTTTTTATTGGAGCCGGGAAAGCCAGTATGATCGCGAGAGCGAGATCTGGCCAATATGACGCCTGAAGAATTTCGCAAGTCTCTGGAGCACGCTGAGCCGTTGGCGGCCCTGCCGGCGCCGCTCCGCGCCCTGTGGTGGGACGCGAAGGGTGACTGGGAACGGGCGCATGGATTGGTCGACGCCCTGGAGAACCGAGACGGGATGGCGGTGCATGCATACCTGCATCGGAAGGAAGGCGAGGACTGGAACGCGGACTACTGGTATCAGCGAGCCGGACGCGAGCACAATCGGCCGCGGCTGGATGACGAGTGGCAGGCGCTGGTGGAGGCGCTGCTCAGAGAATCCTGACTACAGCGTGTAGCGTTCGGCGGCGAGCATGTGCTCCGCAACGGTACGCCCCAGAGCGACGGTGTTCGCCGGTTCATGCTTCGTGAGGCGGCGGAAGATGGCCATCTGGGTGCGCAGCATGTCGCCTTCAGCAACGGCGCCAAGAATGCGCTCGGCGGATGACTGGACGATGCGGAACGAGCGGGCCGCTGTGAGCTGCGCCAGCGGAATGGCGATGGGGTGAGCTGCGCCGGCCTTTTCTGCGCGCAGGATGGCGGATTCCATGACCAGGATTTCGATGAGGATGTCGGCCAGCGCGCCCATGATCTCCTGCTGATCCTGGAGGTTAGTGGGGTATTTCTGGCTGGCTGCGCCGGAGCAGAAGAGGCCGAGCTTTTTCGCGCTGGCCAGCAGGGCGTGCTCCGCGGCAAGCGGACCGGTGGCTTCGGAACGGGGTGACGGGCCGGCCATGACTTCATCCATGACTTTGGCGATGGCGGGGAGAAGGGGAAGGCGGCCCTGCAGAGCGCGGCGGAGAAGGAATCCGGAGATGATCAGCCGGTTGATCTCGTTGGTGCCTTCGAAGATGCGGTTGATGCGGGCGTCGCGCCAGGCACGCTCGGCGGGGTACTCCTCGACATACCCGTAGCCGCCGTAGATCTGGAGGTTGGCATCGACGGCGCGGTCAAGCATCTCAGAGCACCAGACCTTCACGATGGAGCATTCGACCGCGTAGTCCTCGATGCGCTTCTGGACCTCGCTGGAAGGGGCGTCGGAAGGCAGTGCGGCCAGCGCGGCGTCGATGGCGCCGACGACGCGATAGACGAGCGCTTCTCCGGCGAAGATACCGGCAGCGATGTCGGCGATCTTCTCCTGCATGAGGCCAAAGGATGTGATCGGTTTGCCAAAGGCGAGACGCTGCTTTCCGTAGCGGATGGCGTTGCGCAGCGTATGGCGCGTGCCGCCCAGGGTGGCGGCGCCTAATTTGTAACGGCCGACATTGAGAATGTTGAAGGCGATGTGGTGCCCTTTGCCGGCCTCGCCGAGAAGGTTGCCGGCGGGAATGGCGCAGTCGGAGAGGACGAGCGGGCAGGTGGAGGATCCGCGGATGCCGAGCTTGTGCTCTTCGGCGCCGATGGCGAGGCCGGGTGTGCCGCGTTCGATGAGGAAGGCGGAGAACTGGCCGGGCTGGCCGTCGTCCGCGACGATTTTGGCGAAGACGATGAAGAGGTCGGCAAAGCCGGCGTTGGAGATCCACATCTTTTCGCCGTTGAGGATGTACTGCGAGCCGTCGGCGGAGAGGCGCGCCTGGGCGCGGATGTTCATCGCGTCGGAACCGGAAGAGGCCTCGGAGAGAGCGTAGGCGGCGATCCATTCGCCGGTGGCGAGCTTAGGGAGGTACTTCTGTTTCTGATCGGGCGTGCCATACCAGATGACCGGCAGCGTGCCGATCCCGGTGTGCGCGCTGATGCTGACCGAGAAGCTGGCGCAGACGGCGATGTTGTCGGAGATGAGCGCGGAGGTGACCTTGTCGAGCGCCAGGCCGCCGTAAGCTTCGGGTATGTCAGCGGCGAGGAGGCCGAGCTGGCCGGCTTCGAGGAGGAGATCGCGGGTGACCTGGAAATTCTTGGCCTCGATTTCGGGGACGCGGGGCAGGATCGACTTCTCGGCGAACTCGGCCGTGGTGCGGGCGATCTCCTGCTGCTCTTCGGAAAAATCTTCGGGCGTAAAGACGTCTTCGGGCGCGGCATTGGTGAGGAGGAAAGTGCCGCCGGGAATGACTTTGGGGGTGGTTGCTGTGGCCATGGCAGGTCTCTGAGAGATCATCCTACGCCCGTCGCGCTGGGGGACGGTGAATGCGTTGGGGGCTTTGCCGGGGGCGTTAGCTCAGGTTCTCCAAAATTCCGGCAGCGCCCATGCCTCCTCCGACGCACATGGTCACGAGCCCGTACCGCGCGTTGCGGCGGCGGAGCTCCTGGAGGATTGTCGCCGTGAGTTTGGCGCCGGTGCAGCCGAGGGGATGGCCGAGAGCGATGGCTCCGCCGTTGACATTGACTTTGGCGGGATCGAGGCCGAGCTGACGAATGACGGCGAGTGCCTGGCAGGCGAAGGCTTCGTTCAGCTCGATGACGTTGATCTGATCGAGCGTGAGGCCGGCGAGCTTGAGCGCTTTGGGAACGGCGTAGACGGGGCCGATGCCCATTTCTTCGGGATCGCAGCCCGCGTATGCGTAAGCGACGAACCGGGCCAGTGGCTGAAGGCCAAGAACGGTCGCGCGTTCGGCCGACATAACGACTGCGGCGGCGGCTCCGTCGGAGGTTTGCGAGGAGTTGCCGGCGGTGACGATCCCTTTGGCGTGGAAGACCGGGGGGAGCTTTGCCAGAGCCTCGGCAGTCGTATCGGAGCGAGGACCCTCATCTGTGCGGAAATCAGTGGTGACGGCTTTCGGCTTGCCGTTTCCATTTGGAACGGGGAGTGTTACCGATACCGGCACAATTTCGTCTTCGAAACGGCCGGACTGGATCGCGGCGAGAGCTTTTTGATGGCTTTGGAGGGCGAATTGATCGGCGTCCTCGCGAGAGATGCCGTAATGTTTCGCCAGACGCTCGGCGGTCAGGCCCATCGACAGATACGAGCCGGGGTGGTTTTCGACGAGCCACGGATTGACGGCGATTTTGTTGCCGCCCATGGGGATCATCGACATGGACTCGACGCCGCCGGCCACGATGACATCCGCTCCGCCGCCGCGGATCCGCTCGGCGGCGAGGGCGATGGCCTGCAATCCCGAGGCGCAGTAGCGATTGATGGTCATGGCCGCGGCATCGACGGGCAGGCCGGCGCGAAAGCTGGCAATACGGGCGACGTTCATGCCCTGCTCGGCCTCGGGCATGGCGCAGCCGAGGATCACGTCGTCGATCGATTTGGGGTCGAGTTGCGGAACGCGATCAAGGGCGCCACTGATGGCCGTGGCGGCGAGGTCGTCGGGACGGGTGGAGCGCAGGGCTCCGCGGGGCGCTTTGCCGACGGGGGTACGAACGGCGCTGACGAGGACGGCGTCTCTCATAGGTGCTCCAGGCGGTGACTAATTTCTGAGGGGCTTGCCGGTTTTCAGGGTGTGCCCGATGCGCTCCTGCGTTTTGCGTTCGCCGCAGAGCGAGAGGAAATGCTGGCGCTCGAGTTCAAGCAGGTATTGCTCGCTGATGGGCGTGCCGGGTGTGACGGATCCTCCGCAAAGAATTTCAGCGAGGTGGGTGGTCACCACGACATCGTGGTCGCTGGCCTGCTCGCCTTCGCGGAGCATGTGGACGCCGAGTTTCAGGGCGGCGAGCACGGCGTCACCGGGAGCGGGAATGTCGGTGCGAGGCAGGGGCGCGGCATAGCCGGTTTCGGCGAGGGTGAGCGCCTGGAGCTTCGCATCGTGGAGGACACGATCGCGGTTCATGGTGATGCGGTCGGATGGACGCAACATGTGCAGATCGCGGGCTTCATACGCCGATGTGGAGACTTTAGCCAGGGCGATGTTCTCAAAGAGAGTGCGCATGGTGTGGTGAAGCTCGACGCTGTCGCTGCGCGAGGCTTTTGGGGCTGCGCCGGACGCCAGGTCGAGAGCGCGAAGAGTCATTTCCTTACAGCCGCCACCGGCAGGGATGAGCCCAACGCCCGTTTCCACCAGGCCCATATAGAGCTCGAGATGCGGCTGGCGCACGGCGGCGTGGAGGGTGACTTCAGCGCCGCCGCCGAGAGCGAGGCCGAATGGCGCGACGACGACGGGCGCGGGACAGAACTTGATCGACTGCGTCATCTCCTGGAAGGCGGCGATGTAGGTGTCGATCTCGTCCCATTCCTCGTCCTGGGCGGCGAGTAGGAGTTGTACGAGGTTGGCGCCGGCGGAGAAATTCGCGGCGTCATTGGTGATGACGAAGCCGCGAAAATCGCGAACGGCGACGCTCGAGGGGTTCAGGTTCTCGCGGACGAAGTTCACGATGTCGGCGCCGAGGGCGTTCATCTTGGTGTGGAACTCGATGCAGGCGATGCCGTCGCCGATGTCGATGAGCGAGGCGCCGGGATTCTCTTTCACGACGCCGCCTGAGCGTTTCGCGCGAGTGAGGGAGACGACGGCGGAGGGAGATTCGACAGGAACAAACGCGCCTGTGCGAGCGTCGAAGGCTTCGGCACCCTCTTTGCGATACCAGGTCTTCTCCGGGGTGGCAAGCAGCTTTTCGACAGCGGGCGGCAGAGTACGGCCTTGACTGCGCAGCCTCGCCGCCGTGTCGGCTATGCCAGCAGCATCCCACATTTCAAAGGGGCCGAGTTCCCAGTTGAAGCCCGTGCGCATCGCGCGATCGATGTCGGGGACGCTGTCACTGATCTCTCCGATGCGGGCGGCGGCGTAGAGCCAGAGGTCGGGAAGGATCTGCCAGTAGAAGGCTGCGGCTTTGTCCTTCTCGGAGTTGCCGCTGAGCAGGGCTCGGATACGCTCGGAGAGCGATTCGATGGGTTTGGTGGCGTCGAGCGCAGGAAATTTGGGTTTCTGCGCCGGCCGGTAATCGAAGCTGGCGAGGTCGAGGGTCTGGCGCTCGTCGTCTTTGGCGCCGCGCTCTTTTTTGTAGAAGCCCTGTCCGGTTTTGTCGCCAAACCACTTCTTCTCGAGCATGGTTTCGAGAAAGGCGGGCAGCTGGAGATCGCTGCGCTCATCTTTCGTGTTTGCGGCAAAGTTGCGCACGACGCTGCCGAGAACGTCGAGGCCGACCATGTCGGCCAGGCGGAAGGTGCCGGTTTTAGGCCAGCCCAGCGGCTTGCCGGTGAGGACGTCGACTTCTTCGATGGTGACGCCCTGCTGCTGCATCACGCGGATGGTATTGAGCAGGGAGAAGGAGCCGATGCGGTTCGCGATGAAGTTGGGACGGTCGTTGGCAGGAACGACGGACTTGCCGAGGTGAACTTCGGCAAAGCGGGTGATGGCCTTGATCGCCGCGGGATCGGAATCGGGAGTAGCGATGATCTCCACGAGCTGCATGTAGCGCGGCGGGTTGAAGAAGTGCGTGCCAAACCAACGGCGGCGGAGACCCTGGGGAAGCGCCTCGGCGATGGCCGCGACAGGCAGGCCGCTGGTGTTGGTCGTGAGGATCGCATCCGGGCGCAGTTGCGGCGATACGCGGGCCAGCAGGCTCCGCTTGATATCGAGATTCTCGGCGACGGCTTCGATGATCCAGTCGTACTCGCGCAGGCGAGGGAGGTCGTCGTCGAAATTGCCGATGGCAATGCGGACGGTAAATTCCGGCGCAGCCAGAGCGGCAGGCTTCGACTTCTTCAGGCCTTCGAGTGCTTTGGCGGTCAGCGCGTTGCGATTGTCGGGTTGCGCCATGTCCAGCAGGAGAACCGGAAAACCGGCGTTGGCGATCTGCGCGGCGATGCGCGAGCCCATGGTGCCTGCACCGAGGACGGCGACACGGCGAATCGGGCAGGTGGTGGTGACGGAGGATGCTGATGCGGGAGATTCGGTGACGGTAGTTGCGGCCATAGCGGATTTTTCCTAACCCATCACCCTATCCGATTCGAGGCATTTCTGGCTTGTCACGCGGATGCTCGCCGGATCAATTCGCGGTGAAGAGATGTTCAGGCGGCGCAGGAGTCGCGGGTGTTCACGATAGCCTGAGGGCATGGGCAGGTTGTCAGGGTTCGGAGTTGGTTTTTTGGGGCTTGTGCTGGCGAGTGCATTGTGGTCAGCGTCGTCTTCGGCGCAGCGCGATCCGCGTGGGCATTACGTGGACGCCGTTCCTGGCAAGCCCCTGTGCACGTTGCGTATTCACGTCACGGGGTTCCGCAACGATAAAGGGAAGGCAGGCGGCGTGATCTTCGCTTCGCCGGCGGGATGGCCAGAGGACCGATCGAAGGCGGTAGCGCACGGGGGATTCGACATTCACAACGAGCAGGTGACGGAGGAGTTTGAGGTGCCACCGGGGCGGTATGGCATCGCCGTCATTCACGACGAAAATGCGAACCAGAAGCTGGACAGGAATTTCCTGGGGATCCCGAAAGAGGGGTTCGGATTTGCGAACAATCCGAGGGTGCTGTTGTCAGCGCCGTCGTTTCAGGCAGCTTCCGCTGAGGTTAGCTGTCCCGCGACGGAGATTCAGATCAGGCTTATCTACAAATGATGTGCGAATTGACCGTGGTCAGCCGTTGCTGCCTTCGGATGAAGAGGCTTCGGCGGTTTTTGCGCCGGGGTTCACCAGATCGCGCAGTTCTTTGCTGGGCTTGAAGTAGGGGACCTTCTTGGCGGGTACCTCGACCTTGGTTCCGGTCTTGGGATTGCGGCCGATGCGGGGCTTGCGCTGGCGAATGCGGAAGCTGCCGAAACCGCGAATCTCAATCTTGTCGCCGGATCGGAGTGCGCCAATGACGGAGTCAAAGATGGTCTCCACGATCACTTCGCTGTCGCGTCGGGTCAGATCGCCCAGCTTCGTTACTTCTTCAACGAGGTCGGCTTTGGTCATGGTGGGGGTCGCTCCGTTCCTGGTGAGCCCGTTGTCCTTCATAGTAGATGCAATCTCTTTCGCTTGCAAAGTCAAGTAGTTGCGGGATTTTGGCCGCTTCGAGAGCCGGATCAGCGCCACAGGAAGTAAAAGCCGGCGTGCCGGTCGAGGAGCTTGGTCGGGTTGGGTACCAGGCTGTCGGCGTCCGATCCGAGCAGATCCAGGAAGGAGCGGTGACGGACATACGGCTTCACGACATCGGGCTCGCCGGAGATGCCCACGGACTTCGCCGTGTCGAGCAGCGCCACGCGAAAACCACCTTCTTTATCAATAAGATGCATGGGGAGCGCCTGTTGTCCTGTCCAGACCTGGCCAGTGGCGATCGAACGGACCTGGTCTTCGGGCAGGTGGCGTCCGGCGGCGACGTCGTGGACGAACTGGCCGTACATGTTGTCGACCAGGCTTTGGAAGTAGGCCCGCTCCTGGGGGGTCATCGGGCGGGTGGGGTCGCCCGCATCCTTGAGGGCGCCGGCGTGGATGACCTCAGGGGACAACTTCGCCCACTGCATCAGGTTGCCGTAGTTGGTCCACTCCATGATGACGCCGATGGAGCCCACGACGCTGGCATCATTGGCATAAATCTTGTCGGCGGCCGACGCGATGTAATAGGCGCCGCTTGCGCCAACGCTTTCAATGGAGGCGACGATGGGCTTCCGCTTCTGTTCGCGAATGCGGAGGACCTCGTGGTAGATCTCCTGGGAGGCGGCGGCGCCTCCGCCGGGCGAGTCGATGTGCAGAATGATGGCCTTGACCGAGTCGTCCTGATTGAACTTACGGAGCTGATCGACGATGGTGTCTGCCGAGAGAATCTCACCGTCAATGTCGATGACGCCTATGTTGTCGCCGAGCGAGCCGAAGCCGTCGGTTGAGCCGGTGAAGGAACCCGCAGCCATGTAGAAAAAGGCGGAAGCCGCGAAGATGAGGCCGAGAAGGAGTGCGCCTCCCAGGGCGAACCAGGGCCAAACCCTGCGGCGAGGACGCGGGGCAGCCGAATACCACGAGGGCGGGGCACCCGGACTCGGAGTGGCCTGTTGAGCAGGACCTGGGTACGCCGGACGGGCAGGTTCCGGGGTCGGCTCCGGAGCAGGAGACGTTGATTCGACAGGGTCTTCCATAGGGGCGAGTGTAGCACCGGCCCGGCGCCCTAAAGGGATTGAGCCGGCCGGACGAGGGAATTCCGGTATGATGAATAAAGGATTACTGGCCCATCCTCCTCCTAAAACGATTTGTGAGCGGACGCTTGCAGAGCGGCGCACGAACAAGAGGAAGCGGAGGAACGGCTCAAGATGAACCCTCAGTACACAATTGTGATTCCGGCCTACAACGAGCGCGCGCGCATTGGTCACGCGCTTGAAGAGGTTTTGCGCATTATCGACGAGCGGCGCTGGGATGCCGAAGTGCTGGTGGTCAACGACGGCTCGACGGATAATACGGCCGCGATCGTAGAAGGTTTCGTGGCGCGGGATCGCAGGGTTCGCCTCCTGAATAATCCTGGGAATCGCGGTAAGGGCTACAGTGTGCGGAATGGGCTGCTGCATGGGGCAGGCCATATCGTCATGTTTACCGACGCTGACCTGTCGGCTCCCATGGAAGAAGCCGAGCGTCTGTTTGACGCAATCCGGGATGGCGCCGATGTGGCCATTGGCTCGCGGTGGCTGGAGCGGAGCCGGCAGACGATTCATCAGCCCCTGTATCGGCAGATTTTCGGGCGCTGCTTCAACCTGGTGACGCGGATGGTGATGCGGCTGCCTTTCGCGGATACTCAATGCGGATTTAAGGCCTTCCGGCGCAGCGCGGCGCAGACGATCTTTCAGCTGCAGCGTATCGAGCGGTGGGGGTTTGATCCGGAGATTTTGTTTATCGCGCTGAAGCGGGGCTACGCGATTCGCGAGGTGCCGGTGACGTGGGGGCACGACGAACGCTCGCGCATGAGCTATCTGAAAGACGGGATCAAGATGCTGGAAGAGCTGCTCTACGTGCGCTGGAACTCGCTGATTGGTGTGTACGACCGCAAGGTTACGGATCTGGCTGCGGAGCGGGGATAGGCTGAGCGGGAGAATTTGTTGACGCCAAAGCCGCCCGAGGGCGGCTTTTTTCATTCAGGCGTTTCTCAGGGATTCGCCGGCGGACCGTAGGGTGCAATCTCCAGCGGATGCGCTTCGGTGTTGAATACGGTCTTGCTGAGATCGATGCGCGTTGGGTTAGCCAGAAGCAGATACAGGTACTTCATCGTCTCGGCGAAGAAGTAGCTTTCCATGTCGTCGCGCTGCTTCATGGTGCGGACGTCGGAGATGGCGGCGAAGGCTGATGGCGTCCGGCAGTTCTTCACGATGGCATTGAAGAAGGTGTAGCCCATGGCGCGGTATTGCGGGTCGTGGGTGAAGTAGTAGAGATAGTAGGCCGACTCGATGATTTCCGGGCGCAGCTGGTAGCCAGGGCTCAGGATCTTCATCGTTCGGTAGTCGATCACCTCGGGCTCGATGCCCGCCAGATTCCACATCCGGTAATTCGAGTCCTGCAGCTGCCGCGCTCGGTCCAGATCGCCGGACAAGGCGAGCGTTCCCGCAAAGAAGGCCGCCAGAGCTCCGTATTCTGAGCCCGTCCGCGCGCCGGTATCCATGTTGGCTTCACCGTACCAGAGCGACGTTGTCTTGTCTGGATTCGTCACAGTATCGGCAACGTATTGGTTCAGCGCGCCGACGCTGGCCAGCCACATGCGGTGGCAGTCCTCGTCATGAAAGAGCAGCCAGGCCTTCAGCAGGTATTCATAAAAGGAGTCGGAGCCGCCGTTGATGTTGGCGTCCTCGGCGTCCGAGCCGCCGGTCCACGCGCCCGTGCGCACGTTGAGCTCTGAGCCGAACAGGTTGAGCTTCGACCGACGATCCCAGACAGCAACGACGGCGCGCTTTGCCTTCTGGTAGTAGATCGGTTTGTTCGTGAGGCGGCTCAGCGTGCCCATTTCCAGCAGCAGCGTGCCGACTTCCGCCGGGTTCGTGTTCTCGCCGCGCACCGCGCCGGTCTTCAGATTGACGTACACGTATGGCATGCCGGTCGGCGAGTCGTAGGCGGGCAGGAGCCGCGTGCCCAGATCGTCGGCGAGCGCCAGCAGCTTTGGATCATGGGTCAGCTCATAGGAGCTGAGCAGGCCGGCGACCATGCGGATGGTGATCTCGAAGTTTTTGACGTAGATGTCTTTGTCGAAGGAGAGCTGGGTGTCGATCAGCTGGCGGTCTTCGTCGGCCTGCTGATCCAGCCCCATCACGATCATCGTGTCCAGCGCGTCAACGGGGGTCATCAGCAGGGACGTGCCGTACCAGTCGAAGGGCTCGTTGCTCAGGGGGCGCAGCTCGTCATGACCCCAGGCGTACTTATGGTAGCCGTCCCAGGCGTGCAGGAACTGGTCGCGGACCTGTTTGGCCATATCTTTTTCCGAGGGCACATGCGTTTGAGCGGCGCGCGCGGCGGGCACGGCGACCGCAGAAAGGAGCAGGAAGACCAGGAGCTTTCTCATGGGAACACAACGATAGTAGCGGATGGGACCGGCTCGCGAGGTTAAGGATCAGGACAGGCTGGTTTTCAGCATCTGTTCCGCATGGCGCAGGCTGGTTTCGGTCACGGTTGCGCCGGAGATCATGCGAGCAATTTCCTGGGCACGCTCCTCGGCAGTCAGCAACCGGATCCGAGTCTCGGTGCGTTTCTGCTTCTCCTGCTTTTCGATGAGGAGGTGCTGATCGGCGAAGGCGGCGATTTGCGGCAGATGAGTGACGCACAAAACCTGCTGCACGCGCGACAGGGCTTTGAGCTTTTGGCCGACGGCCTCCGCTGCACGTCCGCCAATGCCGATGTCAATCTCGTCAAAGACCAGCGTCCGCGGGACCTGGGTCTTTCGGCTGCGCGAGCGGTTGGCGCCTTCTTCCACGCTGACCTTGAGCGCCAGCAGCACGCGGGACATTTCGCCGCCGGAGGCGATCTCGTCGAGAGGCTGCAGCGGCTGGCCGGCATTGGTGGCGATCCGGCACTCGACCTCGTCCCACCCGTGCGCGGCCCAGCGGGAGGGGTCTTCACTCGCGTTTACGGCAATAGAGAAGCGCGCCTTCATGGCCAGGTCATTGATCTGCGCCTCAGCCAGCTTTTCCAGCCTGCGTGCTGCCGCGGAGCGCTCGCCGGTAAGTGCACGAGCCGCCGCCTGATAGGCAGTGGCGGCTTTTTCCAGATCACCGCGAAGGGTCTTCAAGATTTCGTCGCGGTTTTCTACCTCGGCCAGCTTGCGCGCCGCTTCCTCGCCCGCGTGCAGCACATCGCCCAAAGTGGGCCCGTATTTGCGCTTCAGGCGGTCGAGCGTTGCCAAACGGTTCTCGATTTCTGCCAGCCGCTCCGGGGAGGCGTCGATGCGATCGGCGTAATGGCGGACACTGGAACTGATGTCCTCGACCGTTGCCCGGGCGGCGACGATCTGTGCGACCGCGTCGTTGAACTGCGTGTCATACTTTGCCAGCTCTTCCAGGAATTTCTGCGCTGCCTGCAGCGTGGACTCAGCCGAGTCGTCATTTTCGTACAGGACGTCGCTGGCTCCGATGGCCGCCGCCTGCAGCTTCTCTGCGTTTTGAAGGACGCGCCGTTCGGTTTCGAGAGCTTCGTCCTCGCCCGGATCCGGTGATGCAGCTTGAATCTCCTTCGCCTGGAAGGACCAGAGATCGGCGAGCCGCAGCCGATCGGCCTCGTCGCGCTCGAGGTCTGCCAGCCGGTCCTGAATGGACCGCCAGCGCGAGTGTGCGTCTGCCACGGCATCGAGGGAGACGCCGCCAAAGCGGTCCAGCAGGCCGCGCTGCTGAGCGGCATCAAAGCCCGACAGGGTCTCCGACTGCGCATGGACCAGCGCCAGTTCTGGCGCCAGCGCGCGCAGCACGGCCACCGTGGCCGGCTGGTTGTTCACATAGACTCGACCTTTGCCGTCGGCCAGAATTTCCCGGCGGAGGATGATCTCCGATCCCTCCGGATCGAGACCATTATTTTCGAGGATTGATTCGGCGCCCGAGGTGGCTTCGAAGACGCACGAGAGCACGGCTCGATCCGCGCCATGCCGAATTACCCCCGTCGAGGCCTTTTGGCCCATCAACAAGGCCAGAGCATCCACCAAAATTGACTTGCCCGCGCCGGTCTCGCCCGTAAGCAGGTTGAGACCTGGCCCAAACGAGGCGATGGCGTGGTCGATGACGGCGTAATTCTCGGCTCGGAGTTCGAGCAGCATGGAGTCAGGGTACAGGGTACCGGTTGCAGGGACCAGAGGGAGAAAAACGAGCCTCGGGCTCATGATGACCACCGCACGCTGTTGGCGTTTTGATTATTGATCCTGTCTAATGCTGGTGATGCAGGAACCAATACGGGTAGGCGTGGTTGGATTTGGACTTGCCGGGCGGGTGTTTCATACCGCCGTAGTGCAGGCGACGCCGGGACTGGAACTGGCAGCAGTGGTCCAGCGCAGCGGCGACGATGCGAAAAAGGAATACCCCGAGGCGCACCTGGCGCGCTCGGTGGAAGAGATGTTGTGCGACGTCGGCATCCGGCTGGTGGTCATCGCGACGCCCAGCTACTCGCACTACGAACTGGCGAAGCAGTGTCTTCACGAGCAGCGGCATGTCGTGATCGACAAGCCGTTCACGCTGACCTCGGCGGAAGCCGCCGATCTGATTCACATGGCGCGACAGCGCAATCTGTTGCTGACTGCCTATCAGAACCGGCGATGGGATGGCGATTTCCAGACGGTTCGAGAGGTGATCGCGGGCGGCGAGCTGGGAAGGATCGTGAGCCTCGAATCCCACTTCGACCGCTTCCGCCCGGAGCCGAAGCGGGATGTCTGGCGCGAGAGCGGCGGACCGGGCGGCGGCATCCTGTTCGACCTCGGGCCGCATTTGATCGACCAGGGCATGGCGCTGTTCGGAATTCCCGATACGATTTCGGCCAGCGTCCGCGTGGAACGTGATTCCGCGGTCGTTGACGATGCGTTCGATCTCCAGTTCGCATATGAACGCCAGCGCCTGACTGTTTTTTTGCGGTCGACACTCACCGCCTGCACGCCGGGCCCACGGTTCATCGTGCACGGAACACACGGCAGTTTCGTCAAGTGGGGGCTGGATCCCCAGGAAGAGCAATTACGCAGCGGGATGCGGCCGGACGCGCCCGGATTCGGCCAGGAGCCGGAGAGCCAGTGGGGCGAGTTGCGGGTGGAGGACCAGGAACCGCGTCGGGTACCGACCCTGCACGGTGACTATCGTGGCTTCTACGAGAATGTGCGGGATGTTCTGCTGGGCAAAGCGGAGCCGGCGGTGACTCCGGAGCAGGCGTGGCGCACCACGCGGCTGATTGAGCTGGCGCGGGAAAGCAGCGGCCAGGGACGGCGGCTGCACGTGGATTTCAGCGGCCAGCCGTGAGCCGGTCTGAAGTCACTCGTTACGCAGGACCTGCATGGGATCGGTTTGCGCGGCACGCCGAGCCGGCAACGTCACGGCCAGCAGCGCGGTGAACAGCAGCAGGCCGATGCCCGCCGCGATGGCAAGAGGGTCAGCGCCGCTGGTCTGATAGAGGAGCGACTGCACCCAGCGGGTTGCGGCAAAGGCCAGCGCAATGCCGGCGAGAACTCCGCCCAGGATCGGAGTCGCTGCCTGGCGAGCGATCAGCGACATCAGGCTGGCCTTGTTGCACCCGAGCGCGATGCGGATGCCGAATTCCTGCTGGCGCAGCGAGACGGAATAGGTGAGGACCCCATAGATGCCCAGCAGTGCCAGCAGCAGAGCCGCAGCGCCAAAGCTGGAGAGCAGGATGGTCTGGAACCGCTCGTTGGCAACCGAGTCAGCGACCTGCTGATCCATGGATTTGATGACCGGAATGGCGACCTCGGGATCGATCTTCCAGATCGCACTTCGAATCGCGGGGACGAGTCCTGCCGTTGCCTCCGGGCTGCGGATGAGGTAGTTGACGCGCCACAGGGGATTCTGCCAGTAGGGCAGGTAGATCATATTGGCGGTGGTTTGCAGGTCGTTGATGCGCGCGTCGGCAAGAACGCCGACCACGGTATAAACGGTGTCTTCGCCCATTTTGAATGTGCGGCCAACGGGGTTCTCGCCGGGCCAGACAGCGCAGGCGGCCTTTTCGGAGATAAGCGCGTTGTCAGGGTGGTTCTTGTCAGCGTCGGTGAAATCTCGGCCGGCGACCAGCGGAATGCGGAGGGTCGCAGCATAGCTGGGGCTGATCCATCGGATATTGGCGTCGGGGGTTTGGGCGTCGGGCAGCGGGTGGTCGGGGCGCTTGATCAGGTTGATCCAGGTTTCGCCGCCCATCGGGGTTTCACTGGTGCTGGCGACGGACTGGACGCCGGGGATCCGTGCGAGCACGGCCAGGGCTCGGTCGTTGAAGGCGGCGCGAACGGCCTGAGACTTCGCGTCCGTCATAGTGTTGCCGTATTGCGGCGCGTAGAGAAAGACCTGAGCGTAAGTGACATGGGTCGCGTCGAAGTCGCGGTTCTGATCGAGCAGAGTGGCGAAGCTGTGGACCAGAAGGCCGGTGACGATGAGCAGTGCTACCGTGCACGCCACTTCAGCGCCGACCAGGAGATGACGGGTGCGGCGGCTTTCGCGGGAGCTGGAGACGCGGATGGTGCCGGTCTGAAGAGCAGACTGCGGGTCGACGTGAATGGCGCGGAGCGCGGGAAGCATGCCGAAGACAAAGGCAGTGAGAATGGACAGCCCGGCGGCTCCCAGGAGCACGGGCCAGCTGACCTGAATGCCGGCGAGGCGCGGGAGGTTGGTGGGAGCGGCAGCCACGAAGAGCTGAACCCCTGCGAAGGACAAAAGGATGCCGAGGCCTCCGCCGAGGAGGGCGAGAACCAGGGAGTCGGCGAGAGCTGCACCGATGAGGCGATCGCGGGCCGCCCCAAGCGCGGCGCGCACGGCAAGCTCCCGGTCGCGGGCGACGGCGCGTGCGAGCTGGAGATTGGCGAGATTGACGCAGCCAATGAGGAGAACGGCGCCGACAGCCGCAAGCAGGAGCCACAGGCCCGTGCTGATGTCAGCGGCAACGTCAGCGATGAGGGGATTGACGACCACCGAGGGATTGGTGGCGAGGTGGTGGGCGTGGTCGAAAGCAGACTGGATTGTGTTGAGTTCGGTGCGAGCCTGGGCGATCGGCACGCCGGAGCGGACCCGCGCGACGGCCATGTAGTTGTAGTCGTAGTCATCGCCGAAATCGGCGGGGTCGAGGACGAGCGGAGAAAAAATCTGGTAAGACTCGGTCCTGCCCCAGGAGCCGGCCATCCGCATGGGACTGATGCTGGGGAACTGAAAGCCTCGGGGAAGCACGCCGACCACCGTTTCCGGGACTCCGCCGCTGCGCAGCGTCTGGCCAATAGCGTCGGGATTGCCATGGAAGTAGCGCTGGAAAGCGCCCCAGGACAGGAGCACTTCTTTGTCGTGGCCTTTCGTGGTTTCGATGGGAAGAAAGCTGCGGCCGAGCGCGGGCTGAACGCCGAGGACCGAGAAGAAATTGGAAGAAATGCGGAGACCGTCGAGGATCTGCGGATGATCGGTACCGGCCGAGACGCTGTATCCCCCGGTTTGGAAGATGGCGGCGCCGGAGAGGGTTTTGGCGTTGGCCTGCCAGTTGAAGAAGTGACGGGGATTGTCCGGAATGGACCCGGCTCCGCTGCCGTGGGAGTTGTCGCTTTCGCGCAGGATGACCAACTGGCCGGGGTCCGGGAAGGCGAAGGGCTTGAGGAGGACCGAGTCAACGACCGAAAAGATAGACGTGACGGCGCCGATGCCCAGGGCCAGGGTGAGAACGGCGGTGAGGGTGAATCCCGGCGATTTGCGAAGGGTGCGGGCGCTGAAGCGCAGGTCCTGCAGGAAATTGTGCATGGGCGGGCTCGAAGGACGATCAGGTTATCAGGAGCATGTGGCGCGCCAGTGTGCCGGTGGCGCCGCTCGCTTCATTTGCAGGAGATACGTCTCCGCGGCGAGGCCGGTTCAGAAGGATCATGTTCGGGAGCGGACGCCGGTGTTCGGGTACGGACAGCGATGTTTTGGATCGGAGCCACGGCGGTATCCCCCGATTCACGGCTGAAAAACGATCCGTGTGCCCTGCTCCGGGGCGTTCCACAGCGATTCCACCTGGGCCAGCGGCGCGGCCGTTGTTTTGATCTGGAATGGTTCGCGGGCAGCCTCCTGCAGAAAAAGCGCAAGCGATCGAAAGATGCGATCGAGCGGAACGCTGCCGAAGCCGCTGCCCATGATCTCGAGCCCGGAGCTGCGCAGGCTCTCCGCCGGAACCGAAGCAGTGGGTCCAGCACTGGAGCCCACCTGGACAAAACGAACCCTGGCCGAGCTGTGCATCCCGCCCTTCTGCGTTATGGCCTCCAGGGCGGCCTCGGCAGGCGCCCCCCACAGATAATCGAGAACCAGGTCGATCTTCTCTTCGGCGAAGACGTCGCGAAAAGCTGCGACGAGAGCGGGGCGATCCTGAGACAGAGAAAGAACACGGTCGGCGCCGAGGTTGCGAGCTTCCTCCAGAGCCTGCAGGTTGCGGCCGGCCGCGACGACCCGACGCGCGCCCAGTCGCTTCGCCACCTGGATCGCCAGCTGACCCGCAACGCCGGTAGCTCCGAGGATCAGGATGCTCTCACCTGCTGCGAGGCGGGTGCGCTCCGTAAGCGCTCCCCATGACGACATGCCGGGGTTCATGATGGCGGCGACGGTTGCATCGCTGAGATTGTCAGCGATCGGGAAGCAGGTGACGCGCTGGGTCAGGCTGCGTTCGGCGAAGGTTCCATACAGCGGCCGCGAGCGGGCGAAGTACACCCGCGATCCGTCGGGCAAACGGCCTGCGCCGTCGATGCCCGGGACGAACGGCAGTTCTTTTGAACTGGTGTAGTGTGCGCCGGCGGCGAGCGATTTCACGATCGGGTGCAGGCCGGCTGCGGTGACCGTGACCAGGATTTCTTCGCCGGACGGGACAGGATCGACGAACGACTCGTAGCGGGGCGGAGCGGAAAAGGAATACACGACGGCGGCGTTCATGGCACGTCCTCGAGAAGATATGCTCTTGATTCAACCACCGAAGGCGCGAATGGGAAAGCGAGCGTGGTATGGTGCTGGCTACCTTCGATTCGGCGGCGAAACGGCGACAAGGCGTTCGGGCCGGCCCAGGATAAGGAAAGAAATGCCAAAGCAGAATTATTTCCTGAAGCTGATCCCCCCGCGCACGACATTTCCCGGCGACATTACACCCGAGGAAATGGCCACGATGAAGCGTCATGCGGAATACTATGCGGCCCAGTTCCAGGCGGGACACGTTCTGATCTACGGTCCGGTCATGGCAGTCGGAGGCGCCTACGGCATGGGCGTGCTCGACGTGGAGAGCGAGGAGGAAGCGCGCCGGATTGTCGAGGCCGATCCGTCGATCACGGAAAAGCTGAACCGCTATGAGCTGTGGCCCATGCGGATCGGCGGAGCCCAGGGAAGCCGATAGCGCCGTCGCGCCGGCGTTGTCAGTTCAGGAGGATGGGATGGAAGCGAAAACAGCGGCGAAAGAGCGGTTTGACGGGGTGCAGGAGCAGCTTCTTGGGCTGAGCCATCGCATCCACGCGCATCCGGAACTGGGATTCGAGGAAGAGAAGTCCTCAACCTGGCTCTGCGAGGCGCTCGATGAAGCCGGGTTCACCGTCGAGAAGGGCGTATGCGACCTGCCGACGGCCTTCCGCGCCCGTGCCGGCTCGGGTCCGCTGCATATCGGCATCTGCGCAGAGTACGACTCCCTGCCTGGTATCGGCCATGCGTGCGGTCATAACATCATCGCGGCTTCGGCGCTCGGTGCGGCACTGGCTGCGGCAAAGCTCGCCGACGAAGTAGGGCTCACGATCAGCGTGATCGGCACGCCTGCCGAGGAAGTTGGCAATGCCAGCGGCAAGATCCTCATGCTGGAGCGCGGTGGCTTCAAAGGCATCCACGCGGCCATGATGGTCCACCCCGCGCCCTTCGATATGGTGAAGGCAAAGATCATCGCGGCTTCGATGTTTGAGGTCCATTGCACCGGCAAGGAATCCCATGCGTCGGCGTTTCCGGAACTGGGCGTTAATGCGGCCGACGCTCTGACGATCGCTCAGACGGCTATCGGTTTGCTGCGCCAGCACATCCGCTCGACCGACCGCATTCACGGCATCGTGACGGAAGGCGGTGTCGCCCCAAATGTGGTCCCGGCGCACACGTCAGCGAAGTACATCATCCGCTCCGAGACGCTCGACCAGCTGAAAGAGCTGCGGCCAAAGGTTTATCGCTGCTTTGAGGCGGGCGGCCTTGCGACCGGAGCAAAGGTCCAGATCACGGGCGGCGACAAGCCTTATGCCGAGATGATCCACGATAACGACATGGCGCTGCTGTACAAGGCCAACTCCGAGACGCTGGGCCGGAAGTATCCGAACATGGGCGAGTGGGAGACGCGACCGACCGGATCCACGGACATGGGCAACGTCTCGCTGGCGATGCCGTCGATTCATCCCATGATTGGTATCAACTCGCTGCCCGCCGTGAACCATCAGCCGGAATTTACGGCCCACTGCGTCACGCCGGATGCCGACAAGGCCGTCATCGACGGGGCACTGGCGATGGCCTGGACCTGCATCGACATGGCTCGGAACCAGGCTGTTCGGGATCGCCTGCTGTCGCGTCAGGCCTGAACTGGTCCTTCACGCCTTGCGATAGGACGCGGCGGTTGTCCGCAAACCCTCCACATAGGGTGTGCCCGCGAACCCGAACGCTCGCGCGAATTTCGACGAATCAAAGAAATACGGGCGGTCGTACTGGTAGAGCATCTCGTAAATCTCGCCAACGATGGGGTTGAACCAGCCGAAGACGCGAACCATGGGTCGGCTTAGCACGCGATACTTCGGCGCGACGCCCATCGCGTCCGCGGCCGTTGCGATCAACTCCCTGCCCGTCGGAGGATTGGGCGTTGTCGGCAGATGCCATGTCTGGTTCCAGGCTGTGGAGGATTCGAGCAGCATAGCAAGGCCACGCGCCGCATCGGGCGTGTAGGTGAGCGAGTGCGGCACGGCATCGTTCACCAGGCACGAGGCCTTTTGCTTCTTCGAATACGGATCAAAGACCAGAGTATTGGGCAGGCCCGTCGCCGTCGCCGGACCGTAGAAATCCGCAGCGCGGGCGATCATCCCGGTTACTTTACCGGACTGCCACGCTTCAATGAGCGAGTTTGCGATCCGCGCGCGAATTTCGCCTTTCCTGCTGGATGGACGAAACGGGGTGTCCTCTGTCATTGGGCCGTCAACGGGGCCGTACATATACACGTTGTCGAAGAACAGCAGCTTTGCGCCCGCGCGTTGGCAGGCGTTGATGGTGTTGGCCATGATGCGCGGCCACTGCTCAGCCCAGACTTTGCGGTCGTACTTCAGACCGACGAGAAGCACGGCGACCGACGAGCCCGCGACGGCACGGATCGCATCCTCCGGATTCGCCAGGTCGGCGGTGAGCGTCTCGGTTGCGCCGGCGGCCGGATGCGGAGAGCGGCTCACAAGGCGAAAGGGCTTTTTCTGCTCAGCGAGGATCTGGACGAGGTGGTTGCTGATGGCGCCGCCTGCGCCGAGCACGGTGATCATGGGGACCTCCGACGAGAAGTGAAGTGTAACGCCGAAAAAAAGACTTTACGCCAGCGGCCGATTTGCGGTTCAGACGCCTGCAGCGCCCATTCGCCTCGGGATAGCGACCCTTCCCCGTTGGGGGAGTTGCACTCACCCGGGCGGTGTGTTATCTAACAAGTATTCAAGTTTGCTCTCAGGAGCGAGCCTGAATTTCATGCAGAGTGGCTGAGGGACGGGCCCTGTGACGCCACGACAACCGGCCTGAGCAATTCGGGACATCGGTGTCAACTCTCGCTCGCCGCAAGGCGGGGAACATGAGATTCGGGGTGCAGGCTGTATCGCATCTCGCGCAATCCCAGGAAGTGTTCGAAGGCAGTACGACGTCACGCGTGCCCGTATCTGTTTTTCCCACAGCCGCTCTCGATTGCGAGGGCTTTGAATGGCTGCTGCATACGAACTGCGTTGCCGCGAATGCGGGAAGCGCTACGACAACGCGCCGTTGTCGATCTGTGACGAGTGCTTTTCTCCGCTGGAAGTCGCCGTCGATCTGGACGCTGCACGGAAAACGGTCACCCGGGAGAGCATTGCCGCCGGTCCCACCAGCATGTGGCGCTACCAGGCGCTGCTGCCGGTTCCTGACGATTCGACCCCGCAGACTCCGGCTGGCTGGACGCCTCTGTTGCGCGCGCCGCGCCTCGCTGAGCGCATCGGCGCAAAGAATCTGTGGATCAAGAATGACGCCGTCTGCCTGCCCACGCTGAGCTTCAAGGATCGTGTCGTTGCCGTCGCTCTGGAAAATGCCCGGCGCTTCGGCTTTGACACGGTCGGCTGCTCGTCTACGGGCAATCTGGCGAACGCCGTCGCTGCCCAGGCAGCGCGCCTCGGATTCAAAACTTACATCCTGGTCCCGGCCGATCTCGAACCGGCAAAGATTCTCAACACCCAGGTCTACGGCGCCACATTGGTTCGCATTGACGGCAACTACGACCACGTGAACCGTCTCTGCTCGCAGATTGCCGACCGCTACAACTGGGGTTTCGTGAACGTGAATCTGCGGCCCTACTACGCGGAAGGTTCCAAGACGGTCGGCTTTGAGATTGCCGAACAGCTTGGGTGGCGCTTGCCGGACAACGTGGTCGTGCCGATGGCCGGCGGTTCGCTCATCACGAAAATCCGCAAGGCGTTTAAAGAGTTGGTCGAGCTTGGACTTGTTGACGACAAGCCGGTTCGCTTCTTCGGAGCGCAGGCTACCGGTTGCTCGCCCATTTCCACTGCTGTGAAAAACGGTGCCGATGCCATTGAGCCGCAGCGGCCGCGCACTATCGCCCGCTCGCTGGCTATCGGCAATCCAGCAGACGGCGTTTACGCCACACGCGCCATTCGCGACAGCGGCGGATGGGCCGAGGATGTTTCCGACGTCGAGATCGTCTCCGCGATTCAGGAACTCGCCGAGACCGAAGGCATCTTTACCGAGACGGCCGGAGGCGTCACCACAGCGGTCACCGCCCGCCTGTATGCGCACGAGCGCATTCGTCCGGACGAGCTGACCGTCGCCTGCATCACCGGCAACGGTTTGAAAACGACCGATGTCCTGCAGGGCGCCTACGAACAGCACGCGGCAGTTCGTCCGCGCCTGACTGATTTTGAGCAGTACCTTGCCGAACGCAGCGAAGAAAACGATCTGGTGGGGGGAGGAGCCTATGCCCGTTAGAGTCTTGTTGCCGAATGCATTTCAGAAGCACACGAATGGCGCGAAGGAGATCACCTCCACCGCAAGCAACTTGCCGGCGCTGCTCACTGAAATCGAGACGACCTTTCCGGATCTGAAGACCCATCTGCGCGATGAATCCGGCCAGGTGCGCAAGTTCATCAACTTCTACGTGAACGAGGAAGACATCCGCTTCCTCGGCAACGAGAAGTACGCGTTCCAGGATGGCGATGAGGTTCTGGTCATCCCCTCAATCGCCGGCGGGTGCTGCGCGGCCGGCGACACTGCTTCGCTGGGCAACCATCAACAGCGTGGGCAGTGTCGCTGTTGTTCCTACTGTGGGCAGGAGCCCTGCTCCTGCGGCGATTAGAAGCTGGTTGCCTGGACTTTCTTTTTCTCGTTCATCGGCTTTGCCGCCTCCTGAATCGCATCTCAAGTGACACAAGGAGGAAGGTATGGCAGAGACAAAGAAATGTGCGAATCCCGCATGCACTTGCGTTCCGCCGCAGGGCGAGAAGTTCTGCAGTCCGCACTGCGAGGCAATGAAGGGTTCAACCGAAGTCGTTTGTCAGTGCGGACACCCCGGCTGCTCCTGATCGGCGCGCAGTCGAATCGAACCCTCTGTTTGCGAGGGCGGGGAGCCGACGTCCGACGGTCACCGGCTCCTGCCGTCGCTTCCTGGCACGCGGGCACGCTGCTCGCGCAGGACCTGCCTGATCCGCTCTGTCCCGCTTGCGGGATCCCTGCCGCTTTCCGCAGCCGGGAGGCAGCCGCTACAATCAGACCAGACACCTCCAACGCACTATGACAACTCCTGTGGAAACGAATCTGACCGCCACGCTGCGCAATGCCGCCCAACAGGCCGGCCTCACCGTTCTCTCCGTCGATGCGGGAACGGACTTCAACGGGCATCCCACGACACGATTTCTCCTGGCCTCCACCCCTGATGCGCCGGCGGAGCGCTCGCTCCTGCTGGAGCTGAGCGAGGCCTTTGACTTCAACAAGCCGGAACTACTGCCGGAGATGACTACGCATCTGCGCGAGGCCGCCCAGCGGCTGCGCAATCCGCGCCCCGATGCCTATGTCACGCTGGCCGGGCTCCCTGTCAGCTTCAGCCACTTCGGCTGGCCTTTTCATCGCTCTACCTCAGGCGCGGATACGTATATCGTCCATGGGACGCTCCATCTGGAAAACGGCACGCAATCTCCGCTCCACGCGCTGGTTTCGGCCAGCATGACGGTTACGTTTGCAGAGATTGTGCCCGCCCCGGAGCAGCCTTACGCGGAAACCTTTATCTACAACGCGGTTCGTAAGACCCTCGACCGCGGTCAGCTCGAGCTGCTGAAAAGCGGTAATCGCCAGCCTGTTCCGGTCACGACCCGCTACTACAGCCGATGGCAGAAGAAGTTTTTCTTCACCGACACCGACGACCGCAGCCGCATGGATTTTCTAGCTCTGAAGGTCTACTGGCTTTCCGGGGTGCTCGGGGACAGCCGGCCGGTGTGGATCCCGGACCCGCGCGATGCCCAGTACCTGAACACCACACCCGAGGAGCTGGCGCGGATGGCCGCCGATCTCGGCCGCCAGGGAATGCTTGCTCTGGACGGTGAATACGCCGCCGCAACTCCGGCCCTGCTGGGCCGCTCAGAAGAATACCGCGCGAAACTGGACACGGCCCTCGCAGTCACGCGTCCCACCTTTAACGAGGAGATGCGCGCCGGCCACACCAACATGTAGCCGCACGGGTTCGCGTTGACGGTCTTTACTGGGTTCAAACCCACGCGCACAACAGCCGGCCCGCGCGTCCGTGCAGCCGCTGTTCCTGCGCCGGCTGGCCAAACCATTTCTCCCGAATGGCCGCGCCGTCGAGGTTCTCGATCGCGGTGAAGCCCATCTCCTGCAGATCCTGGCTCAGTCGCTCGGGCTCGAAAAACGACCGAAACGGCTCGCCCGCCCGGGCCACGCGCTCTCTGAGAAGATCGAAGGCCATCTGTTCCCGTTCGCTCAGGAGCTCGCGGGGAATCGCGTAGTCGAATACCACGCCGCTGCGCTCCGGCAGCCCGGCAATAAAGCGCAGCGTCGCGAAGGCCGCATCCCGCGTCAGGTAGGGAACGACTCCCAGCCATGAGAAGAAGGCCGGCTGATCCTCACGAAAGCCGGCGGCCGCCAGGCCGTGAGCCAGCGTGTCCCGCTCGAAGTCGATGGGCGCAAAATGTACCGATTGCGGGACCGCGATACCGCCTTCGTGCAGCCGCTCCCGTTTCCACGCCTGTGTCGCCGGATGGTCGATCTCATAGACCTGCAGCTCCGGATGGGGATTCCGATAGGCGAAAGTATCCAGGCCGGCGCCCAGAATCACAGCCTGCCGCACGCCCTTCGCCACAGCGCGGGCCATTTCCTCTTCGGCGAAGCGGCTGCGAACTGCGACGAACGCCCGCAGGCCCCGGGCCCATGGATTTTGGTTTTCCTCATCAATGCCCGCGAGGATGCGCGCCCGTGCCTCTTCGCTCAGAATGGTCCATGCCAGCGGATCCGCGAAGATCACCGGCTCGTCCCAGTTCTGGTGCGCGGCGCGGCGCATGGCGACGCGTTCCGCTGTGCCGCTGGGGCGGCCTTCCATCATGCGAAATCCTGCCTTTAGCGCGGGGAAACTTCGCCCGAGGGCTGCGCCTGCGCGTAGTACCCGTTCAGCGTGCGAACAGTGACGCCCGGTTTGTCGACCTTTACCTGCAGGTCGTGCCAGGTGTCGGCCTTATCGGCACGCTGCGGATCGAAGGTGATCGTATACCAGGCCGAGGCATCTTCAGTACAGGCCGCTATCTCGCCAGCCACATCGTTGCTCCCGACCAGAACGCGCCCCCCGGTGTGCTGCGCCATCACCTGCAGGGCAAGGTTGCCCGGCTGCGACCGTTCCGGCTTCTTTACAGGTTTCAGATAGCTCTCCCAGATAAATTCATAAAGGGTGCCGGCGTCGTTCGTTCCTCGCGGATCGACCGCATAAAGGGTGACGTCTGCGTTCCGCATCGCTGCGGAATTGGCCACCAGCATGCTGAAAAACGTTCTCTCCTGCTTATCGCTGACGATCACATCGGGATTGTCGAAGGTCCACCAGCCAGGGCTGATCCAGATCACCAGCTTTCTGCCCTGGGCGCGTGCCAGATAATTGGACAACGAGCCGAGGCCCCGCAGCGAGATATCGAACCGATCCGCGCCGCCGTAGAATCCGCCGGACCTTCCAAGGGCGCGCAATTCGCCGTTCTTTTTGTGCAGCACGTCGGCCAGAGAGTTGCCATCCGTCGAAACCGACGTCAGCTGATTGAGCCCGTTATCGGAAAGCACGAAGATCGCCATCGGCACCGGCAGATGGCCGCCATCCCGGCGAAGGAAGCTCTCGATCTGTTCCCGCTCGATGCCGACGGTGTCGAATCCCGTGTTCACTTCATCGATCAGAAGGAAGACAGCTTCCGGCGACGCGCTCCCGCCCGCCCAGGTATGGGCGGCGAACGAGCGAATCTCCACGGGCTGGCGATCATCCAGCAGCGTAAAGTCGCTCTTCTGCAAGCCCTGAATCGGATGGCCAGCCTTGTCCGTGACCACTACGTTCAGGGTGATCGGTCCACCGGAGGGCGCCCCCGTCAGCGGCAAAGGGACTTTCGGCATTTGCATCGGCTCCTGCGCCGCGGCTGAAGCTACAAGGCAGACAGCAACAAGACCCAACCAGCACGTTCGCATCGGTTTCCTCCGAACTGCCACCTTCAAAACCGAATTACCGTTCTGTCTGACGTATAACGCCGGCAGCGGGACCCATCAGCGTTGCGGAGCCGCGCTCGCACTGCTGGACTGCGTCCCCGAGGGAGGCGTCTGTCCCTTCGCCCCGTCGGGCGACTGCGCCGGCGCGGCGGCGGGAGGGTTTCCCGATTTTGGAGGTGCCGTTTGCGAAGGCGCCGGCGCGGCCGCTGCTCCTGAAGTTTGCTGTGGCTCGCTGGTCTGCGGCTGGCTGGATTGTGGCTGGCTGGATCCATTCTGCGGATTAGGCTGGTCTGGCTGGGGCTGCTTTTTTGTTCCCGCCTGCGGCTCCGCCGGCGTCGGCGGCTGTGAGGCGCCTGGCGTCGGCGGCTGCGCCCCATTTGCCGGAGGCGCCTTCTGCGGAGCTGGCTCCGGATTCGGCGAACCCGCCTGTCCCGTCGCACCGGGCGCCGGTGGCAACTCGCCCGGGTGATAGGCCGCCCGCGTGGCATGACGTTCCGCGTCTCCCGGCGGTGGCGGCAGCTTCTCCGCCGCCAGCAGTACCTCGTTCACGACGCTCGGATCGTCCCGCAGCTTCAGGTAAAGCTGCCCGCCGTCCGGTCGCGGCACTGGCAGCACGTACCCAGGAAAGCCATCCGGAACCTGCACGGGATGCGCGAAGTCCGGATCGCTCGCCACCGAATCCACCAGGAAGAGATTCGATCCGCTCAGACGGCACTCTTCCCCATCATCGGAGGGACATTTCAGGTCATGCAGCTCGGGGAGACGCACCAGCGTGGCCAGCGGCTGCCAGTCGCCCTCCGCTCCGTTCTCGACAACCCGGAATTTCAACGGCCCAAAGGCCGAAGAGCCAAACGCTTTGGCCGGATCGAGCGTCGCCAGGGCCACCTTTGAGTTCTCCAGCGTCATCCCGCCGTTGTCGAGGCTCAGCGTTGTCGAGAAGGACTCGTCTTCGGTCGCCACCTCGATCTTTTCGCTCCTCGAGAATGCCGCCGGCGACTGGGCGCGCACTGAGAACCGCAGCTTCGCGTCCTGGGGCAACTCATCCTGGTTGGCCAGCTGGATGTTGCTGCCGGTGCTCGACGCCGAGGCCTGCACGCTCTTTCCGATCAGCTCCACACCTGGCCGCGGCGCGCCCACCGCCACGCTCACCGGGAGCATCCGGCCATCGGTCAGCGTGACCTCGGCTTCGCCGGTCTCCCCCTGCTTCAGCTTCGAGGCCGCCTTGTTGTCTTTTGCCACCATGGGCAGCTCATCGCTGCCCATAGTTGGATCGATCTTGCCGGGCAGGAAAGTGACGCCTTTCAGCGTCAGGCTCGCCACCTCTTCCAGTTGACTGCCTTTCAACACGCCCTGCGCATCGCCGGCATGCAGATCGAAGCTCTCCAGGTGGCCTGCCTGCGCGAAGGCTCGAAGCGGAATCGTCTGCGCGGTGACCGTGCCGAACTGCTTCACTTCCAGCTGCAGCGGCCCGGGATGCGTCTCCTTCAGCGGTACTTTCACGGCTACTTCGTCCGGACTGGTCGCGGTCCAGGCTGCCTTCAGTTCCTTGCCCGCTGAATCCTTCACCAGGATGGTATCCACGCAGCTGGCGTCGTCGGCGGAGAGATGGATCGTGTCCTCGCGGCCCACAATCAGCGCCTCACGATCCGCGGCCGCCAGCTGCCAGTGCTGCGCATGCGTGTTCTGCAGCCGGAATGCAGGTCCATCGTATTTCTCAAAACCCCAGTAGCCATGCAGCGACGCCTCGATCACGTTCGGGAAATCGCTCGCGCTCAGGTCTTTCGCTTCGAGAACCAGGCCGCCCTTCTCCGCGTCCGGCTGCACGACTTCGTCCGCGATTTTGCCGCTCTTCGTTTTCAGCCGCAGCGTCATCTCGTGAGCGTAGCCGGTCGAAAACACCAGCGGCGCTCCGTCCACAGCCAGCACCAGGGAATTCTTTTCCGCGCAGTAGTTTTGCTTCGAATCCACCGGATGCAGCGGTGGCGGCTGCGCGGCTTCCACTGCGGGCAAGGCGGTCACCAGCACCGACTTCGGGTTATGGAACGACGGCGGCGTGTTGAGCATCAAGGACATCGCGTCGCCGTTTTCCGTCGCCAGCGCGGGAATGTACTGATATTGCGCGGTGTGGAACGAGTCCAGAATGCGCGCCATGTCCATCACTGAGCCGATGTACGGGCTGTAATAGCCATAGCTCGCCGCGGGGGTATAGCTCAGCTGGGCGGCCAGGTCGCTCACCGGGCCCGCCGTCAGCGCCTCGACAATCGACGCGCTGTGCCCGTCGCTCAGAATCATCTGGTCCTGCCCCTGGCTCAGGCAGGGCGCCTGCAGTTCGGGAATCCGGTCCAGGCACTTCTCATCGATCTTCATCCCCAGGCTGCGCGCCAGCATGGGCGCGGCTTCCTTCAGCTTCGTTGGGTCCTGGTTGCTCAGCTGGTGCACTGCCGCGAGGTACGTATCCAGCCGCGACCGATCCAGCATCGCCTGGTTCAGATCCTGCGAAGCCCGCACGAACGAACCCGGCCTTCCCCGCACGGCGTTCATCAGCGTTTTGAAATCACCGCCGGTCTCCGGCGCCAGAAAGACCACCACCTGCTGGGCCCCCTCGGGAACCACCACGGTCAGCGGCTTGCCTTCTTCTTTGCGGTCCCAGGTTTCCTGACGGAAGAACCAGTTCTCCGGCGGCGGGTTGGTGGACCCCCGCAGAAACGCGGCTACCAGCAGGTAATGCGCCGACTGCCCCGGCGGCAGATCCGCCCGGATCCACAAATGGTCCCCGGTCGCCAGGTTGGGGACCTCGGCAACCGGCAGCGTCTTGCCGGCACGGGTAACCTTTACTTCCAGTTTCGGTCCGGTCAGATCGAAAGGAGCCGCATCGGCCAGCGCCGGCACAGTTGCTGCCGCGCACACGACCACCGCCAACAGGGATCGAAACAAACGGATTGCCATATCAGTAAATATTTTAGGCCGCCTTGTCCTCAAAAACGGTGAAAACTCAGGCCGCCTCCTGGCTGACCCGATTCTGGTTAAAAGGTTGTTAGCCTGCTGAAAACTCCGGAGTCCAACAACCGCAGCGACGCTATTTTCTGCAAAAGGGAGGAGTTACTTATGCAAAAACCATGCCACGACGCTCTGGACCCCGGATGAGCGCTGCTTCTTCCGGAATAATGCGATCCCTCAGGCAAAATTCCGGCGATTCCTTGCGATGAGTCACTAAAGTTCATCATCGAACGGCGGCAAACTTTTCCCGGCGGCTGCCATTTCTGCGCGCATCTCTGTTACGAATCTTCCCTTTTGGCCTGTCACCTGCCTCCGCCTGCTCGGGCTTCGCACAGCCAATGTTCGCGTCCTTTTGAATCCGGTCGCGGCAGTCAGCGACAATGAAGATCGATGACTCTGGCCGAACTGCCGGCAAATCCCGAGGGACGTTTGCCGTTCCTCTATCCCATCCTCGACGCCGGCCTTGTCCTCCGTGACACACCCCCGAAATCTCTCGCCCGTCGTGCCCTCCTCGATCGCCTGGCGCGCGAATTGGCCGACGCCGGCGTCACGCTGCTCCAGTACCGAAACAAACGCGACCCCGACGATATCTTTCTCGAAGACTCACTGGTCATCCGTAAAGCCGCGCCTGGGATGCGGCTGATCCTCAACGACCGCCCCGCGCTCGTCCCCGCCGCTGAGGCTGACGGCGTTCATGTCGGCCAAAGCGATATGCCTCCCGCCCAGGTGCGTGCGCTTCTGGGCTCGCACATCCACATCGGCCTTTCGACCAATACGCCTGCAGAGGTCGTCGCGTCAGACTGTGAGCCAGTCGACGCCATCGCCATTGGCCCGGTCTTTGCCACCGCATCCAAGTCCGACACCAACCCCGTCATCGGCCTTGAAGGCGTCCGCCGTGCCCGCGCCCTCACCCGCAAGCCCCTGATCGCGATCGGCGGCATCACTCTTGCGAACGCGGCCGCCGTTCTCGAGGCCGGTGCCGACTCCCTGGCCGTGATCAGCGCGGTCTTTGCCGGAAGCCGCTCCCCGGCGCAGTCCGTGCTGGACTTCTTTAGCATTTCCAAATAGCACGGTTTTCGAGTAGAACGGTTAGACACGTGAGTACCCGTCCCGCCTCAGCGCCGCCCAGGGGTCCCGTTTCTGCTTCCGCGCCATCGCGGCCCGGACTCGTCCCCACGCTGGGACTCTTCAGCGCAACGGCCATCGTCGTCGGCTCCATGATCGGCTCCGGCATCTTTATTGTGCCAGCGGAGATTGGCCGCGATGTCGGCTCCCCTGCGCTCCTGATCGGCGCATGGCTGGCCACCGCCGTGATGACCATCATCGGCGCCCTCAGCTACGGCGAGCTGGCCGCCATGATGCCCAACGCCGGCGGTCAATATGTCTACCTGCGCGAAGCGCTTGGCCGCATCTGGGGATTCCTCTTTGGGTGGACTCTCTTCCTCGTCATCCAGACCGGAACCATTGCCGCTGTCGCCGTTGCCTTCGGCAAATTCCTTGGCGTCTTCTTCCCATCGGTTTCTTCAAACAACTGGATCTGGCACATCGCCCACGTTCCCGCCTGGCATGTCGGCCCCATGGTCCTCGGCAACATGGACATCGGCCTCAACACCGCCAATCTAGCCGGCGTCGTCATCATCCTGATGCTCGCGGTCATCAACCTCTTCGGAGTCAAACTCGGCGCGCTGGTTCAGAATGTCTTCACCACCGCCAAAACCGCCGCCCTTCTCGGCCTCGTGGCATTCGGCCTTCTCCTCGGCAGCAATGCCACCGCCATTCGCGCCAACTTCGGCGCCAACTTCTGGCATAACGCCGGGTGGCACACCCTCCATCCCCTGCAGGTTGGCGTCGGCGGCCCCGTAGCCATGGTCGGTCTGCTGACCATCCTCGCCGTCGTCCAGACCGGATCGCTGTTCTCCGCGGACGCGTGGAATAACGTCACCTACACTGCCGGCGAAGTCAAAAATCCCAGACGCAATCTGCCGCTCTCCCTGGTTCTCGGCACCGGCATCGTTCTGCTTCTTTACATCCTCTCCAATTTCGCGTACCTGCTGGCGCTTCCCCTGCATGGCGACCCGCACGGAGCGACGATCACCGCCCGCGGGATCCAATACGCCACTGATGACCGCGTGGCTACCGCTGCCCTGCAGATGATCTTTCACCGGGCCGGCGCTTACCTGATGGCCGGCGCCATCCTGATCTCCACCTTCGGCTGCGCCAATGGGCTTACCCTGGCCGGCGCCCGCGTCTATTACGCCATGAGCCGCGACGGCCTGTTCTTCAAAGCCGCCGGCCAGCTGCACCCTCGCTGGCATACGCCGGTCGCTGCGCTTATCGTGCAGGCACTCTGGACCTGCGTGCTTTGCCTCTCCGGCTCCTACTCGCAACTGCTCGACTACATCATCTGCACCGAGCTCATCTTCTATATCCTCACCATCGCGAGCCTCTTTGTGCTGCGCGTCAAGCGCCCAAATGTCGAACGGCCTTACCGCGCGCTCGGCTATCCCGTGCTCCCCGCCGTCTATATAGTGATGGCTGCGTGGATCTGTGTCGTACTATTGCGCTATAAGCCCCAGTACACTTGGCCCGGCCTGGTGATCGTGCTGCTCGGCGTCCCGGTTTTTGCCGTGTGGTCCCGCAGGACCCCTGCATCGCCCCTCCCGGTGAACGCCGCCGGGACTATATCTGGAGGAACAGCCGAGAATGGCTAAACTTTTTGCGACCAAGCCCCTTGCCGCCTGCCGCGAGGAAGCAAGCGCCGAAGGCGAGCACACCCTAAGGCGCTCTCTTGGACCGATCAACCTGGTCACTCTTGGCATTGGCGCCATCATTGGAGCGGGCATCTTCGTCCTCACCGGCACGGCTGCGGCTCAATTTGCCGGCCCGGCGATTGTCCTCTCCTTTGTTGTGGCGGGAATCGGTTGCGTCTTCGCCGGCCTTTGCTACGCCGAATTCGCCTCCATGATCCCCATCGCGGGCAGCGCCTATACCTACGGCTACACCACGCTCGGCGAACTGACGGCCTGGATCATTGGCTGGGCGCTTTGCCTTGAATACGCCTTCGGCGCGGCCACCGTCGCAGTCGGCTGGAGCGGCTACGTCACCAGCCTGCTTGGCTATTTCGGCGTGCACGTCCCTTTCAATCCCACGCCATCGCTCGCTCTCAACCTCTTCGGACATCCCTTCTCAGCCAGGGTCGACATCTTTGCCTTCTGCGCCATCATTGTGGTCACCACCATCCTCGTCGTCGGCGTGAAGGAGTCTGCCAACTTCAACAGCGCCGCCGTGATGATCAAGGTTTCGGTCGTTCTGTTCTTCATCGGCATCGCCACGATCTTTGCCGTCGGCCACTGGCATCACATGATGGCCAACTGGCAACCGTTCATCCCGAAGAACCTCGGTCACTTTGGGGAATATGGCTGGTCGGGCATCATGCGAGGCGGAAGCGTGGTCTTCTTTGCCTACATCGGATTCGACGCCGTTTCCACTGCCGCTCAGGAAGCCCGCAACCCGCAAAAAGATCTGCCCTTCGGCATCCTCGGATCGCTCATCATCTGCACGATCCTTTACATCATCGTGAGCGGCCTGCTGACCGGCCTGAAGCCCTACACGAGCCTCAACACTCCTGCCCCGGTCGCCGACGGCGCCGCTGCCATCGGAGCCACCTGGGGAGTCTGCCTCATCGATCTGGGCGCGATCGCCGGCCTCGCTTCGGTCATGCTCGTCATGATCCTCGGCCAGACCCGCGTGCTGTATACGATGGCCCACGATGGATTGCTGCCCAAATGGGTCGGTAACATCCATCCCCGCTTCCGTACACCCTGGCTCATCACCATCGCCGTCGGTTGCCTCGTCGCTTTCCTTGCCGCTTTCTTCAACATCAACTTCCTCGGTGAATTGGTCAGTCTGGGCACCCTGCTGGCCTTTGCCATCGTTTGCGTCGGCGTCATGGTGATGCGCAGGAAGCAGCCGGATGTCGTCCGTCCGTTCCGCACGCCGTGGGTTCCCTTCGTGCCCATCATGGGCATCGTCATCTCGCTGGCGTTAATGGTCTCTTCCGACACTCCGGCGAAGATCGGATTCTTCAGCTGGCTTATCCTTGGCCTCTTTATCTACTTCGGTTACTCCATTCGCCACAGCAAGGTGCAGGCGATGCCGCCCGCGGATTCGGTTCGCGTCCCGCAGGAACGGTAGACAAAACAGGCTTACGGCGTCGTCAGGCGACCCGGCCCACCTCCGGACGTCCGGCCAGCAGGTTGTAAAGCCAGCCAAACATCAGGCCGCCGCCTGCGCCGTCTGCCAGGCCCCACAGGATTCCTACAATCGCGTCGCCAAAGGTGCGCGCCCCATGGAATCCCGGATAGATTGAGCTGGCGAACGCGAGGAACGCCGTTCCATAGGCGGGTATCGCCAGATGAATCAGCCCGGCAAAAGCGATTCCCCCTCCCCATAACAACGCCAGAGTCAGTGCAAAAGCCTTAACTGAGATTCGCATCCTGTCCCCTTTCCTTCAGCGGCCGCAATAACGGCGCAACAGTTTGTTTCCGCTTCTGCGACTCCTGTCCAGCGCAGTCTAATCCCGTTCGGGCGTCGGCGCGTCACTTAGAAAGTTAACCGTCGCGCAACATCGGTCCACCAGTCACCCTCCCGTACAATGGCCCCGTGGACTACCTCTTCACGCCCTGGCGCTACACCTACGTCTCCGAGGTCGATAAGAAAAAACGTCAGGGGATCCCCGAGGAACTCGGCGCGTGGCCCGGCGACACCGGCTGCGTCTTCTGCAACATGATTGCCTCTGTCGACTACGCCATTGAGATGGGAATGCCCCGCGAAGAGGCCGAACGCGCCGCCGGCGTCCTGCAGCGCGCGAAGCACAACTTTGTGTGTCTGAACCGCTTTCCCTATACGTCGGGCCACGTCATGGTGGTTCCTTACGAGCACCAGAGTTCTCTCGCCGCTGTCAGTGCAGCCACGACGCACGAAATGATGGACCTCACCCAGCGTGCCGAGACCATCCTTGCCGCCGCCTATTCGCCCGACGGCTTCAACATCGGGCTTAACCTCGGCCGGTCGGCCGGGGCCGGCGTTGCCGGCCATCTTCACCTCCACGCCCTGCCTCGCTGGACGGGCGACACCAACTTCCTCACCACCATCGGGGAATCCCGTGTCCTTCCGGAAGATCTTGCCCTCACCTGGAAGCGCCTTCGTCCCGCCTTCGCGTCATCCTGATCCAGGACCTGTGCATCCAAACCCGCATCGGACTCTTTCCGAGCCAGGGTTTTCATGACGCGATCCACTTCCGATACCGATCATCCCCAGTCCGGCTCCTCTGCGCATTCCACTCCCGGGACTCAAGCTCACGACGACAAGGCTCCTGTGCAGACACCCCAGACCAGCGTCCACCCCGTGGAACCAGAGGATCCCAAAGCGAGCAGCACGAGCCAGTCGCAGTTGCATGCGTTGCGCCTGAATGTTAACGGCGAGGAGGCCGGGCATGAGGGACGACCCGGCCATCAGGCTGAGGAGCATCCGTCAACGCCGGCGGGCCAGCACGCTACAGGGTCTTTTACCCGGAAGTAGCGCCGGCGGGGCGATGCGGCCCGATCAGATGTCTTCTACGGAGTCGTCGGCGACGGCGGCCAGTTCCAGCATCTCGTCGGCCTGTGTCGCCTGATCCAGAAGCGGCTGTGGCAGCGTCTTGTTAGGCTTCACGCCCAGCTTCACCAGTTTCTGTGCCTGGGACACCAGGTTGCCGTCCGCGCGCGTCAGCTTGTTGTAGGCTGCCTCATACGCCGCGCGCGCATCGCCCAGCTTGCCGCCGATCCTCAATAAGTCTTCGGTAAAGCCGACGAACTTGTCGTAGAGAATGCGCCCTCGCTTCGCGATCTCCTCAACGTTTCTGCTTTGCCGTTCCTGCCGCCAGATCTGCGCCACGGTTCGCACAACGCACAGCAAGCCGCTCGGGCTCACCAGCACCACATTCCTGTCCCACGCTTCCTGCCACAAGCGGCCGTCGTTGGCGATCGCCAGCATGAACGCCGGTTCCACCGGGACAAACATCAGCACGAAATCGAGCGACTGCAGTCCGTAGAGGTTCTGGTATTCACGCGCGGAGAGCTCCTTCAAATGCGTGCGCACCGAATGCAGATGCTGACGCAGCGCCTGCCTGCGTTCCTCCCCATCCTCGGTGTTGCAGTAATCCGTGTACGCGTTCAGCGACACCTTCGAATCGATCACCAGATGCCGATCCTCCGGCAGGTTGAGGATCACGTCCAGCCGGGCATTGCTGCCTTCTTCACGGCTCATGGTTCTTTGAACCACATATTCAAAATCCCGCCGCAGGCCCGCCGACTCGAGCAGCTTTTCCAGTACCAGCTCGCCCCAGTCGCCCTGGGTTTTGGATGAGCCCTTCAGCGCGGTCACCAGGTTGGCGGCGTCCGTGGACAACCGCTCGTTCAGCGTGCGCAGCTGTTCGATCTGGGTCTTCAGCTCGGTCCGGCCGGTGATCCCTTCTTTCTCAAGACTCTCGACCTTTTGCTGGAATTCCCCGAACTTCTCCCGCAACGGTGTGAGCACCTGGGTCAGGTTCGCCTGGTTCTGTTCGGTAAAGGTCTTCGTCTTCTGTTCCAGAATTTCGTTGGCCAGAGCCTTAAACTGATTCGACAGCTCCTCCCGCGCCTGCTGCAGCACCGCGACTTTCTCGCCCGCGGCGCTTCGTTCTTTTTCGAGGGCAGTTCTCAGCTCGGCTACCTGAACCTCGGCGGCATGGGCATCGCGAGTCTTCTGTTCCGCCTCGCGGGTGAAGCGATCCACCGCCGCCCGCGAATCCCCGATCTGGCGGTTCAGCTGGTCCGCCATCGCGGTCAGCCCTGCAGCCCGCTCGCGCTCCTTCGCGATTCGCCCCGACAACACGGCCCAAACCACCACGGCGCCCGCCACAAACGCCGCCAATCCGATCCCCAGACTCACCAGCATGGCTCGACTATACGCCCGGCGAAATCCACCTCCGAGTGCCGTTCCTGAGCCCTGGCCGCAGTTCGGCTTTAACCCTTGATGCCCCTCGCTTTACACTGCGCGGAGGCGTCAGTAGACTTGAAATTTCGGAGCTTAGGTGCGGTGTGTCTACGCCGACCCTCGGCGCCTGCGTGCGGAGGCTATCATCCCCCCCTCCGGTTTTCAGCATCAACGTCAACTGCGGTACACAGGAGAGACGCATGGCATCAGGTGTGGAAGATAAGGTCAAGCAGATCATCGTCGAGCAGCTCCAGGTGGATGAGGCCGAGGTCACGCCCACCGCTTCCTTCCAGGAGGATCTGGGCGCAGACTCCCTCGACGTGGTCGAGCTCGTGATGCAGTTCGAGGAAGCCTTCGACCTTGAGATTCCCGACGAAGACGCCGAGAAGATCAAGACCGTGAAGGACGCCATCGACTACATCGACAAGAACGCGAAAGGCGGCAAGTAATCTTGCAGCGACGCGTCGTTGTCACCGGACTGGGCCTGGTTTCCGCAGTCGGCAACACCGCCCCCGAAGTCTGGAACAACCTGCTGGCCGGCCAAAGCGGGATCGCCACTATCACCAGCTTTGATACCACCGGCTTTCCTGTTACCTTCGCTGCCGAGGTGAAGCACTTCGATCCCCTCCAGTTCGTGGATAAGAAGGAGGCGCGCAAGATGGCGCGCTTCATCCACCTGGCCCTTGCCGCCACGCACGAGGCGATGGAAAGCTCCGGCCTGAAGATCACGCCGGAGAACGCCGAGCGCATTGGCGTTTTCATCGGGTCGGGCATCGGCGGGTTCGACATCATCGAGCGCGAGCACAGCAACTACCTGCAGGGCGGCCCGCGCAAGATCTCGCCCTTCTTCATCCCTGCGGCCATCATCAATCTGGCTGCCGGGCAGGTGAGCATCCGCTACGGCGCCAAGGGCCCTAACGAAGCGACCGCGACGGCCTGCACCACCAGCGCCCATGCGATCGGCGACGCCTACCGGATCATCGAGCGAGGCGACGCCGACGTGATGATCGCGGGGGGCTCGGAAGCCGCGATCACGCCGATGGGCGTTGGCGGATTCGCTGCCATGCGGGCGCTCTCGACCCGCAACGACGATCCCGCTCATGCGTGCCGGCCCTGGGACAAGGATCGCGACGGATTCGTGGTCGGCGAGGGCTCGGGCATCCTGATCCTCGAAGAACTGGAGCATGCTAAGGCTCGCGGGGCGAAGATCCTGGCCGAGATCATCGGCTACGGGATGAGCGCCGACGCGTTTCACATCACCGGCATGCCCGAGGACGGCGACGGCTGCTACCGGGCGATGGAAAATGCCCTGAAGAGCGCCGGGATCCGGCCCGAGCAGGTGGACTACGTGAACGCCCATGCCACCTCGACCGCGCTGGGCGATGCGGTGGAGTCGAAGGCCATGCAGCGGCTCTTCGGCGAGCATGCCACCAGCCACAAGCTGAAGATCAGCTCGACCAAGTCGATGACCGGCCACTTGCTGGGCGGGGCCGGCGGGCTCGAAGCCGGGATCACGATCCTGGCCCTGATGAACCAAACGGCTCCTCCGACGGCCAACCTCGACAATCTCGATGCGGAGTGCGTGCTCAACTACGTTCCGAAGCAGCCTCAGAAGGGCTCGCTGCACATCGCCCTGTCTAACTCCTTTGGATTCGGCGGGACGAATGGTTCGCTGATCTTCCGGCGCTGGTAGTAGCGGGTACCCGCCCCTTTCGCCGATTTTTCTGAGTTAACTTCCGCTAATTCTTTTCATTTCAATCCGTTGCGCAATTCCAGAGGAACCCCCTCCTGCAAGTTACTCATTCGAGGCTGCTTCGGAGGGGGCTCCTGTACTCTGCCAGCCCCTGAAAAGCCAAAAGCTCTGAGCGCCGAGGCGCACAGAGCTTTTCCTTTTCCAGCTTAGGAGTTGAGATTTTCGAAGGCAAGGGAAATCGGAGGGCTGGACGGTACGAAGGTCATGGGTGGAGAGAAGACGCCGAAGAACTCACCACAGAGAACACAGAGGCTCGATTTCTGACCGCCGGATTCTTTGTTCCTGCCTGTCCAGGCGCGGAAGCCCTTCGATCGGTGCGGTCAGGTCGATCGCTGCTTTAGCGTTCCGTCCTGCGGATGACGAGTTTGAGGCCGGACCAGGTTGCGTCGACGGCGCAGACCTTGACATCGACCAGGCCGAGGGGCAGGGCTTCTTCGCGGATGGTGTCTTCGGTGATGTCGGTCGCGCGTTTGGCAGCTTTCTTTGGCCAGGAAACCCAGAGCGTGCCTGCGGGGGCGAGGAGTTTTCGGAGGCGGGCGAGCTCTCTTGCCAGGGCGGTGCGGCGGGTGACGAAGATGTGGGCCATGTCGAGGTCGGCTGCTGGTTTGTCGAGCAGGAGCGGCCTGACGCCCTCGGCCGCGATCTCGGCCGCGACGGTGGGCGGCATTGCCAGACGCCAGGTGCGCTGGGCGTCTTTGACGCCGAGTTTTTTGGCGAGCGGAGTTCCGGAGTAGCCGGCGGGCATGGTGTGGACCGTGGAGAGTATCTAATCGCGACGAGCGGGAGCTGGCAACGGAAAAGTGCTGGTCCGGTGGTGCGCTTCAGATGCTGGAACTTCCGGAGGGCCGACTGCAGGGCAAGAGCCTGTCGATGAGTGCGTTGCCCTGATATCGTAAGTGGACCCCTGGGATCTCCCGGCAGCCTGCATGGTACTGTGAGAGCCAGTTCGAATCAGCACTGCACGCGCGGGCAAATCTGATGGATCATCCGGACGCAGCCGTCTCGCAGCTATTCGAAAAAGCCCTGGATCTGGACCGCGAGCAACGCACCGCGTTTCTCGACAGCGCTTGCCGCGACCAGCCCGGCCTGCGCGGTCAGGTCGAGGCTCTGCTCGACGAGAACGACCGCCTCAGCGGATTCCTGCGCACGCCCGCCTGGCAGCGCGCCGACGCTCACCAGCCTGCCTCTGAAACGAATATTCCTCCAGCTGCACAAATCAATGTGGGAACACGGCTGGGGCGCTGCCTTCTGCTCGAACAACTCGGCGCCGGCGGCATGGGGATCGTCTACCGCGCGCGCGATGAGAAGCTCGAGCGTATCGTGGCGGTCAAAATCCTTAACCGCGGCCTGCTCAGCAGCGAAGCCGTTCGCGCCCACTTCCGCCGCGAAGCGCTGGCCCTCGCCCGCCTCAACCATCCCGGCATCGCCGCTCTGTACGATGTCGGCGAGCAGGACGGCACGGACTACATTGTCATGGAGTGCGTGCAGGGCGAATCGCTCCAGACCAAACTGAAGAGCGGTCCGCTCGCCGTCGCCGACGCCCTGCGCATCCTCGTGCAGATTGCTGAAGTCCTCGAAGAGGCCCATGCCCAGGGCGTCATCCACCGCGACCTGAAACCCGCCAACGTCATGATCACGGCCAAGGGCCACGCCAAGGTGCTGGACTTCGGCGTCGCCAAGCTCTTCACCACCTCGGAAACCACCCAGTCCATGGTGGACACCGGCACCGTCATCGGTACGCCTCTCTATATGTCCCCCGAGCAGGCGCTCGGCAAGAAGATCGACGCGCGCACCGATCTGTGGAGTCTCGGCGTGATGGGCTACGAGATGCTGACGGGCCAGCCCCCATTCCGGGGCGAGAATGCGGTTGCCGTCCTGCACGCTGTCGTCTCCAGCCGCCTGACACCTGTGGGCCAATCCTCCGCCGGCGTGCCCGGGCCGTGCGAAAAGCTCATTCACAAAGCGCTGGAGAAGGATCCGGAGAAGCGCTATACCTCCGCGTCCGAGATGCTGCGTGAGGCAGAGTCGGTCCTCGAGTCTGTGACCCGCTCTCCCGATCGCGCCGAACACCGCTCCGGCCGCTGGCTGCGGACGATTGCCGTTTCCCTGATCCTCATTTTCATCGCCGCCATCGCCGCGGGATGGTTCCTCTACCGGCGCATGGCCGAGCGCCGCTGGGCCCGCGAAGAAGCCATTCCGCAGATCGAGTCCCTGATCGAAGGGCGTCAGGCAATCCCTGCCTGGACGCTGATCCAGCGCGCGCGAAGCATCGTGCCTGACGATCTGCATCTCCGCCAGATCGCCGACTCAAATTCGCAGCTCGTCAGCATCACCTCCGACCCTTCCGGCGCTACGGTTGCGATTCAGGACTATCTATTCCCAAAGTCCGCGCCGGTGAACCTCGGCACCACACCGCTGCAGAACATCCGCATCCCGCGAGGCTATTTCCGCTGGACACTCCAGAAGCCCGGCAGCGGCACCGTGGTCGTCGCCCCGGAAACGAGCAGCCGCATGGAGTTTTCCCTGGCACGCCAGCAGCAGGCTCCGCCCGGCATGGTCTATGCAGCCGGCGGTCCCTGGGCCAGCTTCAACGCCTTTATCGGCTGGATGGGCCCCTATACCTTCCCCGCGTATTACATGGACCGGTACGAAGTCACCAACCGGGACTACCAGAAGTTCGTTGACGGCGGCGGCTATCAGAATCGCGGATACTGGCCGGCTGTGTTTCAGAAAGACGGCCGATCGCTCTCCTGGGCCGAGGCGATGCAGCTCTTTCGCGATGCCACGGGCCGACCCGGGCCTTCCACCTGGACCGCCGGCCACTACCCGGAAGGCAAAGCCGATTTTCCGGTGAGCGGCGTCAGCTGGTTTGAGGCGCAGGCTTACGCGCAGTTCGCGGGGAAGACGCTGCCCGTGATCGGCCAGTGGTACGAGGCCGCCGACTTCGACGTGACTCCTTACACCGTCCAGCTCAGCAATCTCCGCGGCGAAGCGCCTGCTGCTGTGGGCACCTGGCAGGGAATCGGCCCGTTTGGCACCTATGACGTGGCCGGCAATGTCCGCGAGTGGATCGCCAACGCGGCCGAGGGTGGCCTGCATTTCATCCTCGGCGGATCGTGGCGCTCCCCGATGTACCTTTACTCCAGCCCCGAGGCTTTGTCCCCCTTCGACCGCTCCGACAGCAATGGGTTTCGCTGCGTGCGCAACCTCGGGCCGCTCCCTCCGGCCTCGACGCAGCCCGTTCATCGCGTCACCCGCGATTTCGCGAAATATAAGCCTGTCAGTGACGACGTCTTCAGCGCCTACAAACTCCTTTATGCCTACGCGCCCACCCCGCTGAACGCGAAATCCGAAGGCATCGTGAAGGAGACCGCCAACTGGCGCGAGGAAAAGGTCACCTTCGACGCGGCTTACAACGGTGAACGCATGGCGGCCTATCTTTTCCTGCCCAAACGCGTGAAGCCGCCTTACCAGACTGTGCTTTTCTTTCCCAGCGCGCGTGTGCTCTTCCTTCCGCCGGACAGCAGCGAACTTGGCGACGTCCAGTATTTCGATTACGTCGTCGAGAGCGGCCGCGCCGTCCTGTATCCCGTGTACGAGGACACTTACGAGCGTCGCCTTGCCCACAAACTTCCCGGCGACCCCGACGAGATCAACGAGCCGGTGCAGTGGTACAAAGATGCCGCCCGCTCCCTGGACTATCTCGCCACTCGCCCTGACATCGATACGGGCCGAATGGCCTACCTCGGCGTGAGTATGGGCTCGGCTGACGGGGTGATCTTCTCCACCCTGCTGCAGGACCGCCTGAAGACCGCCGTCTTTCTCGATGGCGGGTTTTTCATGGGCGATCCCAGGCCCGGTATCGACCAGGCCGACTTCGCCCCCCGCATGAAGAAGCCTGTCCTGATGGTCAACGGGCGCTACGACTACACCTTCCCGGTCGAGACCTCGCAGGATCCGCTCTTCCATCTGCTGGGCACCCCCGCCGCCGACAAGAGCCACGTCGTCCTCGACACACCTCACGACGTGACCGAACAGCGCCCCCTCCTGGTAAAAACCGTGCTCGACTGGCTCGACCATTACCTCGGCCCGGTGCAGAGCCCCTGACCCCGAATTGACGACGCCTGCATCCCAGCCGATGGTCCACCAGCGGAAGCGCTTACGAAAGAAATCTGCGGACTCTGTGCCCAGGCGCCTCCTGGCTCGTGAAGAGACGCCACATGCCCGAATTGCTGAGTGCGACGGGCCTGCAGGTCTGCGCCGCTTCTAAAAGGTGACGGACGGGAACCAGGCGCCCTTTGGCTGGTTATAAAGGCCGACGCTCATCAGGGTCATGGGCTGAACAATGCGCAGACCGTTGGCGAGGCACCAGCGGAAAAGGCCGGCATTGCGCGAGGGAAGAAGAATGCCGGACAAGCCAAAGGAGTCGACGGAGGCAAGCATTGCCTGGAGGTCGAGATTGGTTTCCGCGGTGGCGTGGCCGAAGAAGGCGAGGGCGCTGGCGTAGCCGGTGATGCGTCCTTCGCGTTCGACGACGACGGCGCCGCCGAACTGAATGCCATCGGCGAGCTCGCCGGCTCGATCGAAACCGTGGACCTGCAGGGACAGGGCGTTACAGGCGGGCAGATCCTCGGTCCGGGCGGGGCGAACGGTACAGCCTGGGACCTGGCGCTGGGTGGTGCGGCCCTGCAGGCAGCTGAGGGGCTCGCAGACATCGAAACCGAAGCTGGTGTAGAGCGCGAGCGAGCGGTTGTGAAAGGCCGCCTGCACCAGACGAAGGCCGGCGACGCCGCGCTCGCGGGCGCGGTCCATGACCGCCTGCATGAGGGCGCGGCCGACGCGATGGTTCTGCAGCGAGGGATCGACGGTGATGGGGCCGACGCCGGCGATGACGGAGCGCTCATCGAGGCAATTGCTGCCGACAACGCGCCCGTCGATCTCGGCGACCACGCAGTAAAAGCGGGGGTGGCCGAACATCAGCTGCATCACTCCGACGGCGGCCTCCGGACCGGGGAAGTCGCAGGGGAAGTTATGCCGGGCGTTGATCGCGGAAAAGGCGTCGTAGCAGATGGCACCGCAGGCAGGGATGTCGGCAGGCGCAGCCCGGCGGATCGTTACGTCCGGCATAGGGTTTCTCCTGGGGAGGAGAGAAGTATACCGGGGCGAAAGGGTCCACCACAGAGAACCACCCCCGAAAGGCAATTGCCGAAGGGCTCATCTCAGAGAGGACAGGGGCCAACAGGCAATGGAAATTTGGCCTGTCCGATGGCGGCAGGTGGTGGTCCGGGGGACGGGATTACAGTTTGTCCATACTTACCCTCTTAAAAGAAAGCTGTCGGCTTCGCCGGTCTGTATGATGGGAGCCGTTGTCGTCCAAAGCCAGAAAGTGAATCCCCCTTGCTCCGATCGTGGAGCCGCTCTCTGAGGCGATGCCGTAAGAGGAAAGGTCAGATCGGATGAGGGTTCACCTGGTCAATCCCAGTGATAATGCGTTCGGCACGGCGGTGATCACGCCACGATGGCTTTTTGTGCTGGCGGCAGCAACGCCGGCGAATGTGGGCGATCCGATCCTGGTGGATGAGTCGCTGGAGCCGATCGAGCCGGCCAGCATTCAGCCGGGCGACGTCGTCGGCATCAGCGTGCACACGGGCAATGCCCTGCGCGGATACCGGGTGGGCCAGATCGCCCGCGAGCGCGGAGCCTGGGTGGTCTACGGCGGCATCCACGCGACGCTCTTTCCGGAAGAGGTTCTGGAGCGGGGAGCGGCGCACGCCGTGGTGAAGGGCGACGGCGACATGATCTGGGCTCGGGTGGTGAGGGACTGCGTTGCCGGCCGGCCGGAGTCCATTTACGAGGGCGGGCGGATCGCGGGTACCGACTTTCTGGCAGCGCGGTGGGATCTGATGAATCCCGAGAAGTACATGTGGGCATCGGTGCAGACGACGCGCGGCTGTCCGAAGCACTGCTCTTTTTGCAGCGTGTGGCGGACCGACGGACAGCAGCCGCGGCAGCGGCGCTACCAGAGCGTGATCGACGAGATCGTGACGCTGCGGCGGCTCGGATTCAAATTCGTCGCGCTGGCCGACGATAATTTCTACCCCGTCACGCTCACCGATCTGCGGCTGGCCCGCGAACAGAACAACCAGGCCAGGTTAGACGAGCTGACGGCGATTCGCAGCGACCGTTTCCATCTGATGGAAGAGATGGCGAAGCTGCCGAGCGACATGGTGTTCTTCACCCAGATCACGATGGAGGCCGGGGAGGACGGCGAGTTCCTGGATGCGATGCGCAAAGCCAATATCAAAGGCGCGCTGGTTGGGGTGGAAGCGGTGACACCGGAGGGGCTGAAGGCGGTCTTCAAGGACTGGAACTATTCGGGTGAGGCGCTGGCGAAGCGGCTGCAGACCTTCCGCGAACATGAAGTGCATGTCCTTGGGTCGTTCATTTTCGGGCTGCCCACCGATACGGCGGCCACGTTCGATGCGACAGTGGAGATGGCGATGAAGGCGAGGGTCACTTTCGCGCAGTTCGTGATGATGACGCCGTTTCCGGGAACCGTGGATTTTATCCGCTGGGAGAAAGAGCAGTCGGCGGCGCCCGCGATGGTGGGCGATGTGCCGATTACGCGCTACTGGCTCATCCCCACAGAGGTTCGGCCGAAGATGTTTACGCCGCACCCTACGATGAGCGCGGACGAGATTCGGGAGCGCACGCAGCGCGTTTGGGACCGGTTTTACAACTGGAGCGCGATCTGGGAGCGGTCGGGGTGCTGTCCTGATGTGACTTCGAGGATCGCGTTCATCTTTCTGTCGAAGCTGTACCGGCAGATGTACGCGGGGACCGGCATCTCAAGCGACAGCGCGCGGCGGAAAAAGTCAAAGCGATGGGCACGCTGGACGGCGCGGCAGTGCAAGAGGCTGTTTCGGGCGGCGCCGATGCCGGAGCTGGCATTCCCGTCGTGGGGCGGCGGGTTTGGCGTCCAGGAGCTGGGACGGTCGGCTTTGGTGGAAATTCGGAGCGAGGGAAACTAGGGGCAGGGATTGGCCGTCCCGCAGGCGATCTGCACAGCGACCCCGGCGAAATGTGGTTTCGCCAGGACCCCGGCTGCCCACCCTCACGCCCTGGCGTCTTCTCGTTCACGAGGAGACGTCACCACTCCCTGCAAAACGGTTGCTGGATGACGAGGATGGGCTCGGCACAGAGGTCCCGGGTAGAAACCCGACAGGCTTGTCCTGGGATGGATATCCACGGGATTCTTCGCTGCTTCCTCGCTGGCGCTCGGACTGGCTCAGAATGACGATGCTGGCTCTTAGTAGTAGAGGTACTTTCTCCACTTCTGGTCGCCGTGGCCGATCATGCGCATGATGTGGCGGCTGGTGTGGAGGGTGAAGGGGCGGGGCTCGCGCTGCAGCTTCATGTGGTCGATTTCGCTGAGCATGTAGTTGCCCTTGCGGCGATTGCAGGCGTGGCAGGCGGCGACCAGGTTTTCCCATGTCGAGGCGCCGCCGCGGGAGCGCGGGATGACGTGGTCGAGGGTGAGCTCGGCGGAGGGTAGCAGGACTCCGCAGTACTGGCAGGTATTGCGGTCGCGCAGCAGGATGTTCTTGCGGGAGAGGGCGCGGGTCTGGTGGGGGATTCGCCGGTATTCAAGCAGACGGATCACCGAGGGCATGGCCATGCGCACGCGGGCGGAGTGGAGCTCGGTGGCCTGCTCTTCTTCAGTGCGGGCGACGCCTTTGAGGACAAGCACGAGCGCGCGGCGCGCGCCGCAGATGTTGATGGGCTCGTAGGAGGCGTTGAGGACAAGGACCGGCGTTTGCAGAGCCTGCGTGGTGACGACACGCATACCTTCGGCCACGACCTGGCGCATGCCTATTGCTTTGCTTAGCGTTTGTCTGCGAGCGGCCACTCCAGCTTTTCCCAGCGACATACTTCCTCCGTCTCAGGTGCGTGCGTTCGAGCCTGGCCTGCGGTCGTGGTCCGCGCGGCCTCCGTTGTCCCAGTAGACAAAGTCCTCTTCCATAGGCAGGTCGGTCTCGGTGCGTGCCTGGGCCGGCTCTGCGTGGGCGGTTGCAAACTCCTTTTGCGCGCGGGCGACGGTGGCCACCCAGACGTGGGCGGCTCCGGCTCGTTTCAATGCGGTGGCGCAGGCGCGGGCGGTCGCGCCGGTAGTGTAGATGTCGTCGATGAGGAGGATGTCACGGCCCTTCACCGCTTCCGCGTGAGGGACAAAAAAAGCGCCGCGCACGTTGGCACGACGCTGATGCGGGGTGAGCCCCGCCTGACTTTCTGTGGCGCGCTGCCTTTGGAGCAGCCCTGCCTCGAGCTGCGCGTGCAGAGTGGGGCGCTGGTGGCGGAGGGCGGCGATGGTGGCGCGGGCGAGACGCTCAGCCTGGTTGAAGCCGCGCTCGCGGCGCTTGCTGCGGTAGAGCGGGACGGGGACGACGGAAAGGCTGTCGGGCAGGCCGGGGATGCCGCGGATCTGCTCGGCGAGGCGCTGGCCGAGGCGCTGGGCGATCGGCTCGAGGCCGTTGTATTTGAGCAGATGGAGGAGGGTGCGCAGGGTCCCGCGATAGACGCCGTGGGCTACGGCTTTTTCGAAATCCGGAGGAGTCGCCTGGCAGGGGCGGCAGAGGGCCTGGTTCTGGCCAGGGGCCTCGAAGGTGAGGGCTTCGCCGCAGCGGAGGCAGAGGGTCCCGGCCTGGGCGGGGAGATCGTTCCAGCAGGAGTCACAGATGGGCAGGAGGGAAAAACGCGCAAGAGGGGCGCCGCAGGCGCGGCAATCGGAGGGGAAGAGAACGGCGGAGAGGCTGTCGAGGGTACCGCGGGCCGTACTTCGGAGCACGCGAACCACAGCGCGCCAGGCCGAGACATCGGACGGCGGTCCTTCACGCGTCAGGGCAAAACTCTGACTGAAGACGCACCTCGCTTGAGAGGACCGGGGCCGCCAGCCCTCGTTGGGTGCAGTATACGGTGATCCTGGCAGGGGTTCAACCGGGGAAACGGCGGGCTGGGGTTACGGGCGGGTGGTGCGATCTCGTAGGCTGTTGGAAGGAATTGCGATGCCTGCGCCTTCACACCACAACACGATCGATCCCGCTCGGGTAGATACGCTTGCGCGGGCGGCCGGGTTTACCGCTGCGGGGATTGCGGCCGTGCCGGTGCCGGGGTCGCGCGAAGACGAGGAGGAGCGGGCGCGGTTTGCGGAGTGGATTGAAGGCGGGCGCGCCGGGGAGATGGCGTATTTGCAGCGGCGGGATGAGGCGGGGCGGCTGCTGCGGTCGTCAGTGCGGGTGGTGTTTCCGTGGGCGCGGTCGGTGATTGTGTGCGCGGCGAATTACAACTCGGAGGGGCCTCGGTCGGTGGATCCGGCGGCGGCCGATACGGGGTGGATTGCGCGGTATGCGTGGACCGGGCGGGCGGACGGAGAGCGGCCGACGGATTATCACAAGGTGTTGCTGCGTCGACTCGATGCGCTGAGGGCGGCGGTTGGCGAGGAGGTCGGGGACTTCGAGAGCCGGTGCTTCGTCGATACGGGGCCGGTAGTGGAGCGGGTGTATGCGCGGTATGCCGGGTTGGGGTGGACGGGGAAGAACACCTGCCTGCTGAACCAGGAGCTTGGGTCGTGGCTGTTTCTGGGAGTGATTGTCACTTCGCTCGAGGTGGCGGCGGCCCACGCTGCGCTGGCTCCGATTCTGGCTGCCGACCGGTGCGGGTCGTGCACTCGATGCCTGGAGGCTTGTCCCACGGGGGCGCTGACCGGGCCGCGGGAGATGGATGCGAGCCTTTGCATCTCGTACCTGACGATTGAGAAGCGGGGGGAGATTCCCGAGGGGCTGCGGGAGGAGATGGGGCGGCAGGTGTTTGGGTGCGATATTTGCCAGGATGTTTGCCCGTGGAACCGGCGGGCGCCGGTGGCGGCGGATCCGGAGCTGGCGGCGCGGGGGGCGCTGGTGAATCCTGCGCTGGAGTGGCTGGGATCGATGGACGAGGCGGAGTTCGAGCGGGTGTTTAACGGCAGCCCGGTGCGGCGCGCGAAGTACCTCGGCTTCCGGCGCAATGTGGCCGTGGCCATGGGGAACAGCGGGCGGGCGCAGTTTCGCCCGACGCTGGAGCGATGGGCGAAGGACGCCGATCGGGTTCTGGGGGAGACGGCCGGATGGGCTCTGGGGAAGCTGCAATCCGCGGAGAACGGAAGACCGGGCAGGGGCAGGGATGAGAAAACCCGGGCAGAGGAGCGGACGACAGGGAACCGCAACTGGCAGGAACCACGACAGACTGGCCCGTCAGGGGGCGAGTGAATCCCGAAGGAGAAAGGCCTGCGGCTCCTGGGAGAAGGCCAGGAGCCGCAAACCGGAGTTTTCAGGCGTTGTTGCGCACCACGTTGGCTGCGCTCAGCCCCTTCGGGCCCTGCTGACATTCGAACTCGACCGCTTCACCCTCGTTCAGCGTCCGGTAGCCCGAATCCTGAATCGCCGAAAAGTGCACGAAGACATCCTCGCCGCTGGAACGCTGAATGAACCCGTACCCTTTCGCACCGTTGAACCACTTGACCACACCATGCTCTTTCACTGGGACTCCTTCATGTGTTTGCGTCGTCTTGTTATGGCCTCCAGATCTGCCGGCCCCCGGGCCATTACGGATGTAATGGACTCCAGAGACACCAAAAGCTGCCGTAACCCGCCTGGACAAGGCGGTATCGGGCAGCTCAGTCGGTTGCCGGGCAGTCGCAGAGACAGCTATGCAGGTACATCAAACAACTGGCCTTCCGAATCCGATTCGCTTCGTGGGGACGAGAATCGTGCTCATGTTATGGCAGGATTTTGGCGCGAAATCAAGAAGATTTTTGCTGACCACTACGAGATTTTAGGGGTGGTTACGGAAGTAGGGCATCTTTCGTGATGTGCCTGCCGGCGGGCGAAACCGGGGTACGAACGGGGCAGGGGCCTCTGCTACGATCTGGGCAGAGGTCCATGCCCCCCAAAGCCGACCTGGAGGCGCCCGCCAACGCCCTGCCGAAGGCTCCCGAACCGCCTGACCGCCCGCGGCGCCGCGGATGGTGGCCGGTACTGGCGGCGCTGGGCAAATATCTGGCGCAGACAGAGGTCCATACCTACGCCTTCAGCGTGGCGGCTAACTCCATTTTGTCGCTGTTTCCGTTCATCGTGATGATGTTTACGGTGGCGCGGCAGGTTTTCCATTCGACGACGATGGTGACGGTGATCGGGGGGATGCTGCGCGACCTGCTGCCCTCGAACCAGGACTTTGTGGTGCGGAACATGAGCCTGCTGGTGCATCCGGCGGGCAGCGTGCAGCTGGCGTCGGTGGTGATGCTGCTGATCTCGTCGACGGGGGTGTTTCTGCCGCTGGAAGTGGCGCTGAACCGGGTTTGGGGCGTAACGCGGAACCGGTCGTATGTGATGAACCAGGCGGTTTCGCTGGGGCTCGCCGGGGTGATCGCGCTGCTGGTGCTGGTGACGGTGCTGGCGGCGACGGTGCAGACGGGGCTGCTGACGATCCTGTTCTTCGGGCATACGGAGAACGTGGTGTTTGGGTTCATCCACCATTTGTTTCTGCAGATCGCAGTCGCGTTCATGAGCGTGGGGATGTTCTTCTTCATCTACTGGATCCTGCCGCATCGCAAGCTGCCGGTGTGGTCGGTGCTGCCGACGGCGATTGTGACCGGGCTGCTGTGGGACTTCGGCCGGCTGGTCTACATCTGGGCGCTTCCGCACATGGATCTGCACTCGGTGTACGGGCCGTTTGAAGTGTCGGTGGGGCTGATGATCTGGGCGTATCTGACGGGGCTGCTGCTGCTGGGGGGCGCGCAGTACTCCGCGAGCCGGCATGCGCTGCGGCTGGCGCGGGAGGCGGATCTGGAGGCGGCGCGGAAGGAAAAGGCGGCCGCTTTAGCGGAAGCAGAGGAGCGAGCAGGGGATGAAGCGGGCAGCTGATGAACAGGCGGCGGCGCGCCCTGGCCTGACGCTGGTGACGAACTGGCTGGTGACGGCGAAGCGGTAGCTCGCCCCGGCGGCCCTGGTGGGCTCTTCTTAAGCGACAGAAAGCCGGTTGACAGTTTCTTCCTCTTGACAATCCAGAGGAACGCGTATATTCCTCTGGATAATCAAGAGGAGGCTCCGCGATGCCTGAGAACGACCGCGATCTGGTGCAGGGAACGCTCGAGATGCTCATCCTCAAAACTCTCGCCCTCGAGCCCATGCACGGCTACGGCGTGGCTCTGCGCATCGAGCAGGTCAGCGACGGAGTTTTTCGCGTGAATCCAGGGTCGCTGCTGCCCGCGCTCAGCCGTCTCGAGCGCGCCGGGCGCATCGCTTCCGAGTGGAAGCCCACTGAGAACAACCGCCGCGCGAAGTACTACACGCTCACCGCGCGCGGCCGAAAGGCCCTCGAAGCCGAGCGCCGCCAGTGGGGCCGGCAGGTGGCAGCCATTACCCGAATTCTCGAAGCGTGAGGCAGCGATGACCCTTCTGCGCAATCTCCAGGCCGGCATGCGAGCGCTGTTCCACCGCAAGGCGCGCAATGCGGAGATTCACGACGAACTCAGCAGTTTCCTCGACGCCTCGATCGCCGACAAGATGCGCCGCGGCATGAGCCGTGAAGCCGCCGAGCGAGCGGCGCGCGCCGAGGCGGGCAGCGCTGAGACCGTGCGTCAGAAAGTCTGGTCGGCCGGCTGGGAATCCCTCGCCGATTCCATCGCCCAGGACATTCGCTACGGACTGCGCCAGATCCGCCGCTCGCCGGGATTCGCCACCGTCGCCATCGCCTCGCTCGCTCTCGGCATCGGCGCCAACACCGCCATCTTCACCCTCATCAACGATCTCCTGCTCAACCAGCTGCCTGTCCGCGATCCGCAGCAGCTTGTCTCTTTCGGCGATGGTACGGACAGCGGTGAGATCGCTTCCTCCAGCCCCGGCGACTACGACATCTTCCCGTACGAGTTCTACCGTCGGATTCAGAACCAGCACACGTTCCAGAGTGTCGCCGCGTTTGCCAGCTTCTCCACCCTGGTCAGCGTCCGCACCGGCAGCGGCGCGGCAGGCCCCGCCACCCAGGCCACCTCGCGCCTCGTTTCGGGTACCTATTTCGACGTCCTCGGCGCCACACCGCTCATCGGCCGCGGCTTCACTGCTGCCGAGACCGCCGACGCCGGCGGCAATCCCGTTGTCGTCCTCAGCGCTCACTACTGGCAGCAGGATCTGGCCTCCGATCCCGGCATCATTGGCCGCGCGATCACGGTGAACCGCACGCCCGTCACCGTAATCGGCGTCATGCGTCCTGGCTTCTACGGCGCCACGCTCGATCAGCAGGCCACGGACATGTGGCTGCCCATCACCATGCAGCCCCAGGTGATGCTGCAGCCAACCCAGCTCAACCCCGACAGTCTCTTCTGGATCGACATTATCGCGCGCCAGAAACCCGGCGTGCCCATGGCGCAGGCGCAGGCGTGGGCCACCGAGCAGTTTCGCACCTTCCTCATCGACCGCGCCGGCGGCCGGCTCTCCGATCTCCGCAGGAAACAGATTGCCGGGACGAACATTCCTCTGGTGCCCGCGGCCACCGGCGTCTCGTATCTGCGCGATGAGTACGAGTCGCCGCTGAAAGTCCTCCTCGGCATCGTCGGCGTCGTCCTCCTCATCGCCTGCGCGAACCTCGCTAATCTGCTGCTGGCCCGGGCCGCGTCGCGCGAACGAGAGTTCGCCACCCGCCTGGCCATGGGCTCCACGCGCGCCCGCATCGTGCGGCAAATTCTCACCGAAACGCTGGTGCTCGCCTTTGCCGGCGGCGCGCTCGGCCTCGCGCTTGCCTTCTGGGCCACGCGCCTCCTCATTCGCTTCATCGCCGGCGGCGCCACCTGGACCGCCATCTCCGCCGCTCCGGACCTGCGCATTCTCGCGTTCACCATGGGCGTGTGCGCGTTCACCGGCATCCTGTTCGGCATCGCGCCGGCGTGGCGCAGCGCCAGCCACAGCGTGACCGCAGGCCTGAACGCCCAGGGCCGCACCGCCATGGCTGCCGCCGGCCGCAGCGGACGCCTCCTGCAGCGCTCGCTGGTTGTGGGCCAGGTCGCGCTCGCGCTCGTCCTGCTCATCATGGCCGGCCTCCTGCTGCGGACCCTTCACAATCTCCGCACTCAGAACATCGGCGTCGATCGAACCCAGCTGCTGCTCGTCCAGACCAATCCCAAGTTTGCCGGCTACCAGCCCGCACAACTCAACGCGCTCTACGACCGCATCATGGACCGCATCGGCGCTCTTCCCGGCGTCCGCTCCGTCACCATCTCCGGCGCTCCGCCCATGTCCGGCGGCACCTGGGACTCTCCCATCTTCATCAGCGGCCGCCCAACCTCGCCCACCGACACCCCCGAGACCCTTCTCAATCGCGTTGCCCCGCGCTACTTCGAAACCCTCGGCATTCCGCTTCTGCGCGGCCGTACCATCGGTGCCGAGGATACCGCTACCGCCCAAAAAGCTGTTGTCATCAATCAGGCGCTCGCCGATAAGTACTTCCCCAAAGAAGATCCCATCGGCCAAACCTTCCGCGTGGCGGACCCTTCAGTCGCACAGGAACCCTGGCAGATCGTCGGCGTGGTCGGCAACGCAAAATTCACCAACCCCGCCGAAAAGCCGCAGCCCATGGCGTATCTCGCCGTCATGCAGCTTACCGGCGATGACCAGTACGCCTACTGGATCCAGGTGCAGACCGCCGGCGATCCCTCGCAGCTTGCCGGCGAATTCCGCACCGCGCTGGCGGGCATCGACCCCAACCTGCCCATCCTGCAGATGCAAACCATGACCGAGGCCATGGACCAGCTGATCAGCGTGCCCATCCTCATTTCCCAGCTCGCCGGATTCTTTGCCGCGCTCGCCCTGTTACTGGCCTGCATCGGCCTCTACGGCGTCATGAGCTACAACGTCGTCCACCGCACCAGCGAGATTGGCCTGCGCATGGCGCTCGGCGCCGGCCGCACCAGCGTGCACTGGCTGGTCGTACGCGAATCGCTTTTGCTGCTTGGTCTCGGCCTGCTGCTCGGCATTCCCGCCGGGCTCGGAGCTACGCGCCTCCTGCGGGCCGGTCTTTTCGGCGTGGACCCGGCCGATCCGCTGACTCTGGCATGCGCCGTGGCGCTGGTGACGGTCGTTCTGCTGGGAGGCGCCTGGCTGCCGGCGCGGCGTGCCTCGCGAATCGACCCGATCGTGGCTCTGCGGTACGACTAGCGCGGGGGCGGGGCGAGCGGGCAGCTTTGGAAAATCGCCGCCATCGATCCCGCGAAGAGCAACGCCGGCTTCTCCAAAAGTTGCAGAGCCGAATTGGCCCGGCCGTGGTAAAAACCGGACAAACCCAGGAGAATCGGCATGGGCACGCTGGGCCAGATGGTCGCTGGGCGACACGAATACTCCTTGCGGGCGGGGCAGAAGACGGTCTACCTGTTCTTCGCCGTCCTGTGCGGGGGCATGGCTGCGCTGTTCTTCTCCCTGAGCCAGGGGGAGCTGCATCCCTCCGGACCGTCCTTCGCCGCGGCGGCCGCCGCAGCCGCGAGCCTCTACATGGCGCTGGTCGCCCTGCGCTCGCGTCTTATCATCGACGGAACCCAGGTTCGGGTCCAGGGCGCGGTGCGCACGCACGAATTCGACCTCAGCGAAATCGAAGGCTACCGGACGTACAGGAGCCGCTACCGGACCTACCAGGTGCTCTGCCTTAAAGACAAGACCTGGATCATCCCGCTGATGAGATATGCGGGCGACGACACTCTGAAAAACTGGTTCGCCGGGCTGAAAGATCTCGACCAGCGCGATCGTGACCAGCTCCTCGAAAAGATCGATCAGGACCAGGAACTGGGCGCGACGCCCGAAGAGCGCCGCAAAGCGCTCAGCAGCGCGAAGCAAATCACCATTGGCGCGTGGATTGTGGATGGCGTGGCTGCCGGCGCATTCGCCTGGGGCCCTGCGGAATTCCGCCTGACCGCGATGGTGGTACTGGCCCTCATCCCGGCGGCTTTGGCGTACCTCCTCTACAAGCAGCCTCTGCTCTACGGCCTCTTCAAACCGAGAAAAGACCCGCGCCCCGACGTGAGCCCGGCGCTGATGATCTCCGCGTTCGGCCTGCTGATGGGCGCGAGCAGCGTCAACTTCATCTCCATGAGCCTTCTGCTGCCCTTCATCGCCCTCGGCGGCGTCGCGCTGCTGGCGATGTTCTATCCGGCAGCGCGAAAAAGTCCGCGTCTGGCCGGAACCATGATGGGCCTGCTCTTCCTCAGCGCCCTGTTCGGCTGGGGCCTTGCGGCCTCAATCGATACCGCCGCCGACCCGTCGGTCCCGCAGGGCTATTCGGTCCAGGTAGTGGGGCGCCGCATCTCCCACAGAAGCCGCAGCACCAGCTACTATCTGGAACTCGAGCCGTGGGGCCCGTACGCAGCCACCAATTCACAGATGAAGGTGTCCCTGCAGATGTACTCCACCACGCACACCGGCGATATCGTGTGCCTCGCGCTGCACTCCGGCGCTCTGCACGCTCCGTGGTACGAGCCCGTCTCCTGCGACACAGCAGCACCGCAGCCGGCTCAGCCCTGACGCATCACCGTCTAGGCCCGGCGCGCACGGCTGCCGGTACTGCTGGCGGCATGGGTGCTGGTGTGCCACAAGCCCTGATTGTGAGGGAGCGGGAGCGGCGGCTACTGCGAGCGGTGGCCGATTTTGTAGACGATGCCCACTGAGCCGGCGAATTCGTTTTGCCAGGGATAGCCGTATTTGGTCGGCTGCCAGTCGGGGGTGAGGCGCACGGCAAGCTTCGGACCCAGGTTGTACTCGATGGAGGGGCCGACGGCGAGGCCCAGGGCAAGCTTGTCGTTGTAGATGCCGACTTCCTGCGGAACGACGCCGTGGGGGAAGGCGTCACTGAACTTGCCGTACGCCGCCCCGATGAGGGCGTGCATGCTGACGTTGTAGTGGGTGTGCATCATCATGCGGAAGTTGGGCCCGAAGAGGAACAGGTGCTCCGACATGGGACCGGTGGAGGGCACGCCATAGGCGTTGGAGGGGATATCGAGGGTGCCGTACTCGCCGCGGGCGTTGGCTTCGACGCCGATGCGGGTGCGGAACCACACGGTGGCGTCGCCCTGCCAGCCGAGCAGGTTAATGGCATGGACCTGGCTGCCGGGGCTGGGGTTGAAATGGGCGTACTGCGCGCCGGCGGAGAAGTCCCAGCGCTGGGCGTACTGCGGGGTTTCTTCTTCCGGAGCGGTCGCCGTCACCTGTGCATGCAGGGGAGCCTGCGCCATGAACCCGGCGCTCAATACGGCCAGCGCCCCAAGACGAAACATCACGGCTTTCACGCGATCCGGAACCTCAAACAGTAAGGATGGGCAAGTGTTAAGAGTATCATCCGGGGGCTGGGGCCGGGCGGTCCACCACAGGGGACACAGAGAGCACAGAGCTTTTCCGGGTCTGGGGAGAAACCCGAGGGGGTCGTGCCGGAACTGGCTTCTACGGGTTTCTTCGCTTCCCGTCGCGTTGCTCCGGGCGCGCTCAGAATGACGACTCCGCTTTATTGGAAAAGCGGGCGGGGCGGCCCACCACAGAGGACACAGAGAGCACAGAGGTTGGGGGATTCGGGGAGAAACCCGAAGGGCCGGGTTGTTGGGTACGCATCCACGGGATTCTTCGCTTGCCGTCGCGTTGCTCCGGCTGCTCTCAGAATGACGATCTTGCTTAGCCGCGCAGGACGGGGCGGATGTGGAGCTCCTTCAGCTGCTGGTCGCTGACTTCGGTGGGGGCATCCATCATGAGGTCGATAGCCTTCGCGGTTTTGGGAAAGGCGATGACCTCGCGCAGGCTGGAGGCGCCGGCGAGGAGCATGACCAGACGGTCGAGGCCGAGGGCGATGCCGCCGTGCGGGGGCGTGCCGTACTGCAGGGTTTCGAGGAAGAAGCCGAAGCGGGCTTTGGCTTCCTCGTCGCTCATGCCGAGGGCGTGGAAGATTTTCTTCTGGACGTCCTGGCGGTGGATACGGATGGAGCCGGATCCGAGCTCGAGGCCGTTCATGGCGAGGTCGTAGTAGCGGGCGCGGACCGAGGCGGGGTCGGACTCGAGGCGGTCCATGTCCTCTTCGTGGGGCGAGGTGAAGGGGTGATGCGCGGGCGCCCAGGAGCCGGTCTCGGGATCGTGCTCGAACATGGGGAAGTCGGTAACCCAAAGGGGGCGGAAGGCCTGGGAGCCGTCGACGGCGGTCTCGCCTGAGCCCGCAGAGTGGACGGCGTTGTCAGTGACAGCAAAGGCGCCGTGGCGGTCGGCGTATTTTCTGGCCAGCTCGACGCGGAAGTTGCCGGCGGCGCTGAGGACGGCGATTTCGCGCTCGGAGAGGCGGCCTTCGATTTTGGTGTCGCTGGCCTGGATGTGCGTGGCGGCATCGCCGGCGACGATGACGAGGAGGTCTTCGGGAGCGGCGCCGGTGCGCTGGCGCAGTTCGGCGACGGCTTCGGGGAAGGACTTCTCGAGGCGCTTGAGGTCATCGAGGAGCTTGGCTCCCTTTTTGGTTTCGAAGAGCGGCCGGTTGTCGTCGCGCTCTTTGCGGCTGAGCTCGCCGACTTTGGGAATGCGCACGGCGACGACGGGCAGCGCGGGATCGACGGCGAGGGTTTGTAGTTGCTCGTCGGTGAACGCGCTGCGAATGTCGGTGAGGCCGGGGAGGCGGAGGTCGGGCTTGTCGATGCCGTACTGGCGCATCGCTTCGTCGTAGGTGACGCGCGGGAAGGGGATGGGCAGGGTGATGCCCACGGCGTCGAAGGCCGCGTGCATGAAGCTCTCGACGACCTGGAAGATGGTTTCCTGGGTGGGGAAGGTCATTTCAAGATCGATCTGGGTGAACTCAGGCTGGCGATCGGCGCGGAGGTCTTCGTCGCGGAAGCAGCGCACGATCTGAAAATACTTGTCGAGGCCGGAGATCATGAGGATCTGCTTGAAGAGCTGCGGCGACTGCGGCAGAGCGTAGAACTGGCCGGGGTGGACGCGGCTGGGAACGAGGTAGTCGCGGGCGCCTTCGGGGGTGGAGCGGGTGAGGAACGGGGTTTCGATTTCGTAGAAGCCCTGGGCGGCGAGATTTTCGCGGACGGCGAGCGCGACCCTGTGGCGGACGGCGAGGTTGCGCGCCATCTCGGGGCGGCGGAGGTCAAGGTAGCGGTACTTGAGGCGGACCTCTTCGTTGGCGATGGCTTCTTCGGCGGGGGAGAAGGGCGGGACTTTGGAGTCGTTGAGGATGAGGAGCTCGGTGGCCGCGATCTCGATTTCACCGGTGGGCATTTTGGGGTTGATGGCGTCGGCGCCGCGCAGGCGGACCTTGCCGGTGGCGGCGATGACGTACTCGGGGCGGGCCTGCTCGGCTTTGGCGTGGCCGTCGGGGGTGAGGTCCTTGTCAAGGACGATTTGCGTGATGCCGTAGCGGTCGCGGAGGTCGAGGAAGATGAGGTTGCCGTGGTCGCGGCGGCGGTTGACCCAGCCCATGAGGGTGACGGTCGAGCCGGCGTCGGCGGCGCGGAGCTGGCCGCAGGTGGCTGTGCGTTGGCGTGTGCCGAGAAAGTCGAGTGTCACTGTTTTAAGTAGTTTTCCGCCCGAAGGCATTGTTATTGAACGTATCGAGTATCAAATGCCAAAACAAACGTGAAATTCCCAGGACTCTGCGAATCAGGACAGCGATAAGCGCCATCAGCTCCCAAAAGATGCGCGGCTATCGCGGCAAACTCCCAGCCCATGTGCTGATCTCCCTTGAGAAAAAGTGTGGTGAGTTTCGACCACTCCTTTTGCTCACCGAATTCCCTGATCAGAGACATCTTTTCCTGCGAGCGGGCTGGCATATTCGGATTGCCCCATGTCCATTCCCACTCCGATCCATTCAGACTTCCGACCACGATCATGTCGGCGATAACGCGAGGCCGGCCATCAGAGAAAGTTAGGGTTTCTGCTTCAAAGTCATAATCCCAACGCGGCCATTTCCCGATTCTGAATTTCTCCATCCATTCCTTATTGCGCTCCATCGACTCATGAACACGCGCGTGCCGGTATGCCTCGTATTCCTTCTCGAGGCAGGCCTCGCAAAGATGTCGACTGATATGTTGGCTCACGATCCCTACCAGGTTCAGCGAAGTGTTTCTGCGAGTTTCCCGCGCGGCACCTTCGTCTGCTCGCCGGTGGCGAAAGTCTTCACTGTCAGGATACCGGAGCGCTGCTCGTCTTCACCGAGCAGGACGATGGCGCGGGCGAGCTTGTTGGCCATTTCGAAGGACTTCTTGAGGCGGAAGCTGCCGTCGCCGAGGTCGATGCGGAGGCCGGCGCGGCGGAGTTCGCGGGCCAGCTGGAGGGCCGGGGCGTTCTGAGCTTCGGTGAGCGGGGCGATGTAGGCATCGGCCAACGCTCCTTGTGAACTGCCGGCGGCTGCGTCTTTTTCCTGGGCCTGGAGGGTGAGGATGAGGCGGTCGAGGCCCATGGCGAAGCCGATGCCGGGGGCTTTGGGGCCGCCGAGCATTTCGGAGAGGCCGTCGTAACGGCCGCCGCCGAGCAGGGCGTTCTGCGCGCCGAGGCCGCCGTGGGTGAATTCGAAGGTGGTGCGGGTGTAGTAGTCGAGGCCACGGACGAGGCGGGGGTTGACCTCGTACTTCACGCCGCAGGCGTCGAGCGCGGCGAGGACCGCGGCGAAGTGGGCTTTCGAAGCGTCGTCGAGATAGTCGGCGATGCGGGGCAGGGTTTCGATGATGGGCTGGTCTTCGGGGACCTTGCAGTCGAGGACGCGCAGCGGGTTGGTCTCGGCGCGGCGCTGGCAGTCGGTGCACATCTGCGGGGCCTTGTCTTTGAGGGCGTCGCGCAGGGCGGCGATGTAGCGTGGGCGGTCGGTGGCCGAGCCGACAGAATTCAAAACAAGATTCCAGCCGGTGATGGCCAGCTCGTCGAGAAGGCTGGCGAGGAGCTCGATGACTTCCGCGTCGCGCAGAGGCGATTCGGAGCCGGCGGAGGGCGGGCCGATGACCTCCGCGCCGATTTGCCAAAACTGGCGGTAGCGGCCCTTCTGCGGGCGCTCGCGACGGAACTGCGGGCCGATGTAGTAGAGCTTCTGCAGCAGGCCGGTCTCGCCGAGTTTGTGCTCGATGTAGGCGCGGACGACGCCGGCGGTGTTTTCGGGGCGGAGGGTGAGGGACTGGGATTTTTCGCTCTGGGCGCGGGCGCGGTCTTCCCATGTGTACATCTCTTTGGAGACGATGTCGGTTTCTTCGCCGACGCCGCGGGCGAAGAGCTGGGTGTCCTCGAAGACGGGAGTGCGGATTTCGCCGAAGGCGTAGCGCGCCATGACGCGGCGGGTGATGGACTCGACGCGGTCCCACAGTTCGGTTTCCGGCGGCAGGAGGTCGCGCGTGCCGCGCACGGCTTTGAGGAGGGTCATGAAAAGGGTCCAGAGTCCAGTTTATCGGAGCGGAGGAACGCGAGGCCCTTCAGAGGTGCGCGACCTTCATGCGTTTGTTCCGGCCGCTGTTCCCAGACACCATGCAAATTCAGCTCGGTTTGGGCTGGCGTCCACCGTGTAGGTGCCGGAGGCGCTCACACAGCCGCCTGCGGCGCGGAAGAGGGTGGTGAGCGCGTGCTCGGTGAAGTAGTTGATGTGCTCGTGCATCATGGACAGGCTGGCGGGGCGCAGGATCGATGGAGCGAGGGAGGGGTGTGCCAGGCTCATGATGCCTGCCTGCGCGATGCGGCGAACGATACGGCTCAGCCCTGAGGGTTGCTCGACGGGCACTTCAAGAAAGACGAGGCCTGGTCCTGCCGATTGCAGGATGGAGCGGACGAGGTCGAGCGGGAAGCCGACATGCTCGAGCACATTGCTGTTGATGATGAGGTCGGGACGGCAGGCGGCCGGATCGGCCACCGCGGTTACGCCCGCGGCGGCGGGGATGCCGGAAATGTCATAGACAAAAGCTTCGGCTCCATCGAGGAGCCCGGCAACCAGGTCGCCGCGGTCTCCGCCATGGTCGAGGACGCGGCGGATGGTGTGTCCCTTGAGGTGCTCCCGCAGCAGCGGAGCGAGCGCGGCCCGGCGCCGCTTATAGAGCGCGGGAGAAGCCAGATCTTCGTTGAACCGAGGGGTGTACCAGGGCTCGGAGGCGCGGCGCGCCTCTTGATATTCGGGCAGACGGTAGCCTGAGTACAGCCGCCGCAGATCGTCGTCGTCGAGCCTCGGGTTGTAAAAGAGAAAGCCGCAGGCATCGCACGCGGTCAGATTCACGCAGAAGGGTCTGCGATTCCAGATGCGGGTGGCGAGAAATGGCGCCACGAGGGCTTTCCGGACCTTGCGAACGGGACCGTTACAGATGACGCAGGCGGAGACCTCAATCATGGCCGCCACTCTACCACGTCTGCCGGCTGCGACTTGCACGCCGCGGCATCCAGCATCGAAGATGAATACATGTGTTGAGGTGTTTCCTATGCTTCGCCGGATCGCCTGCCTCCTTATCTTCCTTCTTGCTGCCGGATCCGCCGTTCGCCTTTGTGCCCAGGACGATCAGGATCCCCTGACACCGGACGAAGTCCAGGCGATTCGCGACAACGCGGTCCATCCCAACGATCGCATCAAGCTCTACATGAGATTCATTGAGGATCGGCTGACGTCGATCCGGGAGCTGGCGGGCGATCCCGACGTGGCGCATCGCAAGGCGGAGATCCGCGACAAGCTGGAGGAGTTTACGCACCTGTGCGACGAGCTGCAGGACAATCTGGACACCTATGACTCGGCGCATGCCGACATTCGCAAGGCGCTGAAGGACCTGGTGGCCTCGAGCGCGAAATGGCCCGCGGATCTGCGCGCCGCAGGCACCGATCCCAGCTACGATTTCTCGCTGAAGACCGCCCAGGATGCGGCGCAGTCCGCGAGCGATGAAGCGAAACAGCTGTCGACCGAGCAGGATGCGTTTTTCCAGGATCACAAGGATGAGCGCCACCGGAACGGCAACGGTCCCAGCTAGCGGGGAACGCCGGTATTCCGCCGGCGGAGCCAGAGAACCAAGCGGACCAGGTAGACGAGGATGTTGCCGCAGCAGACGGCGACGCCGCAGGCGATGATGAGCGAAACCGGCACGTGCGGGTAAATGATGGCGTCGAGGTAGTGGACCAGGAAGCTGCCGTGCCAGGCGGCTTCGCCGGCGCGGAGTTCGAGATTTTGCTCGAGCAGCGTGACCGGGCAGGGCCACGGGCCGACCTCGACGATGATGCCCCAGACGAGCGAGGCCAGGTGGAAGGCGGTCCAGCCGGGGCGGCCGCGGGTGAAGAAGGCGCCGACGATTACCCAGAGGATCCACGCGAGGTGAATCGCCAGCACGAGCGCTGCCAGCCACCGCATAGCTTCATGATAGGAGCGCGGACGGGCGCTCAGGACCGGCGAAGGCCGGGTCTCGCTTAAACTTGAAGCAGCCCATGTTCTACCGCACAGACGATCTCCGCATCCGCTCGACTAAGGTTGTGCTGCCCCCGGTGTTTCTGGAGGAGGAGCTGCCGGTGTCGGAGGCGGCTTCCGCCACCGTCTTTCATGCGCGGCGGGAGATCGTGGAGATTTTGAACCGGCGCGATCCCCGGCTGCTGGTGATTGCGGGGCCGTGTTCGATTCATGATCCGGCGGCGGCGCGGGATTACGCGCGGCGGCTGAAGGATGCGGCGGCGGAGTTTGCCCAGGACCTGCGCATCGTGATGCGGGTCTATTTTGAGAAACCGCGGACGACGGTGGGGTGGAAGGGGCTGATCAACGATCCGTATCTGGACGAGTCGTACCGGATCAATGACGGGCTGCGGCTGGCGCGGAAGCTGCTGCTGGATCTGGCGGAGATGGGCGTGCCGGCGGGGACGGAGTTTCTGGACATGATTTCGCCACAGTATGTGGCGGAGCTGGTGAGCTGGGGCGCGATTGGCGCGCGGACGACGGAGAGCCAGGTGCATCGGCAACTGGCATCGGGGTTGTCGTGTCCGGTGGGGTTCAAGAACGGGACCTCGGGCAATGTGCAGATTGCCATTGAGGCGATTCTGTCGGCAAACCACGAGCACACGTTTCTGGGGCAGTCGCGGTACGGGCAGTCGGCAATTCTGTTCACGGCGGGGAACACGGACTGCCACATCATTTTGCGGGGCGGGCGGCAGACGGTGAATTACGATGCAGCATCAGTGGACGAGACCTGCCGGTTGCTGGAGAAGGCTGGATTGCCGGCGCGAGTGATGATTGACTGCAGCCACGCGAACAGCGGGAAGGATCCGGCGCGGCAGCCGGCGGTCTGCCGGGATGTGGCAGCGCAGATTGCGGCCGGCGACGGGCGGATTGTGGGCGTGATGCTGGAGAGCAATCTGGTGGCGGGCGCGCAGAAGCTGGTTCCAGGGCAAGCGCTGGTGTATGGGCAGAGCATTACCGATGGCTGCCTCGGATGGGACGAGACGCACACGCTGTTTGGGGAGCTGGCACGGGCGGTTCGCGCGGGACGTTCCTCAAAGGCTGCGGGTCAGGCGATGGCCGTGGCGGATCCGGCATAGAAAGGTTTTCTTGGCACCCTTTACGGAATCACGATTTGCCGAGTCCCGATTTGCGGAACCGATGGCACGGCTGATCGAGGAGCTGCGCAAGCTGCCGGGGGTTGGGTCGAAGTCGGCGCAGCGGCTGGCGTTTCACATTCTGCGATCGGACGATGAGGACGCTGCGGCGCTGTCAACGGCGATTCGCGAGGTGAAGGAGCGGCTGCGGCTGTGCTCGATCTGCAACAACATCACAGATGTCGATCCGTGCCTGTACTGCGCGAGCCCGACGCGCAACCAGCGGCTGGTGTGCGTGGTGGAGGAGCCGACCAACATTGCGACGATTGAGAAGACGCGGTCGTGGAACGGGGTCTTCCACGTCCTGCACGGGACGCTGTCGCCGCTGCACGGGGTGGGGCCGGAGCATCTGCGCACGCAAAATTTGCTGGATCGGGCGAAGCGGGGGGAGCTGGACGAGGTGATTGTGGCGACCTCGCCGACGGTGGAAGGCGAGGCGACTGCGAGCTGGCTGGCGGATCTGCTGCGGGAATCGGGCGTGCGGATTACGCGCATCGCGACCGGCGTGCCGGCTGGAAGCGATATCGAGTACGCGGATGAGGTGACGATGGCTCGGGCGCTGGAAGGTCGGCGGGAGCTGTAGCGCGGTGGTCGGAACTCCGGGCCTAAAGGCCACGATTTTGGCAACGACGGCATCCACGGCCTGAAGGCCGTGGCTTTCTCCGTCGTGCTGCTTTGCAGCACCGCTTCGCGCGGGCTCAAGCCTGATTTCATTTGGAAGGCTTCTTCCTCCCCCGCGGTGCCGGTATGGCGCGTTCCCACGCGGCGGTGAGAGCTTCGCACACCTTCTCCTTGTCCGCGGTTTTCAGAAGGACGTGCGTGCAGCCCTGCTTGCCCCAGCCGCCCGGAACGGGGCGGAAGGTCCGGGGCGACTGGGCAACATACGCTTCCTGCTGATCGGGGAAGACCTTGACCATCGCAAAACTCTCGTCGGGGTAGGCGAGGGTGGCGAAGATCTTTCCGCTGCGGCGGAAGTCGGGGTGGTTCATGTGGGCGTGCTCTTCGGTGTCGGGCAGGGCGAGGGCGAGGCGGCGAAACTCGGCGGAGGTCATTGGGGCTGCTCCTTTGCCGCTGCTTCCAGCTCCGCTGGCGTCATGTCCTTGATGTGAGTCGCGACGTACCACTGGAAGCCGTAAGGGTCCTCAAAACCGGACATGCGGTCGCCGTAGAACTGGTCGGCGGGTTCGCGGACGCTCCGGGATCCGGCGGCGACGGCTTTTTTGTAGACGGCGTCGCAGTCTTCGGTATAGAGCATCAGGGTCATGGGGGCGCCGCCATAGTGCTGCGGGCCGTGGATACCGCGCTCGGGGAACTCATCGGCGAGCATGACGATGGTGTCGCCGATGCGGATTTCGGCGTGGCCGAGGCGGCCGTCGGGCTGAGGCATGCGCAGGACTTCGACAGCGCCGAAGACGCTTTTGTAGAAGTCAATCGCCTTTGCTGCGCCGCGCACGTGCAGATAGGGCTGAATGCTGTGGTAGCCGCGGGGAATGGGCTGGACCGAGGTGGTTTGGACCGGAGTTGTTTGGACCCGGGACATGGTTTCCTCCTGATTGAGAACCATTCTGCCCAACTGCCGCGGGGGGGGATTGTAAAAAATTGACGGGCCAGGCCGCGGAGGGATCAGGCGATTGGGACGTGGTTCAGGTGCTCGGTGGCTTTGGCGAGATACGCGCCAGGCGTCATGCCGGAGAAGTCCTGGAAGTCGTGGATGAAGTGGGCCTGGTCGTAGTAGCCGCCGTCGAGGGCGACCTGGGCCCAGTCGACGGACTGACGGCGGTGGACGGCTTCAAGGACGCGCTGGAAGCGGCGGACGCGGCAGAAGGCCTTGGGGGTGAGCCCGACCTGGTGGCGAAAGAGCTCGATGAAGCGGCGCTGGCTCAAGCCGATCTGGCTGGTGACGCACGCGATGGTGGTGGCATGCGGGGCACGGCAGATGCGTCCACGGGCGAAGTCAATGGCAGGGTGCAGCTCAAGCGGACGGGCGAGATGGCCGAGGAGAGCGCACTCGAGAACCCTGAACATCGCGTCGACGGAGGGAGCGGCCAGCAGCTGCTCGCGGATGAGGGCCGCTCGCCGGCCCCAGAGGCAATCGAGGGCGACGGACTGGTTGGCGACCTCAGCGGCCGGTTCGCGCAAAAATGGGAAGGTCCCGCCGGCCTGGAACTGGATGCCGATGACGCGCTCCTCGGTAGCGGTGTCAATGGCGAAGCAGTTGGTGCGGGGACCCGTGATGCCAACCAGGCCGCAGGCAATGTATCGCTCAGGGTTGTCGGCGTCGTAGATGCGCATCTCGTCGTCGCGCAGGTTGAAGATGATGGCCGCCTCGCCGTTGGGCAGCAGGCGCTCGCGGGCGTGCGTCTGCGGAGCGCCTTCCCAGTACCAGAAGCACCGGACGAAGGCGTCGAGCGGCGGGGGGGGTGTGTGGCGGCAATGCATGATCAGGCCCTGCGGCCAGCTTGCCGGAAATCAGGCGCCGCGCGCAAGGGCGTTCCGCCAGCCTGAAGGGGCAACGGCGGATTCAAACGAGTCGAATTCTTCCGGAACGCGGGCCGGTTTTGGCGCGACGTGAACTCCGGCGCGATCCTGCACCAGAATCATCGTCTGCGAACAGGCACCGCAGAGCCAGAAGTGTTCCAGACGGTGAACGCGCTTGCCGCCGGGCTGTCCCGGGGCTGAGCCCATCTCGAAGATATAAATCCGGCCATCCCGCAGGTACTTCAGGGGCCGGGCGCAACGTGGATTGGCGCAGGTATCAACCATAGGATTTCCTCCCTGGGGGCTGCCCGTCTCCGATCCCGTGCGATATCGCGGGACCGCGGCAGAAAAGAGAGAGGGGGAGCGCAGAGGACGCTCGGGTCCTCCGCAGAATCATCTTTCAGCAGTTGAACAGCCGATTCGCTTGTCGAATCTGACTGTTTTTGGGCGCCTCATGGCGCGGTTTGTTCAGGCATCCGGAGAAAGACGAAAGGCGAATATCGACCCAAGAGAGAGCTTCCTTCGGGCCTCATTGGAACGGAGTATGGGCGTAATTTTGAGGGCTGTCAAATAAGGCGATTTAGCGAAAAAGAAGGGGCGGCCCGCAGCCCGCCCGGGTTTCGATGGAAGGATCGTTTAGTTACGAGTGGGGGTCATGGACATCGGCTCGGTCAGGCTGAAGACCAGCATGGAGCCCTGCGGCAGGTTAGCGGCTTCAGGATGCCCGACCAGCATGTGAGTGGAGACGAGGCCGGCGCCGACGAGCGATCCGACGCCAGCGCCCACAGGACCCGCAATCACCGCGCCCGCAGCGGCGCCAGCACCTGCGCCTGCGCCGTATTCCACGGCGTCTTTGGCGTAGTGGTGGCCGGCTTCAATGCCGCCTTCGACATTGGTGCGGGTACCCGAAGCGAACGACTCCACGGCCACCGCGTCAATGTGGTACGCGGTTCCGTCGGGCAGGACGACTTCTTCCGGGCGGAGATGCAGGGTTGCGTGGGGTCCGATGTGATGCCCCTGGGAAACCTGGGTGACGATGCCGCGAATGCCCGATCCGGCGGGGATGATAATGCGGCCGTCTTTGTAGACATTCCCGTAGACGACGCCGCGGAAGCTCTCGCCGCGCTGGGTGTCACGAGTGGAAAGATCTTCGGAGAGACGGATGATGATATTCGTGCCGGCGGCCAGCTCGTTCGGTCCGGAGGGCACGTAGTTCACGATGTCGTCATTCGGATTCCAGCCGCGGGTCTGCAGCGATGCGTCGCCGGTGTTGGCCGGCTTAGTGGGGACGACCGTGACGATGCCGTAGTCAGTGTTGTCGAGCGGATTGCCGGACGATGCGGCGGCGGACGAGTCAACGGCCGGCGCGGTTACGGCCGGGGTGGTCGCCGCGGTCATCGGAATCGCCGCGGAGGGTTTCGCCGGGGGAGCCGGGTTCGGCGTGGGATTCGAGTCCTCATCGGCCTCGATGGTGGAGTCCGGCGGGGGGTGGGAGACGCCGCTGGATTGGTCCTGGGTTTGGCTTTGGGCGTTCTGCTGATCCTGCTGATTCTGGGCTGGTTGCGCGGACTGCGCCCATCCCGCGGGGAGCGCGAGGCAGCCGGCGAGCGCCGCCAAAATGGCGATTCGGCCCTGACTCTTCATAGGGAAATTCTCCTTGCTGCACACCCAGCCGGAAGCGGCCTGATTCTTTGAACCCGATCCAACTACAGGAGTTGCGACCGGCGGGGGGAGCACCGGAAAAGCCTTGCGGCGCCCCGGTCTGTTTAGAGGCTAGCCTGGAGGGGCAAGCCGGCGCCACCGAATGAGATGCCCGCGAACCAGCGAGGTTACCCGGAGACGGACGGTTCAGCCGCGGCGGAGGCGGCGATTGCGCAGCCACTTGGCCGCGCCAAGCGCAAAAAGCATGAGGCCGAAGGGCAGGCACATCATGGCGACCATGAGCGAGAGCCACCCGATGCTGGTGTGCGGGCCCTGGCTGCTGATGCCTCCAAAGACGGTGGCTGTGAGCGCGGCGGCGAGGATGCCGGCCAGCAAAATTGCAATGCCCGCCTGCAGGAGCGCGCGGGTGCCGTCGTCGCCGGAGAGTCGCGGGGTTTTCGTTCCGTTCGCCACGTTCTATTTCAGAGCTTCCACGAGCATGACACGCACGACGACGCCCGTCACCGAGACGTAGAGCCACAGGGGAAACGTGAATCGCGCCACCTTGCGATGCAGGCGAATGCGTCCGGAGAGCGAGAGGTAAAACGTGATGAGAACGATGGGCAGGGCAAGCGTCGCGAGGATGATGTGGCTGATGAGGATGGGCAGATACGCGCGGTAATAGGTGGCGTTGTGTATGGGATAGAGCGTGTCTCCATGCAGGGCGTGGTTGGCTACGTAGCTGATGAGGAAGAGGGAGCTGAAGACGAAGGCGGTGAACATGCTGTTGCGGTGGGCCTTGATGCGATGGCTCCGGACAAAGTAAAAGCCGGCCAGCAGGGCGATGGCGGCGAGGCCGTTCAGCAGCGCGTTCAGATTGGGCAGAAAGGTGTAGTGCTGCGCGGCGGCGTCGGAGGCGGGGTGGACGTAGATCAGCCAGAACAGAAACAGCGTGGCCACGATGCTAATGCCGATGATGGCCGCGACCGGGATCGCCGCGGAGGGTTTGGAAGTCGTTGCTGTGGTCATGTTGCTCATGTCGTGCGCGGCGATCTCAGGCGGCTGGTTTGTGGGTGCGGCGGTTGACGATGCCCCACGACGACGCAAAAATGAACGCGCAGAAGGCGCCGGTGATGGCCAGGTTGATGTCGAGGGGGAAGAGCGTGGGCTCGGCGGGGAAGAGGGCGTTGCGGAGGGCGTCCACGCCGTAGCTGAGCGGATTGAGGCGCATGAGGAAGCCGAGCCAGGTGGAGGCGCGGTCGGCGGGGAAGAGCGCGCCGGAGAGCATCCACAGGGGCAGAAGGATGAGGTTGACGATGGCGTGGAAGGCCTGCGGCGAGTCCATGGGCCACGCAATGGCGAAGCCGAGAGCGGTGAGCTCGAAGCTGATGAGCACGATAACGGCGACGCTGACGAGGATGGCGGCGGCGCCGGGGTGAATGCCGACCAGCGGCGTGAAGACGAGGAAGATGATGCCCTGGATGGCGGCCAGCGTGGCGCCGCCGAGGACTTTGCCGAGCACGATGGCGGAGCGGCTGGCGGGCGAGGCGAGGACGGAGAGCAGGAAGCCCTCGTTGCGATCCTGGATGAGAGACATCATGCTGAAGATCGCGGTGAAGAGGACGATCATGACGACCGAGCCGGGAAAGAAATACGCCAGGTACGAGCCCGAGTCAGGGCCGGAGTGGAAGCTGCGGGCAAAGCCGGAGCCGAGGAGAATCCAGAAGAGGAGCGGGGTGGCGATGACGCCGACGACGCGGGCCTTCTGGCGGTAGAAGCGGACGATCTCGCGCAGGAAGAGGGAATAAGCGGGGGTCCAGAGGTTGGGCCGGGAGCGGGTCGCTGTGCGCGGAGCGGTCGCGGCGATCGTTGCCATCAGTGCCTCCTCTTCTTCTTTCCTGGCTGCGCTTCCTCGGGTGGTTCGTTCCAGAAGCGATGGCCGGTGCGATCGATGAAGACGTCTTCGAGGCTGGGCTTCGCGACGGAGACGGCCTGAATCAGGCCGGGAAAGGCTTCGACGACCTCGGCGGCGAAGCGATGGCCCTGCTCGCGCTCGACGCGGACGATTTTTTCAACAACGACGGCACGCACGCGAAAGCGATCTTCGATCTTTTGGGCGAGTTGGGCGGCCTGTTCGGAGCTTGTTGTCTCGAGGGCGATGACGTCGCCGCCGATTTGCGCCTTCAGTTCCGCGGGCGAGCCGAGCGCGACGAGGTGGCCTTCATTCAGGATGGCGAGGCGGTCGCAGTGCTCGGCTTCTTCCATCAGGTGCGTGGTGACGAGGATGGTGACGCCTTCGTGGTCGCGCAGATTGCGCAGGTAGAGCCACAGGTCGCGGCGCGCGCCGGGATCGAGGCCGGTGGAGGGCTCGTCGAGGAGCAGAACTTCGGGCGAGTGGATGAGGCCCTTGGCGAGCTCGACGCGGCGCTGCTGTCCTCCGGAAAGCGTTTCGACCAGGTCTTTGGCGCGATCGAGCAGGCCGACGCGGGTAAGGACTTCCTGGATCCGCGCGCGCAGCAAGGAGCCATGCAGGCCGTAGAGGTGACCCTGATGCTTCAGGTTTTCGGCGACGGTGAGTTTGGGGTCGAGGCTGCGCGCCTGAAAGACAATGCCGATCTGCTGGCGCACCTGATTCGGCTCGCGGGCGACGTCGTATCCCTGGAGGCTGGCGCGGCCGCCGGAGGGCACCATGAGGGTGGAGAGGATGCGGAAGAGGGTCGTTTTGCCGCTGCCGTTGGGTCCGAGGAGGCCGAAGATCTCGCCGCGATTGACCGTAAAGCTCAGTTCTTCCAGAGCGCGGCGCGTGCCGTAATCGTGGGAGACGTGATCGAGCTCGATGGGCGCGTTGCGCGCCGGGGCGCTGCCGGGGAGCGTTTCGGAACGGAGAGCGGTGGCCATGCGCGCCCTACTTTCCGGCGGCATTCAGCATGAGCGCCGCCAGCAAAAGGGGCAGATAAACCACGCTCACCTTGAGCAGGTCGCGCGCGTACATGCGGGACTGTGCGGCATCGCGAGCGCGGACGATCTTCGAGAAGCGGATGGTGTAAGCGAGGTAGAGCAGGCCCAGCGCGATGGCGACGCCGGCGTAGATTTTGCCGTCCATGTGCAGCCAGAAAGGCAGAAGGCTGACGGGGATCATGATCACCGCGTAGGTAAGCGCCTCGATGGCGGTGGACCATCCGTCAGGCTGCGCGACAGGAAGCATGCGAATGCCGGCGCGCGCGTAGTCGTCGCGATAGAGCCAGGCAATGGACATGAAGTGAGGGAATTGCCAGACGAAGAGGATGGCGAAGAGCGCGACGCCCTGCCACTCGATGAGGCCGCGGGCCGCGGTCCAGCCGAGGAGGGGCGGCATAGCTCCGGGGAAGGCTCCGACGAAGGTGGCAAGGGTCGTGTAACGCTTCAGCGGCGTGTAGACGGCGACGTAGAGGAAGGCAGTGAGCAGCGCCAGGCCGCCGGTGACGAGGTTCGTCTCGCGGGTGAGCCAGAGGCTGCCCAAAACAATGGCCAGCAGGCCGACGGTGATGCCGTGGGCGAGGCCGATGCGCCCGGCGGCCATCGGGCGGTCGGCGGTGCGCTTCATCTTCGCGTCGAGTTTGCGCTCGATGGCCTGGTTGAGAGCGGCGGCTCCGGCGGAAACGGCGGTGATGCCGACCAGGGTCTCGACGAGGCCGGGCTGCAGGCTGCTGATGCCGGAGCGCATCGATCCCAGGTAGAAGCCGGCCCACCCGGTCAGCGTGACCATGCCGGTGACGCGGAGCTTGAAGAGCTCGCGATAGTCGACGAGGAGCGAGGCGGTGGCGCCGGCTCGGGGTGCGTGCAGATGCGAGGGAGCGGCTTCCCAGCCGGGCGCGGCGGGCTCGAGTGCGGGTTCCACGCGGGCAGCGGCGGAGTTCAGGCGCATGGCACCCACAAACTGCGGCGGACGCGAAGTTGGGAGATGGAAACCATCGGGTGTGAGATATGGAACGGCGTGGGGACGGCCTGCTCTTCCATGATACCCGGCGGACCGCACTCAGGGCGACCCGGCGGGGCGGTTCCGTTAAATCTACGGAACGATGATCGTGGGTGACCCGGCGGGGTTCTCGACCGGGACCGGATGCGGCTCGGCGATGATGGGCTCATCGTGCACCGCGTACTCCTCGATGAGGACGGCGATGAGCACGGCGGTCGGCACCGCGACCATGGCTCCGATAACGCCGGCCAGCGAGGAGCCGATGAGGATGGCAATCAGGACGGTGAGGCCGGCCAAATCCACCTGGGTGCGCATAATGCGCGGGGTGAGCCAGGTGTTTTCAATCTGCAGGTAGGTGAAATAGAAGATGAGGACGCCGGCGACGCGTCCCCAGGAGTCGAGGGCGGCGACCAGGACGACGAGCGAGACCGAGACCAGCGCGCCGGCGACGGGAACAATGTTGAAGAGTCCCATGATGATGCCGAGCGCGTAGGCATAGCGAATATGGAGCAGCGCGAAGACGATGGTGCTGGAGATGCCGAGGATGAGCATCAGCGTGCCCTGGCCGAGGAGCCAGCGGCCCATGCGGCTGGAGGCGCGGGCCAGGGTCTGATCCAGCCGCATCCGGAGATCCAGCGGGAACAGAGAGAGGAACCAGGCGTAGGCTTCATCGCCTTCGATGATGAAGTAAACGGTGAGGACGATACCGGCCAGGATGCGCGCCACGGTGCCGGCCCAATTGGTCGCGAAACGCACAGCGTAGGTGGCGAGGTTGGCGGTCATGTCCTGGACCTTTTCCTGCAGAGCATCCAGGTCGATGTTGCGCAGGACGGGCACTTTCTGAATGCGGGCGAAGAACTCCGGACCCTTTTGCGGCAGTTCACTGATGAATTCGCGCAGATCCTTGAAGGCGGGCGTGAGGCCAACGATGAAGAACAGAGTGAGGCTGCCAGCCGTGAGAATCAGGAGGATGAAGACGGCCATCCCCCGGCCGGGATGCCACTTGCCGATGTGCAGCTTCATGATGCTGCGCACCACCGGCATGAGCACGACAGCGAACAGTGCGCTGACGTAAATCACGACCAGGACGTCGTGCAGCAGGTACGCCAGGTAGAGGGCGATGCCAACCGCGAACGCGAACAGGACGGTGCTGCGCGGGCCAACCGGTTTGGTCATGCGGGCACTCCTGTTCTGCGGCGGGATACCTGGCCAGCAATGTCGCGGCACCGATCGGCAATCGCGTGGAAGATGCGGTCGGCGACCTCATCCGGAGAGCGGCCTTCGGTGTTCACCGTAAGATGCGCCTGGCGATACCAGGGGAGTCGAGCGGTCCAGCGTTCCTGGAGACGGGCGCGATCCGCGAGGACCGGGCGCACCGGCGCGTTGGGCTGGCCGGAACAGCGGGAGACGAGCAGGTCGAGTGGTGCATCGAGAAAGATCAGGACGGCATCAGGAAACGAGGCCAGCAGCGCACGGGTCTGGGGCCGCTCCAGCGCGCCGCCGCCGAGAGCCAGGACGAGATGATCGCGGGTCAGGCTTTCACGAATTGCAGCAGCCTCAAGGTCGCGGAAGGCCGGCTCGCCGCGGGCTTCAAAGAGGCCGGCGATGGTCTGCCCGGTTTCGGCTTCCAGTTGCTGGTCGGAGTCGGCGAAGTCCCAGCCCAGTCGCTCGGCAAGCAGGCGGCCGACAGTCGTCTTGCCCGCACCCATAAAGCCGGTGACCAAGACGCGCGTGATGCTGGCCGGAAACGGCGGCCCTGGCGGTTGCCCACTCATGGGTTCTGATTATAAGAAGTGAGACGAGGACGGGACCCGCTATTTGCGGGGAGCCTGCGCCGCGGGACCACCGGGGCCACCCTGCCGGATGGCCTGCTGAATGTTCTCCCACACGGCCGGACTGGGGTCGTGGATGGGCAGCAGGAGGCGGGCCTGGGAGGCGATGTACTCGAGATCGCGCACGAGGGCGGCACAGTTCTCGCAGGTCTTCAGATGGTCGTGCCCGGCGAGATCGGCCTGGGTTTCGAAGAGTTCGGGCAGAGCGTCCTGAAATTCAGCACAGGTCATGGTTTTGTCCGGGGCGCGCATGACAATCACGCGATCTGCTCCTTCCGCTGCCCGGTCTTCAGCAGGTCGCGGAGCTTCATCCGGGCCTTGTGCAGCTGAGATTTGCTGTTCCCGATGGAGCAATCGAGCATCTCCGCTATCTCATTATGCTCATACCCCTCCACATCGTGCAGCACAAAAACGAGCCGGTATCCAGGAGGCAAATTCTCAATAGCCCGCTCGAGGGTGACGCGATCGATGGAGCCGGAGAGGGTGAGGTCGCGGGCGCCGATGTCCTTGCGCGGACCGTCGTCCTGGGAGGGCTCGAGGGTTTCCTCGAGTGAAACCTGGGGCAAACCTTTGCGGCGCAGGTGCATGAGCACGACGTTGACCGCCAGGCGATGCAGCCACGTGGAGAAGGCGGAGTCGCCGCGGAAGGTGCCGATTTTGCGGTACAGCTGCAGGAAGGCTTCCTGGGTAAGGTCTTCGGCCTCGGCCACGTTGCCGAGCATGCGCAGGCAAAGCGAGTACACCCGCCGCTTGTGCATGGAATAGAGGATCTCAAAGGCGCGCCCGTCCCCACCCTGCGCCTTCGCAATGGCCTCCTGCTCGCCGGCAATCGGAGGATTGCGGCGCAGGTGCTGGTTCGCCGGTCGGGGCTGCGTGGGGCCGGCATTCATCAGGACAAACCTTTCCATGCCAATTCTTCCATGAGGGGGCGCTCCCAGGGGTCTGCTGTTGCGAATCTTCGGTGCAGTCAGGCTCATAGGCACACGTTTCCGGGGAAAAGCAATATGCTTACGACGCTGACCGGAATCGTCTGGGTTGCCTGGCTGAGAGTATCAGACCGAAAGAAGACGGGACAGGAAAGCCGAGGGGGACGCACGGCGAGTCGCGCTGTGCGTCCGATGGCATTTAAAAAGCAGCGATTTACCGGCCGTAGAAGCCGGCATTCTTCGCGGCGAAGCTCTGCCACTTCTCGGGCAGATCGTCGGCGGCGTAGATGGCGGAAACCGGGCAAACCGGCACGCAGGCGCCGCAGTCGATGCACTCCACGGGATCAATAAAGAGCTGATCCGTTTCCGCGTGCTTCGCTTCGTCTTTCTTGGGGTGGATGCAGTCCACCGGGCAGGCATCGACGCAGGCGGTATCTTTGGTGCCGATGCAGGGTTCCGCAATCACGTAAGCCATGGAGTTCCTCTTCAGGAGTGGTAATGAGTCCAGCAACCGCGCAAACAGGTTCAGGCGGAGAGCACTCGCGCGTCCGGTCGCCTTGCGCGCCGGATTTTGCGGTTCCCGCCCCCCTCGGCCTTCAGCCCGATTGTTGCGACAACGGATCATTCTAGCAGGGGCTCGCGGCGCGGCAGCAAGACCTGGCAACTCAGCAAATGACTTTGGGAACGTGGACGGCGATGACCTGGCTGTGCGACGTCACCCGCGGGTCAGCTGCGCGAGCGGGCGGCCCGGGCAGCGGCAAATTCCTCGGGGGTGGGAATCGGATGCAGGTCGCGGCCGGCGAACATCTCTGTGAAGAGGTGGGTCAGCTGGTCGTGGAGCAGGCCGTTGCTGGCCAGCACCTCGCCGCTGTCGAGACAAAACGGCGGGCCATCGAAGCGGCTCATGACGCCGCCTGCTTCGGTCACCAGCAGGGCGCCGGCGGCGGTGTCCCACGGATTCAGATGGAACTCCCAGAAGCCGTCGAGGCGGCCGCAGGCGGTGTAAGCCAGGTCGAGTGCGGCTGAACCCGCTCGGCGCACTCCGTGCGAGCGCAGGGTGAACTCCTGGTAGAAGTGAATATTCGGGCTGACGTGGCGCTTGCGGCTGGGAAAGCCGGTGGCCAGCAGGGCTTCGGCCAGATGCTTCCTTCCCGAAACGTGAACGCGGCGTCCGTTGAGCCACGCTCCCTTGCCTTTCTCGGCGGCGAACAGATCATCGCGCATGGGATCGTAGATGACGCCCGCCACCAGTTCGCCATCGCTGCCGGCGGGCCGGTCAGCCGGACGATGCTCCAGCCCGAGCGAGACGCAGAAAACCGGGAAGCCGTGGGCGAAATTCGTGGTGCCGTCGAGAGGGTCGACGTACCAGCGGTATTCGCTCTCGACGCGCTGGCGCGCGCCCTCTTCGCCATAAATGCCATGGTCGGGAAAAGCGGCGGTGAGGCGTTCGGTGATGAGGCGCTCCGAGGCGCGATCGGCTTCCGTCACGACGTCCACATCGCCTTTGTATTCGGTGGCGACGCCGCGATCGTAGTAGCTGCGCAGAAGGGCTCCGGCTTCCTGCGCGATTGCGGCGGCTTTGGCGGCGACAGCGAGCGGGGCCGGAACGCGATCGGTCACTGGGCGTCCTCGGCGGGGCGTTCGCCGGATTCCGCGCGACGCCGGCGGTCTCGGCCATGCTCGGCGATGGTGCGGATTTGGTTCTTATAGATGAAGAGGTTGGGTTTGCCCTCGCGGGTGAGCCGGATCATGCGGTCGTCGAAGTATTCGATCCAGCCGGAGACCACCTCGCCATCGCGCAGCTTCACGTGCACCGGCACCTGTCGCTCGCTCAGGGAGCGGAGGTACTGGGCCTCCTGACCGGTTTCGCCTGGGGGTGGGTTTTTTTGCCGGCGGCGAGAGGGATTGTCGGGCGGCATAAGCGTCATTGTATCGGAGGGGCAAAGGCCGATTCGGGTTGTCAGCGGTCGTCGCGATCCAGGAGCAGGCGGAGCAGAAGGTGCAGCAGGGCCAGGATCACGGCGCCGATGAAGGCCGCGCTCCAGGTGGAGACGTAGAAGCCGGGCACGACATTCCCGGCCAGCTTGAGGATGAAGGCGTTGATGATCAGCAGGAAGACGCCGAAGGTGAGGATGGTGAGCGGGAAGGTGACGATCTTGAGAAACAGGCCGAGCGTCATGTTGAGAAAGCCGATGATGATGACAGCGACGAGGCCTGCCTCGATGCTGCGCAGATGGAAGCCAGGCACAACGTGGGCCGTAATCAGCAGGGCTACCGTATAGAGCAGCCATTTCAGGAGCAGTCGCAGCATGGTCGCAGCGTCCTTTCCATTTGACCGGTGGTTGACACAGGGTACGCTATGATCCGCTTACGAGGAAGCATGCGGGCGGGTTTTCTTTTCTCCGGGCGCGCGGGGTGGCGAAGAGCCGGTTGCGGAGCGGGTCTGGCAGCCGTGCTGGGACTTGCCCTGCCGTGCGGGGCACAAACTGCATCCGCTCCCCTCCCTGACGTTCCAACGCTGATCCGGCAGGTGCGGGACCACCAGCGGCAGATGGAGTCGGTGCAGGAGAACTACACCTTCCACGAAACCGACATCACGCACGAGCTCAATAAAGACGGAAGCGTGATGAAGACGGAAAGCGAAGAGTACGACGTCTTCTTCGTGAACACGCATCCGGTGCGTCGGCTGATTCGGAAGGACGGGAAGGACCTCGATCCGGGACAGCAGAAAAAGGAACAGGATCGGGTTGCGAAGGACGTCCAGAAGGCGCAGCAGACGCCGCCGGGGCAGTCGCCGCACGGCGATCAGTCGATCAGCGTGAGCGCCATTCTGTTCATGGCCAGGGTTTCGCAGCCACGGAGGGTCATGCTCGACGGGCGAAGCACGATCGCGTTCGACTTTAACGGGAATCCCAAAGCGAAAGCGCACAGTCTGGCTGAGGAAGCGGCTCTGCGCACCTACGGCACGATCTGGATCGACGAAAAGGACCGCCAGGTGCGGCGGCTGGTGGCCACCCTGGGTTCCAACGTGCACGCCGGCTTTGGTCTTCTCTCGCTGAGTAAAGGCAGCAATCTCACCTTCGACCAGAAGCTGGTGAACAACGAGCTGTGGCTGCCGACCAGCGCGGACATCAATCTCGTCGCGCACGCCATGGGTTTTCTGGGCTTCCGCGCGCAGATTCACATGGTGGACGACGGTTATAGGAAGTTTCATGCCGAAGCGCAGCAGAGCGGCAGCACAGTGGTTTCACAGCCGAATCCATAACGTCGCGGGCCAGGCACGCCGATTTGTAACCATCGCGGGACTCAGAGCCTGAATCTGTAACCGATCTGGTTCCTGAAAAGGAAGAAGGCCGCCGGATTGAAGTCGGCGGCCCTGCATTCGCACCCGGGGGCGTTATTCAGGCTGCGGGGCTGCATCGGGGGCCTGGTTTTGGCCGCCCATCCTCTGCTGGCGGCGCGCCTGCATCTTCGCGCGCATCTCCTCGAACTTCTGCTTCTGCGTGTCGTTCAGGGCAGCTTCGAGTTTGGTCTGCGTGTCCTGCTGGATGGCCTGCGCCTTCGCGCGCTTGTCCTGGCGCGAGAGCGTCTGGTCCTGGAACAGGGCCTGCATCTGCTGCTGGCGATCCACCAGAATCGGCTTGATCTGCGCCTGCTGATCGGCAGTCAGATCGAGCGTCTTCGTCAGGTGGGCCAGCTGCCGGTCCGGATTCATGCGATGGCCGCGATGGAACTGGCCGGGCTGCTGAGTGGTGGTCTGGGGTGTCGTGGGTTGCGCGCTATTGTCCTGCGCGTAGAGGGCGGCATTCGCGCTGACTGCGATCATCCCGCCGAGTGCAAGTGCAAAGAGTGTGTTTCTCATGGAATTTTTCAATTCCTCCTTGCCCCTTGCGAACACGCGCCAGGGTGAACTGTTGCGCAAAGAAATCCGCTTCAGGCGTGCATAAAACCGTGAAACTTTTTCGCGAGAAGCTGCGTCCCGCGGCGGGCGTCAGCGCGCGTCCGGCACGCTTTCCAGCGCCCTGGGCGGCATGGGAACGGGATCGGAACGAAGGCCGCAGCGCAGCAGATTGGTTGCACGTTCATCCGGAGCCGGCAGAACCGCGTACGCGAAGACCGCCTGGTAATCGCTCTCACCGGGATAGTTGCAGTGCGCGCAGCTCGGACGATAGGCGATTGCGGGATCGTCGCGCATCGACTCAATCCATTGCTGCGCGCCTTTGGCGGGGACGGTCAGGTATTCAGGATCGCCAGAGGGAGTCGTCGCCCGCCAGGCAAACATCGGTCCGTTGGGAACGAGAGCATTCGCCAGCGCGCCGCCACGGCCCGCGGAGGCGCGCCACAGCCAGCGATTCCCGACGCGCGCATACCAGTGGGCGCTGGAGGGAACAGGCTTCTCGAGCAGGATTGGTTTGGCCGTATGGTTCTCAATGCGAAACAGGAATCCCGGACCGGCTCCAGGCGCGGCGATCGCGAGATAACTGGCCGACAACTTTACGCCTTTGCAGGGAGGCACCGTGGTGGGCGCATGCCGCGCGGCTCCGGCGGAAACAGCCACCGCAGTCGAGGCCAGCAGCAACGCGGTCAGCAGCCGGTAAGCGCGGGCTCGCACAACGGCTGGGAAACGCACCCGCAGAATCAGCTCCGGCCCAGAGCGTCCAGATCGATGGACTTGTAATCGCCGGCTTCGATGCCCGCGCGAATCTGTTTCGGGGTCTTACCCAGCTTCGTCATCTTGTACGCGTAGGCTTCCTCGGCGGCGCAGGTGGCGCAGATGGCGCCATGGGTTCCTTCAAAACAGCTGTGCAGGCTCTTGTGCCCCAGGGCGCGATCGCAGCGGCAATAGCAGGGCAGCTGATACAGAACGTTCGGAATCTGCGCCGCCTCTTTGTAAACCGCCACCTGCCATTTTTCCCGGAAGAACGGCCCCCTAAGCTGATAGCCGGAGAGAATCGGCGGCAGCACCTGGCCCGGGGCGGGAGGGTTCGGGTGGTAGGCGGGGACATCCTGCGCCGGATTATCGAACTGCGCGTGCACCGGGTTTGCCGGGATCGCGTACCCCGCCACCACCAGGACTGCCATGGCAACGCTGAGAAGGACTCTTTTCACAGTGGGGACTCCAGAAACCTATCGTACTAAAGCCCGGAACGCCCTGCGCGCGCCGGGATCAGGCCCCGCTCATGCCCGGCGGCTCGGCGCTTTCCTGCGCCATGGCGCCATCCACACCAGCGCAATCGCAAGCAGGAGCACCGCCAGAATCGCCGGCATCCACGTTCCCACCCATACCAGTGCGCAAGCGAAAGCCACGCGTCTTTGCGCCTTCCGGATTTCGGTTGCCGGAATCGACGCCGTCTGGTTCCAGTCCATCGACTCGAGGCGCGCCAGAAATCCCTGCTGAACACAGCCCTCCAGGTTGTAGACGCCCACAGTGTGCGTGAAGTGCGCCGCGATCAGCAGATCCTGCGAAAAATCCCGCCAGTTCAGGACCAGGCCACGCGGCCCCTCCGTGCTGCCCACGGCAATCGCCTGGGCATCCGGGCCCAGCGCCCAGAGGATGCCGGCGCCCACGTCCGGCGGCGCGAAGCTCGTATATAGCATGAGAGCTTCCTGGTCGCCGCGTACATCCACAATTCCCAGCAGTCTCTCCAGTACGGTGGAGTGCGTCTGGCGCTCTGCCACAATGAGGGGCAGCTGAACCGTCTCCACGCGGTATCCGTTTTGCTGAAGCTGCCGGATCAGCCCTGCATACTCAGTCCGCGCCCGCAACACGCGCCCGCGCTCGAAGTAGCGCGACAGGAGCAGGCGCGCCAGCGTCAGGGGATGCTCCCGCAGCCGTCCCAGCTCCCCGAAATTCGGCTCGATATCCAGTCCCACGGCTTCCCAGTGAAGACCGTTCTGCTGGCTCCACGCTTCGAACGCGGTTACCGCCGCCCGCGCCTGGGGAAAGTCCTCGGCGTTGATGTAGGTCCCGCTTTTCGGCAGCTGGATGCCGGCAATCGCCGGAATCCCTTCCGCATTCAGCCCGCGCACCATTGCGGCCCGCTTCGAATCCAGCTCGGGGAGGGCCATCGCGATGCCGGCGTGCAGCTCCTTCAGCTGCGCGATCACTTTGGGATCGCCGAGCAGTTGCTCGGCCGCGCCCGCGCCTTTGTCGCAGCAGGTAAAGAAGAGCTGCGGCTCGCGGCCCGGTCCCGGGACCCGAACGTCCGCGCCGGCCTCGGTGCCGGAGGCCCAGGCTCCCGGGGCGGCGGCGGCAATCCAGACCAGAACCGCTGCCGCAGAGCAGCGCGCCCGCCACGCTCGTTTTTCCGGCCAGATGCGTCTCATCCTGGGATAGAATATCTCACAGAAAAGTATCTTATGTCTAAGAGATTATCCAAGAAGGACAGTGCACTTCCCGGCGAAAACTCCCTCGATCGAGAACTCAGCGATGCCGTGGTTTTCTTCCATACCGCCGTCGCCGCCCAACTGGGCATGAGCCTCGCCGACTGGAAATGCCTCGGACTTCTCCAGCGCCACGGCAGCATGACCGCCGGCCGTCTGGCTGAGCTCTCCGGCTTCACCACCGGGGCCATTACCGGGATCGTCGATCGCCTCGAGGGCTCGGGCTACGCGCGCCGCCGGCCCAATCCCGCCGACCGTCGCAGCGTCATCGTCTGCCCGGGGAATCTCGTTCGCCTGAAGAAGAGGATCCGCCCGGTCTTCCTCTCACTGCATCGCGGGATGCAGGGGGTCACGCGCGGTTACACGGCCGCCCAGCGGCGGATCATTCAAACCTGGCTGGCGGGAACCGCCCAGGTCCTGCGTGAGGAGACGAGCCGGCTGAAAGCCGCGTCGGCAAAAAAAATACGGCACGAACGTTGATTTGTTCGTGCCGGGAGGCCAGTGACGCAACTTATAAACTTTCGCCAGCCGGGAATTCTCAGTCACCGGTCTGGCACCAAACTCTAATCTTTCTGATGCCTCAAACGTCTCTTAGGAGGCATCCACCGGGAATCTGCAGGACTGATTCCCGATCTCCAGAATAGTGTAACCCGCAGGGGGGATTCGCACAAGTCTCATACACAATTTAGAATTTTTCTGGCCTGTTTTGTTGATTCTACAAGCTCTCTTTATCTGATGCCTGCCATGAACCCTACGCCCGAATCGGCTCCTGAGCCACCTGCCGAACCCCGTTTCCAGGCGCTCCGAACCGGCCTTCTGATCGCCGGATCGGCGCTGTTGGGCGGCCTGGCGGTCGTTCTGTGGAACCGAAGCTCCCTTTCCACCCTTCGCCAGCCAGTGGAACCGGGTCCGCTGCCACCCACTTTCCCAGACGAGGACGACCAATAAAAGTTGTGGTCCTGATTCTGCCGGCCCCGGGGGTCAGCGCAGGCCGTCGATCGCGGCTGCCAGATCGAAGTCCCGTTCTGTCAGGCCGCCGGCATCGTGCGTCATGAGGGCCAGGCGCACTTTGTTGTAACGGATATCGATGTCGGGATGATGTCCGGCGCCCTCCGCCAGCTCGGCTACGCCGTTGACGAACTGCATGGCTTCCACGAAGTTTTGAAAGGTGCAGTGGCGGACCAGCTCGCCGCCTTCGAGGCTCCAGAGAGGCATGGACGTCAGCTTTTGACGAATCATCGCGTCGCTCAGGACAGGCATGGCCGTTCCTCCGTGCCGGGGATTCAGGCAAAACCGATCATACCTTGAGATCTTCGATGGCTCCCGCAAAGGAAAGGGGCGAGAAGCGCGGGCTGCGCGTCATTTCCACGCGCAGGTCCTCCCACAGGGTGTCGGGGAGGCCGAGGAAGACCTCGACGATGTTGGGATCGAACTGGGTGCCGGCGTATTTCTCGATTTCCTTGCGGGCGACGCTGTAGGGGCGGGCACGCCGGTAGGGGCGGTCGGAGGTGATGGCGTCCACCGTATCGGCAATGGCGAAAATCCGGGCTCCCAGCGGGATATCTTCGCCGCTCAGGCCGCGAGGATAGCCGTTTCCGTCGTAGTGCTCCTGGTGGCTGTAGACGATCTCCGCGGCCTCTTCCAAAAAGGGGATTTTGCGCAGGATCTGGTAGCCGCGCGCGCAGTGTTCCCTCATGATCGCCTGCTCCTCGGCGTTGAGCTTGCCGGGCTTCAGCAGGATGGCATCGGGGATGGCCATTTTGCCGATGTCGTGCAGAAATGCGCCGCGCGCGATCACGCGGGTCTGCGACATTTCCACACCACAGTGGCGGGCCAGAGCGATCGTGTAGGCGGTTACACGGCGGGAATGGCCTTCGGTTTCCTGGTCCTTGAGATCGAGCGCGTCGCCGAGCGCTTCGAGGGTGATGTCGTAGGAGCGCTCGAGGTCGGACATGGCCTGGCGCAGCATTTCGGTGCGGGCGGAGACCAGCTGCTCCAGATTGTGTCGGTACACCTGGTTCTGCTGAACGAGCTGGCGATAATCGAGAGCGCGGCGCACGGTGACCAGCAGCTGCTCCTTTTCAAACGGCTTCAGCAGGTAGTCGTAGGCGCCTTTGCGCATGGCGGAGATGGCCACGCCCACGTCGTGGATGGCGGTGACCATGACCATGGGCGTATCCGGGTGCAGCTCGCGGAGCCGCTCCAGCAGGCCGATGCCGTCGAGGCCGTTCATCACGATGTCGGAGAGGATGAGGTCGTAGGGGGGATCTTTTTCCAGATGCTGAATGGCTTCGAGGCCGTTGGAGGCGAGAACCGGCGTGTAGTTCGACTTTTCCAGCATGGCGGCCATGAGGCTGCGCACATACGGTTCGTCGTCCACGATCAGGATCCGCTCTGACGCCACTGCTCCTCCAGTTTGAAAGCCTTCAACAGTTTTACGAGAAGGTTCGGGTCACCAACAATCCGGATTCATCGTATCCTGGCGCATTACCATCGATTGCGCAATTCCCGGAACGGGGAATGCCTGGGACTATACCCGGTCAATGGCTGGCTTGTGTCCGGGTTGCGAACGCCAATTTCTGCCAGCGGCGGCGTAACTCCAAAGGTGGATTTCAGCATCCAAGGTCCGTGGTAAGCTTCTTCCTGCAGGAGTCCATTCCCCGGACCGACTCAACGCATGCTGTTCGAACTGGATAAGCATCTTTGCAAAGTGACCGCGCGTGAAATGGCGCCCCAGTCTCTCGAAGAGAGACAGCGCGATATTTACGACAGCCATCGCCATCGCGTTTTCTCGGTTTCCTATTACATGACGGGCAGTGAGCTCGACGCGGAGAAGATTCTGCGCGACTCCTTCGTGCGCGCCTTTACCGCTGCCCCGGAACCGGACCGCGCGCTGGTGGATGCGGCGCTGGTGGACGAGCTCAGGAGCCAGCAGGTGCTGGACCCGGCGGATACGGTTCCTCCTCCTGAGATGGAGTTCCTGCCGCAGCGGCATAACATTCTGCGTACCGAACTGGAAGAGGCCATCCGCTATCTGCCCTCGACCGAACGGCTGGTCTTCCTGCTGATGGACGTCGAAGGCTACCCGGCGAAGCGCATCGCGGAGCTGCTGAATCTGTCTCCTTCAGAGGTGTTCCGGACTGCTTTGACGGCCCGTCTGCGAATTCGGGCGGAGCTTGCCGGCGTGCGCGACAGCGACCGGGAAGCCGCCTGACGCGATTGCGTCACCCACACCCCAGGTATTTCAGCCGCGCGATGGGGCCAGTTTGCGCGCCTCCTGCTGCGCGCGCCGGTTCTTTGCCCAGCCCGGCTTGTTGACCTGTCGCGCCCGTCCCAGCGCCAGAGCATCCGCCGGGACATTGTCGGTGATGATGGAACCCGCCGCCACGTACGCGCCTTCGCCGATGACTACCGGCGCCACCAGCGCCGAGTCGCTGCCGATAAATACCCGGTCGCCGATGAGCGTGCGGTGCTTATTGACCCCGTCGTAATTGCAGGTGATGGTGCCTGCGCCGATGTTGACGCTGGTGCCTACCTCGGCGTCGCCGAGGTAGGTGAGGTGGTTGGCTTTGGAGCCTGGCCCCATCCGCGTCTGCTTAACCTCGACGAAGTTGCCGATGTGCGCGCCCTCGCCGATGTGGCATCCGGGACGCACATGCGCCAGGGGACCGATACGCGCTCCCTTGTCGATCTGCGACTCAGCCACAACGCATGACTGCCGGATGAGAACATGGTCGGCGACAGTGGCGTGCTCCAGAACTGAATACGAGCGAATGCGGCAGTCGCTGCCGATGCGCGTATTGCCCAGCAGCTGAACGAATGGCTCGATGACGGTGTCGGCGCCGACCTCCACGCCCGTATCGATGACGACGGTGTCGGGGCGCTGGATGACCACGCCGTTATCCATGAGGCGGCGCGCCGTCGCCAGGCGCATCTCGCGGTCCAGATCCATCATCTCGGCGATGGTGTTGGCGCCCAGCACTTCCACGGGATCCGCGGCTTCCACGGCGACAACGCGCTCGCCCGCATGAGAGAGAATGCGGGCCATATCGGTCAGGTACAGCTCTTTGTGGGCGTTGTCGGAGCGCAGCCGGGCAATGTGGTTGTAGAGCTTCTCTCGTTGAAAAGCGTAGATCCCGGAATTGATCTCGCGCACGGTCTCCTGGTTCGGGTCGAGGGCCTTCTGCTCGACGATCGCCTCGACCTCCGGAGCGCCTGGGGCGCGGCGCAGAACGCGGCCGTAGCCAAAGGGATTTTCCGGCGCCGCGGTCAGGATCGTCATCGCGGCCTGCTGCCGCAGATGAAAATCGCGCAGCGCGACAATGGTTTCCGGGCGCAGCAGCGGAACGTCGCCGGACAGCACGATCAGCTCGGCATAATCGCGGGTCTGGCTTTCCGCGCACTGCAGGGCATGTCCGGTGCCGCGCTGCTCTTCCTGCAGGACGAAGCGAACGCCGGCGCGGCCCACCGTAGACTGCACCGCCTCCGCCTGGTGCCCCACGACAACCAGAATGTCGTGCGGAGGAACCACCTGCGCGGCCGATTCAATGACGTGCCACAGCAGCGGCCGGCCCCCGATCTCATGCAGCACTTTCGCCCGCTTCGATTTGAGCCGCGTGCCCTTGCCCGCGGCCATGATGACAATTCCCAGTCGCATGGGTCCTCGAATCTCTCTGCCGGTATGCGATGCGCCGCAGCGTCCGGCGCCATATCCCTTCTGACGCTAATTTTGCCTGAACGGGGTGTCAAACACGCGTGCCGGTCTTCCCTCCGGGGCTTCACGGGCTGCCTTCGGGCAGCGGCCCCGACCCCGCCCCATTCTCGTTACTTCCCGCGCTGCGTCATTGCGTATACTTTCGAGTCAGCCATCGGAGAGAATTCGCATGCCCTGCCTGGAACTCAAGCTGCCTGCCCGCGCCTGGCCTCAGCCGGCCACCCGCCTGCGCACTCTTCTGGAAAAACCCGGAGCGGCGGTGCTCCGCCGCAATCAGATAGCAAAAGCGGCCGGCTACGATGAGACGCTTCTGGGCAGCTCCGTGCGCGTCACTGCGGTGCTGGCGGTCGATCTCAGCCATCCTCCGCAGGCCGAAGAACCCGCCGAACCCGCGACCACGGCGGAGACGGCCGCCGGCGCCAGTCACCGCGGCGAAGACGGAGATCCGATGCTCGCCGGCTTTGCCAAAGGTCTCGAGATCTGGATCGCGAAGAGCGGGCACGCGGTCTGCGTCTTTGCCGACGCCGATGAGATTACCGGCTCTCTCGCCATGTTCGATGCCTATCTCCGCCTGGCGCGGTTTCAGCCGGCGTTCGAGCGCCTCGACCAGCGCCAGGTCGGCCTGAACTTTACCTTCCGCGAGGGGCTTGCGATGGGCATTCAGGGTCATCCGGCCGAAGTGCGGCCCGAACCGGAGAATTTCTTCGAGCATGTCTCGGCCATTCCCGAGGTGGAGGACTCCCGCGAGCCTCGCCTCGTGACCCGCCTGCCTAACGAAGGGGTGGGGTATTTCCATGAGCTGCTTCGTTCGGCATCGGCGTGGCTGGAGGAGAACTCCTACACCCATATCCTCGGATCGAAATGAACCTGACGGTGGTTGCGGGCGTGCTGGCCGGCGCCCTGCTGGCCGCCGGACAGACGGCTCCTCCCTCTGCTTCCTCGCCTTCCGCGGAGCGGGTGGAGAGCGGTCAGATCACTTCACCGGCGGGAAAGGCTGCCTACCGCATCCGTCTTCTTCCGCTCTCATCGTTTCCTTCTCTTCCCGCGGAAGTTGCTTCCCAGCTGAGCCGGCGGCGGTGCATGATCCCGCAGTCCTTTGAGGCGATGCAGCCGGAGAACGTCATCCACGGCGCTTTTCACGCTCCCGGCGCCAGCGACTGGGCCGCTCTGTGCTCGGTCGAAGGCACGACCACCCTCTATGTCTTCCTGTCCGGCGAGTTTGACAACCCAACGGCCCTGCGCAGCCAGCCCGACACCGCCTGGCTGGGCGCGGATCCGGGGCAGTCGGTGCTGGGCTCGGCGTGGGGCATCGCCACCCGCACCGCGGAGCAAATGCGCTCGTCGCCGAAGCTGCGCGCCCTGATCCGGATCGATCACGATGCCATTGACGATGCCCGGCTGGAGCGGAGCATCACCGTCCATTACAACGAGGGCGGCAAGTGGCTCACGGTTACCACAGGCGATGAGGACGACAACAATTAGGGGGGCGCTTTTTCATCGGATCATCGGCCTATTGTCATTTTCCGATCTCTATCGCAACTTATCCGGGCAGCATTTGTCTAAAGCATACGCAGCATCCGGAATTCTGACGTTTTTTTGGTTCCCGTGGAGAGGTTTCCCACGGTAGAATCCGGCTGCATTTGCCCGGGAGGATTTCCCGTCCGAGGGGTTCATCCATCATGACAACCCGCCCGACTCTTTCAAGCCGAGCATCCGCCAGGCAGGGTTATGATGGTTCGCATCGGAACGCATATTCAGCTGTTTGTACGACCGCAGAAGTGGCTCGCCGCCGACGCTCGCGGCGCACGGTTTCGCTTTCTCGCCTTTCACAAGGATGGCCATGTCTCGCTCCTTCGTAAGCGTCTTTTCCGCCCTGATGTTCTCCGCCTCCGCTTTTCTGGGTTCAGTGCCTGCGCTGTCGGCGCAGTCCCGCCCTGCCGGCGAGACGGTGGTCGCCAGTCGCATCGTCCAGCCGGTAGATGACAGCGCCCGCATCACGCTGCATGGCTATGTGAATCCCTTCGCCAATGCCGTCAACGACCGCGGGCCCGCGCCGGATTCCATGCCTTTGTCGCGGATGCATCTGGTGCTGCAGCGCAGCGCCGTGCAGGAAGCGGATCTCCGCCAGTTCATCGCCGATACGCATACCCCCGGCTCGCCGAACTATCACAAATGGCTGACCCCGGCGGAATTCGGGCAGCGCTTCGGCCCCTCCGATCAGGACGTGGCCACAGTGGAGGCGTGGCTGGGCTCGCACGGCTTCGCGGTGAGCGGAGTGCTGCCGGGCAAACAGGTCATCGAGTTCAGCGGCAATGTCGCCCAGATGCGCGATGCCTTCGCGGTGAATGTGCACCAGTACCAGGTGAATGGCAATCCTCATTACGCGACGGCGACCGAGCCGCAGATTCCGGCCGCGCTCGCGCCGGTGGTGGCCGGCTTCGTCTCGCTGAACAACTTCCGTCCGAAGAGCTACGCCCGTCTGCTCGGGAAAGCCGAATACGATCCGAAGACCGGCAAGGCCACGCCCACGTGGACGGTGCCGGGCGGCGCGGGCTATCCCACCATCAGCGGCGTCAACTTCGCGCTCTCTCCCGCCGACTTCGCCACGCAGTATGACCTCACTCCGCTGTACAACGCTGGCGTGAACGGCACGGGCCAGACCATTGCCATCATCAACGAGTCGAACATCAACATCACCCTCGTGAATCAGTTCCGGTCGCTGTTCAGCCTGCCCGCGAATCCGCCCAGCGTCATCATCGACGGCAATGATCCGGGCATCGATGGCATCAACGATCCCGACGGCCCCAATTACGCCTCCGCCGAAGCCTACCTCGACGTGGAGTGGGCGGGCGCGGTCGCTCCCGATGCAAACGTCGACCTGGTCATCGCCGGCGATACGGCCCTCGAGAGCGGACTGATCCTCGCGGCCGAGCACGCCGTGTATGGCAACATCGCACCGGTCATGAGCATGAGCTTCGGTCAGTGCGAATCCAGCCTGGGCTCCTCGAATGCGTTCATTGACCAAAATCTGATGGAGCAGGCAGCCGCACAGGGCATTACCGTGATGGTCTCCACCGGCGACAGCGGCTCGGCCGGCTGCGATAATCCTGACTCGCAGTACTACGCCGTCGACGGGCTGGGCGTAAACGGCTTCGCCTCCACGCCCTGGAACGTCGCCGTAGGCGGCACCGACTTCTACTACGGCTCGAACTACGCGAGCCTTACCCTGGCCAATCTGGCCACCTACTGGAACACCACCGGTTCCAACACGCCCTCCGGCTCCCTGCTGCAATACATTCCGGAGCAGCCGTGGAACTCCAGCCAGTTCGGCCTCGACGCATCGAACTTCTACACCAACTATGGGGTGACGACCATTGCCGGGGGCAGCGGCGGCGCCAGCAGCGCGGCCCTTTGCGCGGCCGGCTACAACACCACCAGCGGCGCCTGCAATGGGGCGACTACTGGCTACCCCAAACCTACCTGGCAGACGGGTACCGGCGTGCCCAGCGACGGAGTTCGCGATATTCCCGACGTGTCGCTCTTCGCCGCCGACGGCCCCAACTACAGCTACTACCCCATCTGCTATGAGGATGGCGACTGCCAGCCCAATTCGAGCGGGCCGGTGCAGATCTTCGGCGTTGGCGGCACCTCCGCCTCATCGCCTGCCTTCGCCGGCATCATGGCGCTGGTCAACCAGAAATACGGCCGCCAGGGCCAGGCCGACTTTGTTCTTTACCCGCTCAAGGCCCAGTTCCCCGCGGCTTTCCATGACATTACCGCCGGGACAAACGCCGTTCCCTGCAATCTGACCGCGGTCGCCGGCCACTCGATCCCCGCCAACTGCATCACGCCGAATCCGAACCCGGTCACTGCGCCGATCGACGATCCCACTTACGGATCGGCGACTGAGGGCGAGATCGGTACCGGCACAACGGCCGACTACAACGCCACCGCGGGATACAACCTCGCCACCGGGCTCGGCTCCGTCGACGCCGCGGTCCTGGTCAACGACTGGGGCAACGTGACCTTCCATTCGGCGAGCGTCACTCTGACGCCCTCCCAGACCTCGTTCACTCACGGGACGGCCATCTCGGTCAGCGGCTCGGTGACGGGCTCGGGCACGCCGACGGGTTCGGTCGCGCTGATGACCGACAGCCCTCTGCCTCTGATGGCCGGCCTGGGGGATTTCCCGCTGAGCAGCGGAAACTTCTCCGCCAGCAACGTGAATTACCTGCCGGGGGGAACCTATAACATCTGGGGCCAGTACAGCGGAGACGGCATCAACGCGGCGGGTAAGTCCACGCCGGTTCAGATCACCGTCAACGCCGAGGCCAGCACCACCACCCTGAACCTTCTCAATTCTTCCGGAAGCCTCGCGGTCAGCTCCGGTTCGTCGAGCGTTCCGTACGGCACGCAGATTGAGTTGAACTCTGCGGTGTACGGAACCAGCTTCTACAGCTCGTGCGTGCAGTCGAACAGCACTTCAGCGAGCTGCCAGACCTATACCTCGCCGACCGGGGGCATCACCTTTGCAGACAATGGAACCACGATCAACACGGCTAACCTGAACGCCGAAGGCGACGCGGAGTTCAACGCGCCGTTCTATGTGGGCAGCCACTCCGTGACCGCCGGTTATGCCGGCGATGCCAGCTACCAGAAGTCCTCGGCCTCCGCGGTGACGTTCACGATCGTAAAAGACACGCCGTCGGTCGGGGTTTACACCGCCTTCACCACCTCCTCCGGCGATCTCATTGCCGGGCAGGCGACCGTCCTGACGATCGAACTGCTGAACAGCGCGAACCTGTCCACCAGTTCCACCTCGATCACTTCCATCACCGGTGCTCCGATGCCGGTTCCCATCCTGCCCCCGACCGGCACCGTCTCGATTACGGGCTTCCCCTCCGGCGTGCCGACTTCAGCAACGCTGCAGGCGGGGGTGGATCCCAGCACAGGCGCAGCGGCGGGCATTGGCACCATCGTGATCCCGGCAAGCACGGCCGCGGGGACCTACAACATCACAATTACCTACTCGGGGGACAGCAATTACGCCTCGACCAACGCTTCCGGATCGATTCCGCTGCAGAGCGCGGGCGGAACCGCCTCCTCGATCACGGCCACCATGTCGGGCTCCATCTCAGCCACCACGACGGTCACCATCAGCGGCACGGTGACCGGCAGCAGCGGCGGGGCGGCTCCCGGCAACGCGGGCGGGGGTGTCCTGATCTACTCCTCGGGCTACTCGCTCGGCCAGGTCGCAGTGACGCCTGGCAGCGGCAATTCGTCGACCTTTGCCTTCACCCTGAACAGTCAAAGCCTGCTGCAGGGAGCCAACTCAATCACGGTGCAGTATCTCGGAGACAAGACGTACGCGCCGTCCGCGTACACGTTCACCACGCCCATATCGAGCCCGCTGTCGGACTTTACGATGACGGCTGCGCCTATGGCTGCGGTCGCGCACGGCTCCAGCGGACAAACCACCATCTACGTCAGCCCGGCGAACGGCTTCAGCGGCACTGTCGCGCTGAGCGTGGCGTCTGACTGCGGCCTGGGCGCCAACTTCACCTGCTCGCTGAGCACGACATCCGTTTCCCTCACTTCGTCAGCCACCGCCAGCCTTGAGCGGGATCGCCGCCTCCATCTCTTCCTCGGCGGCGGCGGCGCCGCTCTGGCCTGCGTGCTGCTCCTCACGATTCCTGCGCGCCGGCGCGCATGGCGGAATCTGCTGACGCTCCTTGTCTTTGTCTGCATCGCCGGATTCGGTGTCGGCTGCGGCGGCGGTTCGGGCGGGGGCAATCTGGGCGGCGGCAGTGGTGGCAGCGGCGGAAGCGGGGGCAGCGGCGGCAGCGGCGGCAGCGGCGGAAGTGGCGGCAGCACCACCACCCCGGTCAATCCGTCGGTGGCCGTTACGCTGACGGTCAACGCGGCGAGCGGAGCTACCCCGGGCACCTACAACGTGACGGTGACGGGCACGGCCGGCAGCCAGGTCCACACCGTCGGGGTCTCCGCCATCGTGCAGTAGCTCAGCGCCATCCCGCTCCTTTCAGGGAGCGGGATGGTCTCCTCTCCGCAGAACGCTGATTCCAACCGGTTCCGATCCCGCCCCAGGAAGGCCTTCGGGGAGCGGTCCCGTGCCCAAAATTTCGCTTGACAACTTCTGCCACGACACCACAATATGTAGATGGCTTAACGGCTATTGGCCAGAATGTTGTAGAGGGTTGACGTTTATTACCAGGAAATCTCTGGGAGAAGGATTTCCATCGGAGGCTCAACCTCAGCCCTCCCCCACACTCCAGGCCATCTCCAGGAGGCTTCGTTTCCGAGCGAAGCCTCTTTTTTCTGCCTCTCATTCCTTCTGCGACTAAAAATGCCCTCCCTCATCCAAACGCCTGTGACCGCACAAAATCCTGCCAATCTCTTTTCCCCACTGACCCTTGGTTCTGTCACCCTTCCCAACCGCATCGTGGTTTCGCCCATGTGCGAGTACTCCTGCGAAGACGGCTTCGCCAACGACTGGCACCTGGTGCATCTGGGCAGCCGCGCTGTGGGCGGAGCTGGACTGGTCTTCACGGAGGCCACCGCCGTAACGGCCGAAGGCCGCATCAGCCCGCAGGACCTCGGCCTGTGGAAGGATGAGCACATCGCGGCGCTGGCCCGCGTCACGGCCTTTCTGCACGCCCAGGGGGCTCGCGCCGGCATTCAGCTGGCTCATGCCGGGCGAAAAGCCAGCACCTATCGCCCGTGGGGCGGCGGGGAAGGCGCGATTGCGCCGGAAGCCGGCGGCTGGGCCAACGTCCTTGCGCCGAGCGCCGTACCGTTCTCGCCCACCTATCCGAAGCCGCAGGAACTCGACAAAGCGGGCATCGCTGCCATCGCCCAGGCCTTTCGCGAGGCCGCCGTGCGCGCCGATCGCGCCGGTTTTGACGTCATCGAGATCCATTCCGCCCACGGCTACCTCCTCCATGAGTTCCTCTCGCCGCTCAGCAACCAGCGCAGCGATGAATACGGCGGCAGCTTTGAAAACCGTGTCCGCCTGCTGCTGGAGGTGACGGACGCCATCCGGTCGGCCTGGCCGCGGGAGCGTCCGCTCTTCGTCCGCATCTCGGCGACCGATTACACCGAAGGCGGCTGGGACCTGCCCCTGTCGATCCGGCTGGCGGGGCTGCTCCGCGAGCATGGCGTGGATCTGGTCGATGTCTCCTCGGGCGGCAACGTCGCCACGGCGCAGTTTTCCGTGGGACCGGGCTATCAGACGCAGTTTGCCGAGGCGATCCGCGCCCAGGCCGGCATCGCTACCGGCGCGGTGGGTATGATCACCGACCCGGCGCAGGCGGCGCATATCCTCCGCACCGGCCAGGCCGACCTCATCATCATCGCTCGCGAATTCCTGCGCGATCCCTACTGGCCGCTGCATGCCGCTGCGGCTCTGGGAGAAACGGCGGCCTGGCCGGTGCAGTATCTGCGGGCGGCCCCGCGCGGATCCGTGGCTCGCGGGCCCGTCGAAGGGCCTCCCCATCGGGTTTGATCCCGTATTTCCTCATTGCGGCCGGGGGGCGCTGGCCTATACTGACCCCGTAGAGAATCGCCCCTCGATGCCACGCCACGCCGCCCAGCGCCGCGCCCAGCGCGAAGTTGTTATCCCCGACAAGCTCTACTTCCGCATTGGCGATGTGGCGAAGCTTTGCGGCGTGGAAACCTACGTTCTCCGCTTCTGGGAGACGGAATTCCCGCAGCTGCGCCCCAACAAGAGCGGCACCGGGCAGCGCCTGTACAGGCGGCGCGAAGTGGAGCTGGCGATGCGGATCAAGAAGCTCCTCCACGAGGAGGGCTACACCATCGCCGGCGCGCGGCAGTTCCTCGCCCAGGAAGCACGAACGACCAAAGAGAAGCAGATGCCGCTGATCGCGGGGGCCCCGGTCGACAAGAAGCTGCAGCACCTCCGCAAGGAGCTGAGCGAGCTGCTCGGTATTCTTTCCGCGGCGCCGGTACGCAGCTATCTGCATCGCGAGCCCCGGGCTTTGCCGAAGGCTCTGTCGAAGACGGAGTCAAAGAGCGAGGGCAGGAACAAGCCCCGCGCGGTCGAGTCCCGCCCCGGGCCGCGCCTCTTCGAGTAGGGTTTCCTGCCCCGCCGCTACGGTTTGAAAATGTCCTTCGGACAGATCGCGTGCACACCCACGTTACCGTCGACCAGCTGCGTGATGTCCACATCCACGGCCACGCTGGTGAGCATGTACGCGTCGTCGCGGGAGAGATGCTTCTCCGTCACCAGAAAATCAATCATGTTGCGAACGGCCATCTCCGTCGCGGTTTTCAGGTCGGGACTGAAGCCCATGCTGATGTAGCTGGTCGGCGTCTCGGCGCGTGGCCACAGCAGGTGCTGGTCTTTGTGGACGACGAAGCGGAAGGTTCCCGTGAGGAAGGTTTCCATCGCCGTGATGTCCACCTCGCCGTTGCCCTGACCGGCGTGCCCATCGCCCACTTCGAACAGCGCGCCCTTCGCGTGGACGGGAATGTAGAGCGTGGTCCCGGCGACCAGCAGCTTGTTGTCCATGTTGCCGGCGTGCATCCATGGCGGCGCGCTGTCGTAGCGCCCGGCGGATGGTGGCGGCGCGTCGCCCATGCTGCCAAAGAAGGGATGCAGCGGGATGTCAATGCCCGGCGCGAAGTGCCCGATCATCTTGTCTCGATCCAGCGGGATGATCTTCGTCCGCCCGTAGGGATAATCGTTCGGTAAAAATCCGCGCCCCACGCCAAATCCGTTGCAGGCGAACGGTGCGTCGAGATCGATCTTCAGGATGTCGACTTCGAGCACGTCGCCGGGCTCGGCCTCGGCGATGGCCACCGGGCCGGTGAGGATGTGGCCGCCAGGCCCGCGATCTTTCACCTGGTCGTAGATCGGCTGGTTGTACGCGGGAATCTCCGCCGCCGGCACGCCCTCTTCTTCCAGATGTTGGCTCGAGCCGCAGGTGGAGAGCGTCTGGATGCGCACCGTGTCGCCGGAGTGGATGGTGAGCACCGGCTTGGCCTTCGACCAGTAGTAGCCCCAGGCAACCGTCGTGGGGCCCGCCGGCAGAAAAACCGGCGCGCTCTGCGCTGCTGCGCCTGCGGCAGCCAGAACTCCGAGAACGATGGGCCAACCTGCCTTCATGAAGCTGCTCCTTTTAGCTACGAGGCCGAGCTGTGTCCTTCGCACTGCAGCACGCCCAGGAAGCGGCGGAACGGGCCAACCGCATCGCGATACTGGAAGGCCATCACGCGCGTCATCTGGTGCAGGTGGGTGAGATCGTGCGCCACCCAGGTGGCCAGCAGCTCGCAGAGCGTAACCACGCCCAGCGCGGGATGGCGGCCCTTCAGCGCCAGCTGCTCCGGCCCCAGATGCAGGTTGTCGAGAGCCTTGAGATTCCCGGCGCGCAGCCGCGCGAACTCGTCCAGCAACTCGCCAAGCGACTTCCCCTCGCTTTCCTGAATGAAGGCAAAGCGATCCAGCGGCTCGAAGGTCCGCGCCTCCCCACATTCCAGGATCATGCGCACGCGCGGCATCCAGGAGATCCGCTCCGTGTTCGCCAGATGTCCAACAATGCCGATGGCGTTCCATGTCGATTTGCCTTCATGGCGGCGTGTCCACGTGTCGGGCAGACCGCGCAGCAGCGTGTCGAGCGTCGCCGGCGTACGCGCCAGCAGAGCCGTTGTGTCCTCGAGCGTCTGGTGCATCCTGTTCTCCTCGTCCACAACAGATTTCTGGCGATTCGCCAGCCCTGCCCGTTACTGCTTCGCCGGCAACTCGCTCAGGAGCTCCGTAACCGCGCGGTCCAGCTGCGAGTCCTGGCCCGTTTCTGTCTCGCCCGGCTTGCGGATCACGTCGACGTCCACCGGCCTGGGATGCTCTTCCATCGTCTGGCCGTGCAGATCCTGCACGCGAATGCGGGGCAGCCGCAGCCGCGATCCGTCGATCAGCTCCGTGCCGCCGGTGTAGATGATCCAGCCCGCCGTTGGCACGCCTACCACCTTGCCCAGATGCAGCGAGCGATAGCCCTCGGTGAAGTCCTCGCCATCGGAGAGCGTTGATTCGTTCGTCAGCAGGATGGTCGGCTTGCCCAGCGCGCGCTGGCCGAGCATCTGCCGCGATGGAGATGGAGGGAAGCCACGCGGCGTCATGATGAGGTAGTTGCGCCGCGTGAAGACGTCGAGCGCGTAGCCGTTGACGTAGCCGCCGTTGTTGTTGCGGACATCGACGATGACGCCGTCTTTGCTCTCGTTCTGCGCGTCGAGATCGAGGTAAAGCTGCTTGAGCGCGTGATCGCTCATGTCGGCCAGATGTACGTAGCCGAGCCGGCCGCCGCTGAGCTTTGCAACCTCGGCGCGGTTGGCGTCAATCCAGGCGCGATACAGCAGACCTGCCTCCGTGGTCGTGGAGACCGGCATCACCACAACGTCGCGCTCTTTGCCGTCGGCGGAAGCTACATGCAAAACGGTCCGGCGGCCGAGTGTGTCCGTGAGCAGGTCGTTGAGGTTGGTGTGGTCCGCAAGCGGCTGCCCGTTCACCGCCAGCAGACGGTCTCCAACCACAATGCCTTCAACCGCGGCCGGCCCCAGCGGCACCACCTCCCGCACGACAAGGCCCTTGCCGCTCTCGTAGGCCGCGCGATCGAAGCGCAGGCCGAGCCGCCCCACGTGCTGGGATGGCATGCCGGGGGCCCCGATGCCCGAGTGGGAGGAATCCAGCTCGCCGATCATCAGATTGATGTCGCGACGCATCTCGTCGGGCGTCTGGCTGCCGGCTATGTATGGCGCCCACTCATTGTGGATCGCGTCCCAGTTGCGGCCATGGAAGGTCGAATCGTAAAAGAAACGGTCCAGATCGTGCCAGGCCTCTTCAAAGGCCGCGTTCTTCTCCGTGTCGAAATCGACGTCGAAGGTTGCCGTCACCATCACGGGCTTTGCCGGTCCGCCTTCGACGGGCAGGTGGCGCACCTGGCCGTCGTCGAGGTAGTAGATCTCCTTCGAATCCGGTGAGAACTGCCAGTCCTGCTTGTCGCTCGAACTGGAGGTAAGCTGCTTCGCGACCGGCGGCTCCTTCGGATTCTCCTCGAGCGAGTAGCTGTAGAGGTTTTCTTCGTTGCCGGTGCGCGCGGCGAAGACCAGCGTCTTGCCGTCGGGGCTGATCACCGGCGCAACCGCGCTGAGGCCAATGGGCAGCAGGCTCAGCCGGTCGCGAATGCCGTCAAAGCGGATGTCGATCGGCTCCGGCTTTTTCGTCGCGTCGGCTTTACCCTTATCGGCCAGCTCGGCGCCCGCCGGCGTCCCACTTGATTTTGGCTCTTCTTTCGGAGTCGGCTGCGTCGGCGTTTTGAAGAGGTCGCGAAACTCGTCTTCGCGATAGGTCGGCACATGCAGCGTGAGGTCGACGCGAGCGATGTCGATGTCCTCGCTGCGCTGCGCCGTCTCAAACAGGACGTACTTGCCATCCGGCGACCACGCGATGCGAAACGCCGACTCGCCATTGGCCAGGAAGCTGATCGGGCGCGCCTCGCCGCCTTTGGTCGGAACCACCTTCAGATTGCGGAAGCCGTCGTAGCCGTCGGCGGCAAAGGCGATCCAGTCGCCCGCGGGCGAAAAGGCAAATACGGGGTTCTGCAGATAGTCCGTGGCCAGCGTTTTATCGCTGAGATCGCTCAGGGTGAGCAGGTGCAGCTCTTTTTCATTGCGAACGTAGGCCACGGACTTGCCGTCCGGCGACCAGCGCGGGCTCTCGTCTTCCGCCGTCCCTTTGGTGAGCTGCCGCTCTTTGTCCGTAGTGAAGTCGTATTCGTACAGATTGCTGTGGCCGTTGCGGTAGCTTTCGTAGACGAGTTCCTTGCTGTCCGGCGACCAGTGCAGATCGTCTTCGACCTGAGGCGTGTTCGTCACGCGGATGGCTTCGCCGCCGTCCTTCGTGGTCGTCGCGAAGATGTCGCCATGGGCCACAAGCGCGACTTTCTTTGCGTCGGGCGAGAGCGCCATCTCAGTGAACTTTGAAGCGACCTCGTGACGCACGCCCGCGCCGGCCGGCGAGCCGCGGAGTTCCACGGAGACCTTCTCCGCCTTGCCCGAGCCGAGATCGTATTTCCACACGTTGAAGTCGCGCTCGAAGACGATGGTCTTGCCGTGGTTGCCGAGGGTGGGAAAGAGCACGCGTCCCTGGGTGAAATGCGTGAGCTGCTTCTCCGCGCCGTCTTTCACGCTGGCCGACCAGAGGTTTTCCGGGCCGGTCTTGTCGGACATGTAGTAGAGGGTCGCGCCGTCCTCCGACCACATGGGCCAGCCATGCTTGGCATCTCCGGCCAGAAGCACACGATAGCCGGCAGATTCGTCGATCGGCTTCAGCCACAGCTCGGTGTCATCGATATGGGCATGGCCGTTACGCCACCACTGCGAGTGACTGATGCCCTTGGCCATCATGGCCAGGGTTTTGCCGTCGGGCGACGGGGCCGACTCGAATTCCGACAGGTATCGCTCGTGGCTGACTTCCAGCGGCGTGCCTCCGTCTGCGCTGACGCGGAAGACGTCGGTGGTTCCAGCAATGTCGTCGGAGTTCGAGGTGAAGTAGAGCCACCGCCCATCTGCCGACCACGCGTCCAGATCCTCGGCTGCGTCGGCAAAGGTAATCCGGGCCAGCTGTCCGGTGGCCAGCGTGAGCACGTAGATGTCGCCGTTGCCGGTGCGGGTGGAGACGAAGGCCAGCCGCGTCCCGTCGGGCGACCAAAGCGGGCGCGATTCCGTGGCTGGGTTGCTGACCAGCAGATGCGCTTCGCCGCCCTCAGCCGGGACGCTCCAGATGTCGCCGCCCGAGACGAAGGCGATCTCGTGCCCGTCGGGGGAGAGCGAAGGCTGCGAGAGCGAGGGAAGGCTGGCCGGCGCAGCGGCGAAAACGGCGGACGGCAGCAGCAGGGCCAGCACGGCACACGAGCGCGGGAAATGTCTCACAGGTTCTCCGGGAATCGTCGCCGGCGACGCGCGGGGCTGAGGATGGCCTTTTTCGTGCGGGCGAAGTTGCTAGCCGTTGTAACACAATCAGGGGGCGCGGAGCGGCTTCCGCCACGCGGAGCGCCTTGTTATACTTGAGCTATCCGTGCGGAAGTGGTGAAATTGGCAGACACACCATCTTGAGGGGGTGGCGCCCAAAAGGCATGGGGGTTCAAGTCCCCCCTTCCGCACCAACGATTTTGAGCCTGAGCCTTCCCGGCGCACCCAGAGGTTGTTGAAAACACCGTGATTATTCTCGTATCCACCATCCATATCATCGTTTGCCTGCTGCTCATCGTGATCATCCTGCTGCAGCAGGGCAAGAGCGCCGATCTCGCGGCAGCTTTCGGCGGACAGGGTTCCCAGACCGCCTTCGGTCCGCGTTCCGCGGCCAATGCGCTGACGAAGGCTACCGCGTGGCTGGCTGTGATCTTTCTGATCACTTCGATTTCGCTCACGGTGATGCTGCAGCACCAGGTCGCGCACCCCCATTCGGTGCTGTCGGGCGCGCAGGCCACGCAGAGCACGCCGAAGAGCAAGTAGGCTCGTTCGAGAATCCAGCAGGGCAGGCGAAGAGCCTGCCCTTTTCCATTGGCGGAGCGCAGGCATGATCGTCGAAACCTTTCCCGTCGGGCCGCTGCAATGCAACTGCACCCTCCTGGGTGAGAGCGGTGAGGCGATGGTTGTCGATCCCGGCGACAACATCCCGCAGATCCTGGCCCTCCTTGAGAAGCACCGGCTCACCCTGAAGCAGATCGTCGTCACGCACGGGCATATCGACCACGTGGGCGGGGCGCTCAGGCTGAAGCGGGCGACCGGCGCGCCGATCCTGATGAACCAGAACGATCTCGAACAGCTCGAGATCATGGACGTTCAGGCCGGGTGGATTGGCGTTGCTCCGCCTCCTGAGGTCGCGCCTCCGGACGCGAGCGCCGAAGACGGGATGACGGCCGGGATCGCCGGGCACGCGGCGCAAGTGATTCACACGCCTGGACACACGCAGGGAAGCATCTGCCTGCACTTTGCTCCCGACAACCTGCTGCTGGCCGGCGATACGCTCTTTGCCGGGTCGATCGGGCGGACCGATCTGCCGGGCGGGGACGGGCGGCAAATCCTGCGGTCGATCCACGACCGCCTGCTGGTGCTGCCGGAGGAGACGCTGGTGATTCCCGGTCACGGGCCGGCGACGACCATTGGCGAGGAGCTGGAAGGGAATCCGTTTCTGCGGGTTAGAGTTTAGAGGTTGGAGTTTAGAGTTTGACGACCGCCGGTCTCAGATTCCTTTCGTCATCCGGCGACACCTAAGTATTGGCCTGGGATCGGCATCCTGCGGCTCCGTCCGGGTATCATCGAGGTATGACGCCGCTCGATGTGTTGTACCGCTACGAAGGCCACCCGACGGAAACCGCGATGTTTGCCCTGGGCAATCTGCGCGAGGTGTACGGCATCCGGCACATCCGGGTGGACGAGGAGTGGAAGCGCATCCGGGTGGAGTTTGACGCCACGCGGCTGAACAAGCCGACCGTGCTGCAGCTGCTGCGGCGCACCGGGATCGACATCGTCGAGGAGCTGCCGCTGATTCCGCCGCAGGAAGCCGCGCCCGCGGAGCCGGTCGCTGGCAGCAAGTAGCCGGTAGCTGGCAGCTGGTAGCCAGTAGCCGGTCGCCTCGCGGCTCATCGACGTGAGCCGGGGGGCGTTGACGCCGTGATCCGGGGCATTTGCTAAAAATTTTGTTTTTTCGTTCATCGTAGTTGCTTTGTTTTCAGCCTCTTGCATTCTTCGAGAAGAGCCCCATCACCATTTGTGGCTGCCGGATCATGGCGTGAGGCCTCTTCCCCAACTCAAGCCAACGGGCTTGAATGGGGCACCCAGACTCCCACCCTCTCGCCCACACAACGGGCGAGAAGGATGGGGCACCCAGGGGCTCCCCCCACTCAAGCCAAATGCGGGCTTGAATGGGGCAGCCAGACTCCCCACACACATGTCCGCTCCCCCACTCAAGCCACACCCAGACTCCCCAGGTTTCCTGATCGACAGAAAAGCCGCCCCGGGAGGCGGCTTTTTTCTTTTTTCACCCTATAAGTTCAGAATACCAAGTTCAGCTGGATTTACTGCCAAATTTTCAAGGGTATTTTGGCGTGGAAGTTGTTTTGTATCAGCGATTGTTACCTTCGTAAGTTTAGAGGGGGCTTGACAAAATTTCCACAGGACGACCGAAAATCGAATAAAGCCGGTAGCCGATAGCCGGTAATCGGTAGCCCCTGGCTGGTAGCTGTTGCCGGGATCGGGCTGGCCGCGGTGGGGTGTCCAAACCGGAGCATCGTTGGCGAACATCACGGTAAGGACCGGCTGAGGGATGGCTCCAGGGTGGTGATGCGCGGCTGGCTCTGCTGAAGCCGGCTGTCGACGAAGTCCAGGCGGGATCGGACGTTGTCGAGCATGAAATCGACCCAACCCGCTTCGACGACAGTGGGCGACAAGCCCGATCGCCGTTGCAACAGAAGGGCTTCGAACTGTCCCCGTGCCAGAATGGCCGCCGCCATCAGAGTTTCAGGGTTTTCCTGATGCAGATCGAGGTTGTCGAGCGCGCATGCGAGATCAGCGCAGTCCAGGATGAATTTTTCGATCGGGGAAAGAACACACTGCGAGTGCACGGTTCGTGCGCCTCCTGAGAAATATGGGTATGGGATCAGGGAAAGAGCGTTGGGCCCTGGATGGAACGGTGGAACCGATTATGTGCTGAGGATGCCTGAGCCGTTCGCACTGCCAGCGCATTTCCCGAGGTTTCGCCGAACGCCTGTGTCCGCATTATGCCGAAGGTCCCGCGGCAGAGATGTGACGGCCGTCACATCCTGAACGGGGCACCCGTGATAAGGCGCGGCCATGACACCGAGGTCAGCGAAGCGGCCGCGCGAGTCGCCGGGGATTCGCATCCGACAGAAGCAGGAGGATCGATGCGAACGAAGCTGCTGGATAAGGAACCACGGATGTATGCGGTGATTTTTGAGACGGGCGAGGAACTGGCGGCCGGACTGAAGAAGTTTGCCGAGGACGAGAAGCTGGGCGGGTCGAGCTTCCACGCCATTGGAGCCTTCTCCGCGGTGCGGCTGGCGTGGTTTGACTGGGAGACGAAGGGGTACATGACCTCGGTCGACCTGCAGGAGCAGGTGGAGCTGGTGTCGCTGATCGGCGACATTGCGCTGAACGAAGGCAAGCCGACGGTGCACGCCCACGTGTGCATTGCCCGGCGCGACGGGACGACGCGCGGCGGCCATTTGAAAGAGGCGACGGTGCGGCCCACCTGTGAGGTGATCCTGACAGAAAGCCCGGAGGCGCTGCAGAAACAGGTGGATCCGGAGTCGGGGCTGCCGTTGATCAGGGTGTAGGGGAAGGGAGGAGGCAGGAGGAAGGAGCCGGGAGCCCGGGAGCCCGGAGGCAGGAGGCAGGAGGAAGGAGCCAGGAGCCGGGAGCTTGTAGCAGGTAGCTTGCAGCTGGGCGCTGCACCGCTTGAGATCCTTTTCGGCAGCTGTGCGCCCGATCCCTCCGCGCCCCGATCTGCGGTGATGCGTACCTCTCGTTTTGCTACGGGGCCGGCAGAGCCGGCTGCACCGCTTGAGATCTTTTTCGGCGGCTGCGCCACCGATTCCCTCCGCGCCTCGACCTGCGGTGATGCTGACTTCTCGTTTCGCTACGGGGGTCCATTCGACTTTGCGCCGGGACACATCTCGCACCGCTGGAAAGATTTCGGCGGCGCTCCGCTCAGGATGACAGTCTCAATTGTCGCGGTGCTTCCGCATGTAGACTTCGAACTTCTTTGCGGCGCGGCGGCGCTTCCAGCGGTAGTAGCGGTTGCGCAGGCCGTAGACGGATTCTGAGCCGGCGACGGCGAATCCGCGGCGCGGGGAGAATTTGATGTAGAGGTATCCGAACAGCGCTCCGCCGAGCTGGGAGAAGGCAAAGACCTTTTCCGCGGAGAAGAGCATGGCCAGCGCGATGAGCATGTAGACGGCGACCAGGTACTTCGCCTTGATGCTGATCGGCAGCGGGAACATCATGAACTCCATGTTGGCGTAGAGGACGCCAAAGGCGATGAGCAGGCCGAAGATGCCGCCCCAGATCCCGATGAGCGACCCCGACGACTGCGGGAGGACGAGGTAGAGGGCCAGGGTCGCGAGGCCGGCGCCGAAGACGGAGAAGAAGAAGAGCTCGCCCATCCAGCGCGTGCCGTGGGCGTCTTCGAGGAAGCTGGCGAGGAACCAGAGCGAGAGCAGCTCGAAGGCGGTGTTGAGGATGCCGGCGTGGATGATCCAGTAGGTGCCGAGCTGCCAGATCCAGCCATGGTGCAGGACGAGAGCGGGATCGAGGGCGAGGATGCCGACGATCTCGGCGGCCAGCATGCGGTCGGCGACACCGAGGATCAGCAGCAGAAAATAGGCGGCGAGGTTGAGCAGAATCAGCTGGCGGGTGAGGCCGCTGAAGCTGGGGAAGCTGAGCATTCCGGTGGAGAGGCGGGGCACGGATTTATTGTCTCAGAAGGCGGCGGGGAGGAAGGTGCTGGGAGCCGGGAGGAGAGTTCCCCACTCAAGCCAACTGCGGGCTTGAATGGGGCACCCAAGAGGTACAGGGTGCGGGGTACAGGGTGCCTCGCTCATGCTGTCCGCTTCCCCCACTCAAGCCAACGGCGGGCTTGAATGGGCCACCCACGGATATTTCCCTCATCCCCACTCAAGCCAAAGGCGGGCTTGAATGGGGCACCCGGGGGGTACAGGGTACGGCGGGCCTCGCTCATGCTGCTGCACGGACTCCCACCCTCTCGCCCACAAAACGGGCGAGAGGGATGGGGCACCCGGGAGACCGCTTGAGAGTCTTTTCGGCCGCTGCGCGACCGATGCCTCCGCGCTCAGAGCCGTGGTGATGCTGGCTGTCCGTTTCGCTGCGGGGGTCCATTCGACTCCGCGCCGGGAAGCATCGTGCACCGCTGAAAAGATATCGGCGGCGCTTCGCTCAGGATGACAAATTTTGGCCGGACCCTATTCGCCGCGGGGGCCTCGGGGGGCGGGCCAGGGGACGGCTGCGGGGCTGCGATGGCCCTTTGCGTCGACGGCGCGCACGCCGAAGACGACGTTGTCTTTGGAAACGGGAATCGTGATGGCGTAGTGGCCGCCGCTGTCGGAGTATTTGCCGTCGGGCACCGAGGCGAGCCGCTCGGCTGCGATTGAGCGGGTCCAGTCCGGAGCCGCCGTTGGCCGCCATACGATTTCGTAATGGGTGCCTGCGGGCGCGCCTGAAGCGGCGTCCCACTCGATCTCAGTGTTGTTGATGGAATTGTTGAAGACGCGGCCGGGTGGCGGGTACTGCACGTTCGCCGGCGGAGGCGGCGCGCTGGCCAGCGAGGCCATGGTGGCGGCGTTCAGGCGGGCGACGCGGCCGATGTAGTCGAAGTTGTCGTACTTGAGCAGGTCGCCGTACTGGATGCCGTCTTCGACGCGGACGTTCTGGTGCTGGTGGTTGAAGTCTTCGCGCCACTCGGTGAAGCGGACGGCAGCGAAGCCCTCGCGGTTGAAAGACGAGTGATCGCCGCCGCGCATGAAGCGGTCAAGGCGGAATTCCAGCACCGGTTCGAGTCCGGAGGCGATGGGGCGGTCGCTGTAGGGCGCGGGCGCGCCGGTATAGGTGCGGGCGACGTCGAGGATGGCGCGGGCGAGCTCGCGGGAAGGCGAATCGCTGTCGTAGCCGAGGGCGAGGTAGCGGCGGATCTCTTCCGGTGAGGCGTTGGCGGGAACCGGCTCTGAGAAGACGCGGACGGCGTGGAAGTCCTGGAACCTGCCGCCGGGGGTATTGTTGCCGCCAACGATGTCGTTGTTGAGGACGCCTTCGAGGTTCCAGTTGTCCTGTTTGGCGAGCTCGGCGAGGTGGCGGCTGCCGTAGAGTCCCTGCTCTTCGCCGGCAACGGCGACGAAGACGAGGGTAGCGGGGACCTTGATCTTCGACAGGACGCGGGCGCACTCGATCGAAACAGCGGTGCCGCTGGCGTCGTCGTTGGCGCCGGGGGCTTCGCCGTGGGTGTCGAAGTTGGAGCTGTCGCGCGAGTCGTAGTGGCCGGTGACCAGGAGCATGCGCCCGGCCTGCGACGGATCGCTGCCGCGGAGAATCGCATAGACATTGGTGAGGGTGGTGGGCTGAGTGACGCGGGCGTTGGGGCCTGTGCCGGGAGCCTGGGTGAAGGTGTCGCGCTTCACTTCGAGGCAGCCGTGGCAGGCGTCGGAGATCTGCTGGAACTGGGAAGCGATCCAGTCGGCGGCGGCGGTTACGCCAGTGCCGGGCGGGAGATCCTTATCCATGCTGGAAAGGGTGCTGCGATTGTGGAACGAGACGAGAGTGGCAATCGTATGCTGAATATGTGGGGGCGCGATCTGCGCGAGGGCTCGCTGGATGGCGGGATCGACGGGCATGGGACGAATCGGGGCGCCAATGGCATCCAGATCGCGATGGGCGGCATCGCCTGATGAAGATCGCGTTTGGGCGCGGGCGGTGAAGAGGAGGGCGGGCAGCAGCAGAGCGCAGGCGAGCAGGCGGCGGGCATTCATGACTATCGAGTATGCCCTGGAGTTGCACGATTCGGCACGCTTGACGCGCGGGGCGATTCTCTTCAAAACTAGCGAAGGCACGAGCCGGGCGGGAGTTCGCGCGAGCCGGGTGACAGCGAATGGCTGCGCCGGGCGCCTGGCTGAAGTAATGCAACCTTTTCATCCGGGCTGCGTCATTCGGATGGATTCATCATCTTCATACTGTTCTCCTGGTGGAGGGATTCATGCCAATTTGCCCTGAATGCGAAAGCGCTCTGGACTTTGACGAAGACGAAGTAGAAGAAGGCGACGTGGTTGTCTGCGACGAGTGCGGGTCAGAGTACGAGATAGTGGCCACCGATCCTCTGGAACTGAGCAAGGTCGAAGAGGGTTACGAGGACGAAGAAGAGATCGGCGAAGAGGAAGAGGAGTAGCGATGAGAGTATTTCGGAACGGGCCGGGCGCGCGTGTGGCGTTGTATGCGGGAGCGCTGGCGGCGCTGGTTACGCTTCTGCCGGCGGCGGGCGCGCAGGGGTTTGGACTGAAGAACGTGCAGGGCAAGGTGCTGAACGGCGCTGACGCGCCCATCAACGGAGCGATCGTCTACATCGAAAACAAGCGCAACGACGACATCAAGACCTTCATCTCGACCAGCGACGGGAGCTACCGCTTTGCCGATCTGGCTGCGGACACGGACTACTCGCTGTGGGCGGCGTATCACGGGAAGAAGAGCGGGCAGAAGACGATCAGCTCTTTCGATTCGCGCAAGCAGATCAATGTGGATCTGAAGATTAAGTAGGGCGGGGATTAGGGATTAGGGGTTAGAAAGCGGAACGCCACCCTTTTGGGGGTGGCGTTTTTGCTGGTTTGGGACTGCGTTTATTTTTCGCGCTTCCAGTTGACCAGGTCGCCCAGCGTCGTTGTGGAGCTGGAGACCGGCTGCTTGTAGGCTTCCACGTCGGCGCGGCTGGCTTCGTCGCCGCTGACGGCGCGAATGCTGAGGGCGACTTTCTTCTCCTCCGGGTTCATGCGGATGATCTTGAAGTCGCTCTCCTGGCCCTGCTCCAGCTTGATGGGAGCGCCGTGGCCGTCGGTGGCTTCCGAGACGTGGCAGAGGCCCTCGACCCCTTCGGCGATCTCGACGAAGGCGCCAAACTGCGCGGTGCGCAGGATCTTGCCTTTGACCACATCGCCGACACGGTGCTGTGCGAAGAAGGTCTCCCAGACATCGGGCTGCAGCTGCTTGATGCCCAGCGAGAGGCGGCGGTTCTCCGGCTCAACGCCGAGGACAACGGCGCGGACTTTCTCCCCCTTCTTGAGGACTTCAGAGGGATGCTTCACGCGCTTGGTCCAGCTGAGGTTGCTGACGTGGACCAGGCCGTCGATGCCGTCTTCGATTTCGATGAAGGCGCCAAAGTCGGTCAGGTTGCGCACGCGGCCTTCCACAGTGGAGCCGGTCGGGTACTTGTCGCCCAGGTGCTCCCAGGGATTTTCCATCAGCTGCTTCATGCCGAGGGAAATCCGCCGGTCCGCGGGATTGACGGCAAGAATGACCGTCTCGACCTCGTCGCCGGGCTTCACCAGCTTCGAGGGGTGCTTCATCCGCTTGGACCAGGTCATCTCCGAGACGTGGACCAGGCCTTCGATGCCCTGTTCCAGCTCGACGAAGGCGCCGTAGTCGGTCACGCTGAGGACGCGGCCGCGCACCCGCGCACCGATGGGATACCGCTCCGCGGCGTCGAGCCACGGATCAGGCGTGAGCTGTTTGAAGCCGAGCGAGATGCGCTGCTTCTCTTTGTCGAACTTCAGGATCTTGACCTGAATCTCATCGCCGACGTTGACCAGGTCGCGGGGGTGGGTCAGGCGTCCCCAGGACATGTCAGTGATGTGGAGGAGGCCGTCGATGCCGCCGAGGTCGACAAACGCGCCGTAGTCGGTGAGGTTCTTCACCGTCCCGGTCAGGACGGCGCCCTCTTCCAGGTGCTCCAGGGTGGTGGAGCGGCGGGCGTTCTGCTCTTCCTCGAGGATCTCCTTGCGGGAGACGACGACGTTGCCGCGCTTCTTGTTCAGCTTAATGACGCGGACCTGGATGGGCTGGCCGATGTATGCGTCGAGGTTGCGCACCGGGCGCAGCTCGAGCTGCGATCCGGGCAGAAACGCTTTGATGCCCACATCCACCGTGAGACCGCCCTTGACCCGGCCGACGACGGTGCCGGTGAGGGGGGTCTTTTCGTTGTGCGCCTTCTCGATCGTGTCCCACACGCGCAGCCGCTGGGCTTTTTCGTAGCTCAGCAGGTAGCCGCCTTCGGGCTCTTCGCGCTCGATGACGACTTCGATGGTCTCGCCGGGGTGCACCTTCGGCTGGCCGGCGTAGTCGGTCACCTGCTCGATGGGGATGAGCCCTTCGGACTTCATGCCGACGTCGACGACGACATGCTTGTCGGTGATCTTGATGACGGTTCCGGCGACGATGGTGGAATCGTCGAAGGCCTGGGCGGCGGCTTCGGCTGCCTGCTCGCGGTCAAAGGACTCGAGGGCGGCGGCGAAGTCTTCCATGCTGAGATCGGGCTCGTGCTCTTCCAGGTGCTCTTCGGAAGAGACAGGGGCCGCGATAGCCTCAGATGCCTGGGCTTCGGGGTTGGATGTGGATTCGGTCGACGGAGCGGATTCCGCCGGGGCTTCAAGCGTTGGAGTTTCCAGTTCGGTGTTCAGAGGAGTGCTCTCGGTTTGATCAGGATGGGCGACGTGTGCCATAGCAGACAGCTCCGGGATTTGGCGGCGGCTCCCGGATTCCGCCCCACAGCCGAAAATCTGACCGATCCTGCCGTTGGCCCGATCTCAGGCTGCAGCTTTCTTCGTCGTCAGCGGCGCGGGTTTGGGACCCGGGCGCGGTTCTCGGCGAAGTTCGGGGATCGTCGCGGCTATTCTTTTCTCAAACCAGGCGGAGGTTCCCAACGGAGACGGTGCGCGGGTGATCGCAACATCGATCTCCAGACTGGAGCATCCGGCAGGGCTGGGATGAACAGGAGTGGCGATCGGGGGCCGGCGCAACGAATCCCGAACGGCGCAGACCCTCTTTTGAAACTATAGTTCCGCGCATCGGGCGTGTCAATTGAAGGATCGTGAAGAAGTCGAGAATCCACGGGACTTTGGTTATCGGCGTCCCGCCCTGGAGTGACCAGCGTCATAGCCACGAAAGAGCGGCCGAAGCCGCTCTTTCGTAAACCGCGCACCCGGAAACGGTGGCTCCCGGACGCAGGCGCTCCTCTGCGGAGTCGACCGGAGCTACTGCGGGGGGCCGGCAGGAGCCTGGCCCTGGGGCGGATTGTTCCCCGGCGGAGGAGGCGGCGCGCCGCCGTTCGGTCCCATCCGGTGATTGCGGCCCGGGCCCCACTGCCCGCGCCGGTCGTTTCGCATCCGGTCGCGATCGCGATGCTCCATCCGCATCGCCTTCAGCTTCTGCCACTGCTCCGGAGTGAGCACCTTGCGCAGGTCGAAGAGCATGCGCGCGTTGGCTTTCTCCAGATCGGCGCGGGCCTGAGCGATGGCATCAATCTGGGCGAGGATCTTCGTCTCGTCGGGCTGGTCGGCGGCAATCATCGGCCGGAAAAGCACCTCCTGCTTCTCCAGGCTGGCGTTCAGGTCGATCAGCTTGAGCCGATGCTGCAGGAAGATCTGGTCCATCTGCTGCTTCTGCTGGTCGGTCAGGCCGATCTGCTGGGCCAGATGCGGGTCGTTCCACCACCGGCCGAAGGCGTGGTCGTGGAACATGTGGTCCATGGGGGCGGGGCCGCCGAAGCCCGGTCCGCCCGGACCGTCCGGCCCCGGTCCATCCGGACCCTGAGCGAACGCAAGGCCGCAGGAAAGAAATCCAGCCAGTGCGGCAACGATAAGAGTTTTGCTGCGATTCATTGTTTTTTCTCCGATACAGAGGATTGCGTGGCCGACTGAGAGCTCAGGGCGAGAGGCTCGAGCGCGTCCGGCACCGTTTCCGAAAGCTGGCTGTCGATCTGGTTCATCAGAACCGTGTCGTCGACCGAGGCGCGCGCCGACGCCGCATCGGGCGTCGTGACGCTCTGCGCCTGGAGCACCGTCGCGTCGTGATGGTGCAGGTGACCGTACACCGGGAGCAGAATCCCCGCGGCCAGGGCCGCGCCCAGCGCCGGACCCAGCAGCAGACGGAAGCGGATCGGAGCCGACCGGCGCGGCACGGCTACCCGCGGAAGCGCCGTGGACCGCTCCGCGAGGTGGGTCATGGCCGAGCGATACAGGCTCAGCGCCTCTGCCAGCTCCCGCACCTCCTCACGCGTTTCCACGCCTTCGCTGTCTCCGGTTCCCTGCCTGCGGGTTTTCATCGTTTCCCCCCCATGCGTTCGCGGACAATCGCGAGCGCGCGATATAAGTGCGACTTCACCGTGCTCAGGTTCATGCAAAGCGCGGCGGCAATCTCGTCCAGCTCCATCTCGTCCACAAACCGCAGCGCGAAAACCGTGCGCTGCTGCGCGGAAAGCTTCTCCACCGCCTTCCACACCTCGTCCACCTGGCGCCGCGCTACCGCGAGGCTTTCCGGCGAGCTGCGCCCGTCCGGCACCCAGTCGCTGATGTCCAGCACATCGAGCGAAGAGCCGCGGGTCTTCTGCCAGAAGCGCAGGCTGCGGCTGCGGAGGTAATCCCGCATCAGGTTCACGGCAATGCGGATCAGCCAGGTGCTCAGGCTGGACTCGCCGCGGAACTGGTGCCGGGCCGCCCAGGCCTTGAGGAAGCACTCCTGGGTAAGGGTCTCCGCCGTATCGCTGTCAGCCAGCGACGCGAGCAGAAAGCGCAGGATGCGCGGCCGATAGACGCGCACCACTTCGTCAAAATCGGCCAGCTCCAGCACGGCCTGCTCCCGTTTTTCAATGGCGAGGTCGGTGGTTGCGATCTCTTCCATGCGTCCGAATAGACGGGATTTCACCGGGCAAGTTTACCCAGTTGCGGGAAAAAGAGCGGAGAACCGCGCGGGGGTAATGCGCGGATCGGCTCGCCGGACCGTTCGGGCCCCATCCCGTCTGCTACCCTGTCGGCCATGCGCCGTCTCCTGCTGTTCGGTCTGCTGAGCTGGTTCGCGCTTTCCGCGGATTGCCGGGCGATGGGTCCCCTCAATCCCGATCTGGTGGCCGCCCAATGGCCGGCTTCGTGGATCGCCAGCCCCTCCGCGCCGGCCAAAGCCCCCGGTGTCTTCTACTTCCGCCGCGAGCTGACCCTGGCCAGCGTGCCCGCCCATTACTGGGTGCACGTCAGCGCCGACAACCGCTTCATCCTGCACGTGAACGGGCAATACGCCGGCGAGGGCCCTGCCCGTGGCGACCTCTTCCACTGGCGCTTCGAAACCCTCGACCTGGCCCCGCTGCTGCACTCCGGCACGAATGTGCTGGCGGCCGTGGTGTGGAACTTCGGCGAGGAGGCTCCGGTTGCCCAGATGTCGAACCGCACCGGCTTCCTGATGCAGGGCGACACCGCAGCCGAATCCGAGGTGAACACCGGTACCGGCTGGCGGGTGCGCGAGGAGCCGGGTCGCGGCGCACTCGCCCACGCCGGCCTCGGGGGCTACTACGCGGCTGGTCCAGCGGAGACCGTCGACGGCCGCAAAGTGGACTGGAACTGGGACCAGCCCGGCGACGACTCCGGCTGGGAGACGCCTGCGGTCGTGGGCCACGCCGCCACCCGCGAGGCGCAGGATGCCGACAACAACTGGGAGCTGGTCCAGGATTCGCTGCCGCCCATGGAGCACCGCCTCGTGGACGCCGGCACGCCCGTCCGCCAGGAAGGTTTGCCGTCGCTGCCCGCCTTTCCCGCCTCGCCGCTCGCCATCCCCGCCCACAGCCACGTCGTGCTGCTGCTCGATCATCGCGTGGAGCAAACCGCCTATCCCGAGCTGACGGTGAGCGGCGGCCTCGATGCCACCATCGCTGTTACGTATTCCGAAGCCCTCTACGACGCGCACGGGGACAAGGGCAATCGCAATCAGATTGCCGGACGCCACATCGAGGGCATCACCGACAAGTTCGTCGCCGGCGGCGGCGAGAATCGCAGCTTCCAGCCGCTATGGTGGCGGACCTGGCGGTACATGCAGCTCGATATCACCACCCAGGACGCGCCGCTCCAGCTCGACTCGCTGCGGGCCTGGTTCTCGGCGTATCCCTTTGACGCGAAGGCTTCCATCCGCGGCGACATCCCCCAGCTTGACGCCCTCTGGCAGACCGGCTGGCGCACCGCGCGGCTGTGCGCGCACGAAACCTACATGGACGCGCCCTACTGGGAGCAGCTGCAGTACGTCGGCGACACCCGCATCCAGGCGCTCATCTCCTACGTCGTGACCGGCGACAGCCGCCTCGCCCGTCAGGCCATCACCAACATCGACGACTCGCGCACGCCGGAAGGCATCACGCAGAGCCGCTACCCCTCCGGCCTGCCGCAGTTCATCCCGCCGTTTTCGCTGATGTGGGTGGGCATGCTCCACGACTACTGGATGTACGTCGACGACCCCGCCCTGGTGCAGCAAACCCTGCCCCACACCCGCACCGTGCTCGACTGGTTTGCCGCGCGCCTGCGCCCCGACGGCCTCCTCGGCCGCATGCGCTGGTGGGAGTTTGGCGACTGGACAGCTGACTACCGCGACGGCGACCCGCCCCAGGACGCCGACGGCGGCTCCGCCTTCCTCACCCTGCAGTTCATCGAAGCCCTCGGAGACGCGGCGGATATGGAGGCGCGCTACGGCAGCCCGGAGCGCGTCGGCCAATATCGGGCGATGATCCGCAAAGCCAAAGAGGTGCTGAACCAGGAGAACTGGGATCCAAAGGTCGGGCTTTATGCCGACACGCCGGCGAAGAAGACCTACAGCATCGAGGCGAACATCCTCGCCGTCTGGCTCGACGTCGCTCCGCAAGCCGAGCAGAAGCCGATCCTGCGCCGCCTGCTGGCTTCGAAACCCGACCAGCCCACGACCGTCGATGGCCGCACCGTACCCGCGCTCTCGGCGCCGACGTATTATTTCCGCTTCTATCTGAGCCGCGCCCTCGATCACGCCGGCCTGGGCGATGAGTACCTCAGCCAGCTCGGCCCCTGGTACGACATGCTGCGGCTCGGTCTGAGCACCTGGGCGGAGCAGCCCGAGCCCACCCGCTCCGACTGCCACGCGTGGAGCGCCAGCCCCAATTACGATCTGCTCACGCTGGTGGCGGGAATCCGGCCGGGATCACCGGGCTTTAAGACGGTGCGGATCGAGCCGCACCTCGGAGGTCTGCACCAGCTCGACGCCTCTATGCCGCACGCGGGAGGAGCGATCCACGCCGCCTACGCCGAGAATGCCGGCCACTGGCGGGCAACCATCACCCTGCCGGAAGGTCTGACCGGGACATTCGTCTGGAAGGGAACAGCGCACCCGCTGCACACAGGCGATCAGACGCTGACTCTGCCGTAGCCCTGCAACCTGTAACCTGCACCCTGTCCTCAGGCCACCGCTTCCGCTTCGCTCTTCAGTCGCTCCGCGTTGAAGTGCGCGATGAGCGCGTCGATGACCGGCTGCAGCTTGCCCTCCATGATCTCGGCCAGCTGGTGGATCGTCAGCCCGATGCGGTGGTCCGTGAGCCGGTTCTGCGGGAAGTTGTAGGTGCGGATCTTCTCGCTGCGATCGCCGGTGCCCACCTGCTGCTTGCGCTCTTTGGCCAGCGCCGCCTGCTGGCGCTCCATCTCGACTTCGTAGAGCCGCGAGCGCAGCACCCTCATGGCCTTCTCGCGATTTTTGATCTGCGATTTTTCGTCCTGGCAGCTCACCACGGTATTCGTGGGCAGATGCGTGATCCGCACCGCGGAATAAGTTGTGTTGACGCTCTGGCCGCCCGGGCCTGACGAGCAGAATGTATCAATCCTGATGTCTTTGGCCTCGATCTTCACGTCCACGTCCTCGGCCTCGGGCAGCACGGCTACCGTAATGGCGCTGGTGTGCACGCGGCCCTGGGTTTCGGTGGCGGGGACCCGCTGCACCCGGTGCACGCCGCTCTCGTACTTCATCTGCGAGTAGACTTTGTCGCCTTCGATGATGGCGATCACTTCCTTGAGGCCGCCCACCGAGGACTCCGACGACGACAGGATCTCCACCTTCCAGCGATGCTGCTCGGCAAAGCGCACATACATGCGGAAGACCTCGGCGGCAAACAGGCTGGCTTCGTCGCCGCCCGTCCCCGCGCGAATCTCCACGACGACGTTCTTCTCGTCGTTGGGATCCTTCGGTAACAGAAGCAGTTTCAAATCCTCTTCGATCTGCGGCTCTCGCGCCTCCAGCTCGGTCAGCTCCTCCTGGGCCATGGCGCGGATCTCCGGGTCGCTCTCCGTCAGCATGGCCCGCGCATCGGCAATTCCCGTCTTTACCTGCCGGTACTCGCGGAACTTGTCCACGACAGGCTCGAGCTCGCGATGCTGCTTTGCGATCTTCTGGTACTTCTCGTGATCGCTGAGCACCTCGGGATCGGCCATCTGCGTGCCGAGGCTCTGAAACCGCGCTTCAATCTGCTCCAACCGCTCAAACATACAAACCTCCCGGCTCAAGGCCGGCGCTTAAAAATCAAACTTGTCAGGGAAAAACGCACACCGGGGCGAAGGCGGCGGGAGCCGCTAGAGAAGCACGCCAATGGGAAACAGCCGCATCATCACCTCTATTCTACTTTGATTCGATTCCGATCTCGGCAAAAAGACCCCATCGCCAGGTACCAGAAGCATCTATATTCGCTACCGGCTACCGGCTGGACGCTATACGCTATCCGCTAAACATCGTGTCCTCCTTCCTCCAGTTCGCCGAGCTCAACGACGCGCTCGCCGCCACCACGAAAAAGCTGGAGAAACGCGCCTTCCTCGCCGAAACTCTCGGCGACCTGTCCATCGAGGACGCCGGCCGGGCCGCGCTCTGGTTCTCCGGCACGCCCTTCGCCGAAACCGACCCGAGGAAGCTCAACATCGGCGGAGCCCTGCTCTCGAAAGCCGTCGCCCAGCTTGCTGCTGCGCCCCCCGCCGCCCTGTCCGCCGCCTACCGCCGCTACGGCGACTTCGGCTCCGCCGCTGCCGACCTCCTCTACGGACACGCGCCCGCCGAAGCAACCCTCACCCTCGCCGACGTCGATGCCGCCCTGGGAGCGCTTGCCGAAGCTCGCGGCCCTCAGCCCAAACTGCGTCTCCTCCTCGATCTCCTCGGTCGAGCCACTCCCGTCGAAGCCAAATACCTCATCAAGCTCCTCACCGGAGACATGCGCACCGGCGTCCAGCAGTCCCTGGTCGAAGAAGCCATCGCCGAAGCCTGGCCCCTGCCGGCCGGCCAACAGGCCTTAACCAAAGGGCTGCCCGCGGCAGACGCGGCAGGTGTGAGGCGCGCGTCGATGCTCCTCGGCTCCCTGCCCGCCGTCGTCGCCCTCGCTGCCGAGGGCCGTCTCGCCGACGCCCGCACGCAGCTCTTCCACCCCATCGGCTTCATGCTCGCCAGCCCGGTCCAGTCAGTTGACGAAGCCGTCGCCCGCTTTGCCGAGGAGGTCGAGCAGGAAGGCGCGGTCGAGGCCGTCGAACCCGCAACGGTTCTGCAGGCCGTCCAGCTCGAGGACAAATTTGACGGCATCCGCGCCCAGCTCCACCTCGGCACCGACTCGTCCGACCAACAACGCGTAGCCCTGTACTCCCGCTCTCGCGACGATCTCTCCGCCGCCTTTCCGGAACTGGTCCAGGCATTTTCTGCGATCGCCGAACGCGCAGTTCTCGACGGCGAAATCCTCGCATGGAATGCCGCCGAATCCCGCGCCCTGCCCTTCGCAGCCCTCCAGCAGCGCCTCGGCCGCAAACGCGTCACCCCGGAGATGCGCCGCGATGTCCCCGCCGTCCTCGTCGTCTTCGACATCCTCTACCGCGGCTCTGAATTGCTCCTCGATGAACCTCTGCTCCGCCGTCGGCAGGTCCTGGAAGACTTCTGCGCCCGCTGGTCGCCCTCCACAGGAGCGGCCCAGGCACCGGGCCAGTCGCATCTTTTCGACGCCCCCGCCGAACCGGCGCATCCCCGCCTCATCCTCGCCCGCGCCGGTCGCCTGGAGTCCGCCGAGCAACTGGACCAGGCCTACGCCGACGCCCGAGCCCGCGGCAACGAAGGCGTCATGATCAAGTCCCTCGCCAGCCCCTACCAGCCCGGCCGCCGCGGACTCGCCTGGCTCAAGCTCAAGCGCGAACTCGCCACTCTGGATGTGGTGGTCACCGGCGTCGAATACGGCAACGGCCGCCGCGCCGCCGTCCTCAGCGACTACACGTTCGCTGTGCGGGACACATCCGGCGCAGGAACGGGAGACCCGAGTCCGCAGGGCCTGAAAAACGTGGGCAAAGCCTACTCCGGCCTCACCGATCAGGAAATCGCCGAAATGACCGCGTGGTTCAGGGCGCACACCCTCGAAGACCACGGTCACTTCCGCACCGTGGAGCCGGCCGTCGTCCTCGAGGTTGCTTTCAACAACGTGATGCGCTCGTCGCGCCACGCCAGCGGATTCGCGCTGCGCTTCCCCCGCATCGTGCGCATCCGCACCGACAAGCCCGTCTCCGAAATCGATACCCTCCAGCGCGTCGAAGAAATCTACAACGCCCAGCCGGACAAGCCCCTCGATATCTGATCGCCGCGCCCTGTGCCCTGTAGCCGCCTTCAGGCGGCCCTGTGCATCTCGATCGAGACCATCACCTCGCTGTCATCGGCATGCCCGCTCAGCGCCGCATCCGACTCGGTACACGTCCCCTGCAGCGTCATCGTCACAGTGCGGTCCGGTACCACCGGCTCACCGTTCGGCGATGACACGTACGGCGCGACGCGCACCCGCGCATACACATTCCGGCCCTCCTCTTCATAGGTCCCCACCCAGGTGTGCGCGAAGTCGCCACCCAGAATCTCTCCCGCCCGAAACACTGCCAGTCCGTTGCCGTGTGCCGGGCCGGCGTTGAAGTGCGCAATCTATAGTCCGTTCATCGGCTCACTCTCCTTCAGAAGAACGGCGCCCGCCCCTTCGTCCTTCTCTGGCCGAACAACGGGCCCTCGTACAGCCGTGGAGCATACGCTCCCGCCAGCACCATGCAACACCCTGTTTTTGATCACAGCAAAATGCGCTCATCGCAATCCGTGATGCTCCTTCAGGCCGCCGCCGATCGCGGAATCGCACGTCCGCCCATCGACTTGCACTTCCGCATCTCCACGTGAAACAGCACCTCCTCCCGCTGGTCCGGATGACCCTCCAGTCGTGCAAAATCCTCCGTGCAGTACCCCTGCAGCGACAGGATCACCGGCTTCTCCCGGGCCATCGTCCCTTCCTCGTCGCGCGTCACGAACGGCGCGATCCGGATGCGCGCGATGACCCGCGGTCCCTCCTCTTCATACGTCCCGCGCCACACATGTTCGAGGTCGCCGCCCAGAAGCTCGCCTCCATGCAGCATGGCAATCCCATCCCCGTGCGCCGATCCCGCGTCGTAATGCGTCAGCCAGTATCCTTCCATGGCGTCTCCCTCCTTTCCGCAAACACACCTCCGGCAATGGAGCATACGTTTTTGCTGCCAGGGGGTGCGCGGCAGCGCCGGCGTTCTTTCATCCGATAAAAACGGCTATGCTGGGTTTTTCTCGTTCGCACCCTGGAACCCGCGCCCGCCCGGCCCCATCGAATCACCAGAGGAGATTGCATGCCCGCTGCCACTGCCCCCAACGCCTCCGCCGCCGGTGAAGTCCGTCTCGGCGACCTCACCGTCCACCGTCTCGGCTTCGGCGCCATGCGCGTCACCGGACCCGGCATCTGGGGCCCCCCGAAAGACAAACCGGCCGCGTTGAAAACCCTCCGCCACGCCGCCGAGCTCGGCGTGAACTTCATCGACACGGCGGACTCCTACGGCCCCAACGTCAGCGAAGAGCTCATCGCCGAGGCCCTGCATCCCTACCCCAAAGGCCTTGTGATCGCCACGAAAGGCGGATGGGAGCGCGTGGGCCCCGGCAAATGGACGCACAACGCCAGCCCCAAACACCTTGAAGAAGCCGTCAACGGCAGCCTCCGCCGGCTGAAGCTGGAGATGATCGACGTCTACCAGCTTCACGTCCCGGACCCCGCCGTCTCCTTCCAGGCCTCGGTGGAAACGCTGGAAAAACTCCGCGAGCAGGGCAAGATCCGCCACGTCGCGCTCTCCAACGTCACGCTGGAACATCTGGAGCGCGCCCGCAGAATTACACCGATTGTCTCGGTCCAGAACCGCTACAGCTTTGCCGACCGCGAGTGGGACTTCCTGCTCGATTTCTGCGAGAAGAACGGCATTGCCTTCATCCCGTGGGCGCCCCTCGGTCAGAATCGCCAGGCTCACGACCTGCTTGAGAAGATCGCCCAGGACCTCGCCGCCACGCCGCTGCAGGTCGCGCTTGCCTGGCTGCTGCGCCGCTCCCCGGTCATGCTACCCATCCCTGGCACCAGCAACCCCGAGCATCTGGAAGAAAACGTAGCCGCCGCCAGGCTCAAGCTTCCTGAGGGCGCTTTCAAACAGCTTTCCGCCGTCGAGCCCCCGCCCGCCAGTTTGCGGTGAGAATCTGAATCAGAAGAACCTGGGTGCCCCATCCTTGTCCGCAGCTTCATCGCGGACAGGGTGGGAGCCTGCGAATTCAGACCCGGCCCTGCGGCAGCATGCTCCTATGCAGAATGCGAGAGATCACGACACCCCTGCTTCTCTGCCGATAGAAGATGACGTGACTGCCCTCTTCCAACCGGCGCAGCCCCGGCCGGATCGCATCGCAAGGCCGCCCCATCTCGGGATGTTCTGCAAGGCGATGGCAACAATCCTCAAGCGCGTTCACGTATCGTACGGCCTGCGCTTCTCCCCAGTTGTGCCGTGTGTAGACCGCGATACCCACTAAGTCCCGCGCCGCGCCATCGGAATAGCGTAAACCGGGCATGGCTCAGCGCTCGCGTTTGGGCAAACCTGCTTCGCGGCGGACCCGGGCAAAGACATCGCCGGTAGCCAGACCGCTCGCATCGCCCTCATCGATCGCCCTGCGCAAAGCGGCCAACTTTGCCTCGTGCTCGTGTTCCTCGCGCTCCAGCGTCCGCAGGGCGGCTCGCACCACTTCGCTGGCGTTTTCGTATCGGCCGCTTTTCACCCTGGCATGGACGAAATGATCCAGCTCATCGGTCAGATTCACATTGCGGGTCGGCATATCGTCTCCGGAAGCTCTCGGGTTCAGAGTACCTCTCATTGTCAATGATTGCCAATCGCTTTTTGCAGTCGCCTATACCCTGTCAGCTCGATTCCGCCCCTCGCCAACCCTCCCCCCAACCTGCTACCCTACCGGGTTTTCGCATCTTCCCAATCGAGCCCCTATGACCACCACCGCCCAAACCGCCCCCGCCTCGACCTTCCCGTTCACCCTCACCGAGGACCAGGAAGCCCTTCGCCGAGAGATTCGCGACTTTGCCGCCCGCGAGATCGCCCCCAACGTCTCCCGCTGGGACGAGGCCTCCGAGTTCCCCATGGACGTGGTGAAGCAGCTGGGCCAGATGGGCCTCCTCGGCGTCATCTTTCCGCCCGAGTACGGCGGCGCCGGCCTCGGCTACGTCGACTACATGCTCGCCATCGAGGAGCTCTCCGCCGTCGATGGCTCCATCGGGATCATCGTCGCAGCGCACAATTCACTCTGCACCAACCACATCTACCTCGCCGGCTCCGAAGCGCAGAAGAAGAAGTACCTGCCCAAACTCACAACCGGCGAGCATATCGGCGCGTGGGCGCTCACCGAGCCGGGCTCCGGCTCCGACGCCGCCGCCGCTCGCTGCACCGCCACGCGCACCAGCACCGGCTGGGTCCTGAACGGCAACAAGACCTTCATCACCAACGGCCACTACGCCGACGTATCGGTCATCATCGCTGTTACGAATAAGGAAGCGGGGACCCACGGCCTCTCCGCCTTCGTCGTGGAAAAGGGCACACCCGGCTTCCGCGCCGGAAAAAAAGAAAACAAGCTCGGCCTCCGCGCCTCCGACACCTCCGAGCTCATCTTCGAGGACTGCTCGCTGCCCGCCGACGCCCTGCTCGGCAAAGAAGGCGAAGGCTTCGTCGACGCCATGCGCACGCTTGACGGCGGCAGGATCTCGATCGCCGCCCTGTCGCTGGGCATCGGCCGCGGCGCCCTCGATGCTTCGGTCAAATATGTGAAGCAGCGCAAGCAATTCGGCAAAGCCATCGCCGAGTTCCAGGGCATCCAGTGGAAGCTCGCCGACATGGCCACCGAACTTGACGCCGCCCGCCTCCTCACCCTGCGCGCGGCCGTTCTGAAAGACGCCGGCAAGCGCGTCACCCAGGAATCCGCCATGGCCAAGCTCTATGCATCGGAAGTCGCGGTCAAAATCTGCAACGAAGCCGTGCAGCTCCACGGCGGCTACGGCTTCATCAAGGACTACCCCGTCGAGAAGTTCTATCGCGACGTCAAACTCTGCACCATCGGCGAAGGCACGAGCGAAATCCAGAGGATGGTCATCGGCCGGGAGATTTTGAAGGTATCGCCCTCAAGAGGCTAGCCGCCGGCCTCGCGCGGTCCGCGGCATCCCACGGCGTATAGTTGACGTGCCCATGACGACCCATCCAGCGTCCGCTGACTCGTCCGGTCAGAGGAACATACCCGCAGCCCTCATCGACGACGCGCGCCGGCACGTCTACGATGCCGCCATCCGCACGCCGCTGGTGCGTCTCAACCACGACGGCCCTGCCGAGATTTACCTGAAGCTGGAGTGCCTGCAGCCGATCGGCTCCTTCAAAATTCGCGGAGCCTGGAACGCCGTGCGCCTCCTTTCCGAGGACCAGCGGCGTCACGGCGTCTGGACGGTCAGCGCCGGCAATGCCGCTCAGGGCGTCGCCCTCGCCGCTCGCCGCGCCGGCGTCCCCTGCAGGATCCTTATGATCGATGCCGCTCCCCAGGCGAAGTTCGATGCCGTGCGCCGTCTGGGCGGCGAGGTGGTCAAAGCCTCGTACGACCAGTGCTGGCAGGCCCTCGCCGAGCGCGCCCATCCCGCCATGAACGGCACGTTTGTCCATCCCTTTGAGGACGATGCCTTCATCGCCGGCAATGCCACCGCCGGACTCGAAATCATCGAGGATCTGCCCGACGTCGACAGCATCGTGGCCGGCTTCGGCGGTGGCGGCCTGTCCTGCGGGATCGCCGCCGCCCTCAAAGCCCGCGGGCACAAAGCCAGGGTCTTCGCAGCCGAGCCGGAGACGGCTGCTCCTCTCGCATTGTCGCTGGCCGCCGGCTCGCCCCAGAAGTTCCCCAACTGGCAGGCCAGCTTTGTCGATGGCTGCGGAGGCAAGTCTGTCTTTCCCCGCATGTGGGATCTCGCGCATCATCTGCTCGCCGGCTCCATCGTCGCCTCGCTGGAGGAGACCCGCAAAGCCATGCGCCTGGTGGCCGAGCGCAATCGCGTCATCAGCGAAGGCGCCGGCGCCTGTGCCGTTGCCGCCGGCCTCAGCGGCCAATGCGGCCCTGGCAAGGTCGTCTGCGTCGTGAGCGGCGGCAATATCGATCTGGCGAAATTCGCAGAGCTGGTCACCCGGGAGTAGCCCGCGTCTGGGCTCGCTCGCCCACCCCAAGGCCGCTCGCCTCGGACGCGGCGGCGTGACTCAATCAATTCGTCCGCGCTTCGGAGCCAGCGCGATCAGCGCTACCCCGATCACCGCCAGCACCGCCACGCCGATCAACTCGCCCCGTGGCACCATGCCCCGCCAGCCCTGATACCCCATCACCACCGCATGCGCGAGGCTCGACCACGCCGTGAACGCAATCAGGCTCCGGTGCGCCGCCGGGTTCCGCACCGCCAGCAGCAGAAACACCCCCAGCGTCACGTACAGGCTGAGCATCATCGACAGCGACGGCTCCTGCCGCAGAAACACAAACATCGGATACACCATCGCCACAAACAGCACGCCCGTCACCGCCAGCACAATCTTCAGAGCCATCGGTCAAGCCTCCAGGTTTCCCTGAACCTTATACGCTGACTCCCAGCGAGATTCCGATTCGAGCCGGAGCTGGAGGAGCGGGAGCTCCCTCGCTACCCGCTTACCGGCCACAGGCCACCGGCTCCGCTCGCGCTATCCTGTTGCGTGCCTCCGCCCGATTCCACGCCCGACCCGACGCCCAACCCCGATCCGATCGTCCGCCTGGCCGAGCGCCTGCGCCAGGGCGACGCGCGCGCGCTGGCCCGGGCCCTCTCGCTGGTCGAAAATGACGCGCCGGAAGCTCCGGCCCTGCTCTCCGCCTGTTTTCCCAATTCGGGGAAAGCCCTCCGCATCGGCATCACCGGAGCCCCGGGCGCCGGCAAAAGCACGCTGGTCGATCGCCTGGCCCGCGCCTTCCGCGGCCAGGGGAAGACGGTCGGCGTTCTCGCCGTTGACCCCACCAGTCCCTTCACCGGGGGCGCGATCCTGGGCGACCGCATCCGCGTCGCGGGCCTGCACGACGACCCGGGATTCACCTTCCGCTCCATGGCCACCCGAGGCTCGCTCGGCGGACTCGCCCTGGCCACCGCCGACTGCGCCCTCGTCCTCGAAGCCAGCGGCAGGGACGTGCTGCTCATCGAAACCGTCGGCGTGGGGCAGGACGAGATCGAGATTGCCCGCCTCGCCGACATCACGCTGGTCGTCCTTGTGCCGGGCATGGGCGACGACGTGCAGAGCCTCAAGGCCGGCGTGATGGAGATCGCCGACATCTACGTCATCAACAAGTCGGACCGCGACGGCGCCCACCGCGTCGAGCAGGAAATCCGCACCCTGCAATCGCTGGTTCCTTCCCGATCAAGGCCTGGCGACCCCAGTCATGATCCTCATCATGGCGAGGATTCAGGTTTTGTATCAGGGCATGACTTCAGTCGTGCCGAGAGCAGCCACAAAAAAGAAGGGGCTTCAGCCCCTGAGCTTCCGTGGACCCCGCCGATCGTCCGCACCGTCGCCACTACCGGCGAGGGCATCGACAAGCTCGCCGCCGCCATCGCCGAGATGCAGCAATGGCTCGACCAGGACGGTCGCCTCACGCGCCGCCGCGCCCAGCACTGGCAGCGGCGCCTGGACGCGATGCTCCGGACGGAATTGATGCGGAGGGCCCGCCAGAACGGCTTCGACGCCCAGGTCCTCCAGTTCCACGCCGCCCGCATCGCGAAAGGCCAGCAGGACCCATGGCAGCTGGTCGCCCAGCTCACGCAAAAGGTTTTTTCCTCGAGCAGCCCGGAATGACGCGTGCTCGCTAATCCCTAACCCCTAATCCCTAACCCCTAATCCCTATACCCTGTAGTTATGCCCGAACTCGACCACATCGGCATCGCCGTGCGCAGTATCGCCGACGCGCGCAAACTCTACGAGTCGCTCGGCCTGGCTGTCGTGCACGAGGAGACGGTGGAGCAGGAACGCGTGCGCACCGCGATGATCCCCGCCGGCGACACGCGCATCGAGCTGCTCGAACCGACCGCGGACGACTCGCCCATCGGCAAGTTCCTCGCGAAGCACGGACCCGGCCTGCACCACATCGCCGTCCACGTCGAGGACATCTCCGGCACCCTTGAAACGCTGAAGGCGCAGGGCGCGCGCCTCATCTCCGAGGAGATCCAGATCGGCGCCGGCGGCCATCTTTACTTCTTCGTGCACCCGGCGAGCGCGGGCGGGGTGCTGCTGGAAGTGTGTCAGGACCCGATCGCCGATGTGTAACAGCGGCGATTGGGATGGTCATCCTGAGCCAGGCTTGTCGCGCCTTGCGCGCGACAAACAGTCGAAGGACCTGACGATGTGTAACAGCGGCGATTGGGATGGTCATCCTGAGCCAGGCTTGTCGCGCCTTGCGCGCGACAAACAGTCGAAGGACCTGACGATGTGTAACAGCGGCGATTGGGATGGTCATCCTGAGCCAGG